>Ga0209400_1003519_pt1 | contig 11378 bp, 14 predicted proteins | sample M_130807_EF_Meta_FD_187313 | JGI IMG/M metagenome (GOLD analysis project Ga0209400, IMG submission 187313) | Freshwater microbial communities from Lake Montjoie, Canada to study carbon cycling - M_130807_EF_MetaG (SPAdes) (version 2) | ecosystem: Environmental > Aquatic > Freshwater > Lake... | reverse complement strand
TCAACGATTGATGCAGCGTTGACACAACTCAAAACACATCTAGAGGAATAGTTCTGTGACATACACGATTGGCATCGATGTAGGTGGCACAAAAGTTTTGGGTGGTGTCGTTGATGAAAATGGAAAAATTATTGCGACCGCACGTAAAGACACCCCTCGCCAAGGTGGAAGAGCATTAACTCAAACAATTGCTGACACAGCGATCGAACTGATGTCTAAGCACACAATCACAGCTATCGGAGTTTCTGCTGCAGGATTTGTTTCATCAGATCGTAAAACGATGCTGGCAACACCCAACATTGCTGACTGGAATGGCGTCAATCTAGACGCTGAACTATCCGCATTAATTGGTTTGCCAGTTGTTATCGAAAATGATGCAAACGCTGCAGCCTGGGGTGAAGCAAAGTTTGGTGCAGGTCGCAATCAAAATCACATGATGATGTTGACTGTTGGCACTGGAATCGGTGGAGGAATTGTTCTTAACGGCGAATTGTTTCGTGGAGCCTTTGGAATAGCTGCAGAGTTTGGTCACTTACGTGTTGTTCCGGATGGCCATCTATGTGGTTGCGGGGCTCGTGGATGTTTTGAGCAATATGCATCTGGAAATGCTCTGCTGCGACATGCACGAGAAGCAATCAGTGCAAGCCCTGAAATTGCACGAAACCTTTTATCTCGTGGTGATGGCACGATCGCTGGGTTAACTGGACAGGCCATTACTGATGCCGCCCGCGATGGCGACCCGGTCGCACTTGCAGCCTTTAATACAACTGGTCAATGGCTTGGCGCAGGAATAGCGTCCTTGTCGGTTTTATTGGATCCTTCCTGTTTTATCATTGGTGGAGGGGTAATTGATGCCGGGGAGATATTGTTAAAGCCAACCCGTGAATCCCTTGAGCGCACAATGCCATTTGCGGGCAAACACCCGTATCCAACTTTGATTGCAGCTGAACTAGGTAATGATGCAGGACTTGTTGGTGTTGCAGATTTAGCTAGAGTTTAATTCTCAAAGGGGTAGCGCAACCCAATCTGAGATCTCACAGTGTCAAGTGTTTTCATAATATCGACGGTGTCTTTCCAATTTAATATCTCACTTTGTTGCTTTCCAGACAGTACGAGTTGCTTAAACTCATCTGCTTGTTCGCGTATTCCATGACCAACATAGGTATTGGGATATTGCTTTATAGTGCCATCAAATAGCGTGACCCGCATGCTTGTTGGAGAATAAAAGACTCGATCTATTTCCAACCATCCATTAACACCAGCAACAACAGCCCGACATGGGGTTTGCTCGAGCATCGTGGTGTTTAAAACTGCTTGCGCTCCACTGGCATAATCAAAAATCATAGATGTTTGCCCATCAACACCTCTATCAGTAAGCACCCCACTTGCAGTTATCTTGGTTGGATTACCTAGAATCATGTGTGCAAATGAAACAGGATAAATTCCAAGATCAAGCAATGCTCCGCCAGCAAGTAAAGGATCGACTAAGCGAGGAATATTCTGATCTGCTAATCGCTGACCATGATCTGCATGAACTGTCAGGATCTTTCCTAAAATGCCGCTTGCAACTATTTGACGCACCAGCGCGTAGTGCGGCAGGAATCTCGACCACATCGCTTCCATGAGTGCAACATTATTTGCTACCGCAGCGGCAACCATTTCTTGTGCCTCTTGTGCATTTACCGCAAATGGTTTTTCACATAGGACTGGCTTTCCTGCATTAAGTCCTAAAACCACATTTTCTTTGTGTGCTGGATGCGGTGTTGCCACATAAATTGCATCAACACTCTCATCTGCCACAAGCTCTTCATAACTTCCATAAGCTTTTCCACCAAAAGTACTGACAAACTCTTCTGCATTACTAAGGGTTCTAGATCCAACTGCGGCAACGCTGTGTCCAGCAAGTGTCTGTAGATCTGTTGCAAATGCGCGGGCAATCCCACCTGGCCCCAAGATTCCCCAATTAAAAGTACTCATAGTGCCACGCCATCATCTTCGTGATAATCGCGATTTAACCAGCGATTAATTGCACGTTTTGCCGAAGCAATAAATCCTTGTGGTGTTTGTCGTGGGGGATTAGGTGGAACAAAACCTTCTTCATCAATTCGATCAAGATCATCGAGATAGGTTGTTGGGACTGATTCATCCAAAGAGAGGCCAGAGACTATGGATTCGAACTCAGAGCGGATTAACTCCTCCTCGTCGAAATCTTCGGGCTCTTTTTTACCGTTACTCACCCTCAGATAGTGTCATAGCCGTCAATAACCACTAAATTGTCCCCGTGTTAAAAGATCTGCCGTATGGGGCCTTGCGAGCATTCCTGACTCCATTCCTCATGCTGGCATTTCGCCCCAAGGTGAGGGGACTTCGCAATGTGCCGAGCAAGGGGCCAGTAATCATTGCCTCTAATCACCTCTCCTTTAGTGATTCAATTTTTATGCCACTTGTTGTTCCCCGCAAAGTGACATTCTTGGCAAAGAGTGAGTACTTCACTTCACCCGGACCAAAAGGGTTGTTGAAAAAATTAACTTTCATCGCATTAGGTCAGGTCCCGGTTGATCGTTCAGGAGGTCGCCGAAGTGAAGCTGCTTTGATTACAGGACTTAAAGTCTTGGCAGATGGTGATTGCATCGGTATCTATCCTGAAGGAACTAGATCACCTGATGGACGCCTATATAAAGGTCGAACAGGAATAGCACGCCTAGCTATCGAATCTGGCGCTCCAGTAATTCCCGTTGCAATGTCTAACACTGACAAGATTCAACCAACCGGAAAAGTAATACCTAATGTAAAAAGAGTTGGAATGAGCTTTGGAAAGCCGATGTATTTTGATGGTGATTCAACAGATTTGCAATATTTGCGAGTTGTAACAGATCAGATTATGAATGCGATTCATGCGATGTCTGACCAAGAGTACATCGACATCTATGCACCGAAAAAAGCCAAGCTCGGTGTAATCCAGGAAGAGGATTAATCCAAAGCGTTTCGTGCAACTAGGTAGTTACATGTTTGGCACTCAGGACCGGCGTCGGGAAGTTCGCCCTCTAGAACATTAATGAATTCACCAATGACCTTGAGAAAGTTGGCTTGGTCGCGTTCTACCGGAACATACTTTTGAAACACCCCAAAGCCATAGTCATCAGCAGAAGTTCCAATAGCAGTGGTTGGTTTCCAGACTAGTAAACCTATTGATGCAACCGTTTGAGCCTTTCCTGCGGCAGGATTTTCAAGGCTAAATGCATATGCCTCAAGCTGAGGTGAGTAAAACTGGCCGTTATCGCGCTGGTTATCTGAGACCTTGCAATCTATCAAACCAATAGTCCCATCCTCGTTTGTTGCAACAAGATCATACTTACCTAAAATTCTCCAACGCGTTTCTGCGCCGTTAACAACTAGCGGCTTACTCTTAACCCACTCGCCCCATTTCGTAACTTTTCCTGGCCGCAGTGTTGGATCAATTGTTGGCATGTCTGCCCCTTGGAAGTGCTCTTCTTGCAGCGCTGCCATCGTGCCAACTAGTGGGAACTGTCCTGGCATAGTTACTTTGAACCAGTACTTAATCCACAAGCAACGCTTACAGGTAGAAAGTCCAAATGTTAAATCTGAGGGAGAGATGTTTTCGCGGGCTGGTTTGGCTGGTTTGATCATGGAAGTAATTGTGTACTCAAGCACTGACAATTGCAGAGATCAAAACAGATATTCCTAAGATGATCATGATTGTTCCCCCTGTGGCTCTCAATTTTTCTAATCGTTTCGGGTCAGTTGCTAACCATTGACGCGCAGTTCCGGCCAATAGCCCCCAGGTTCCATCTGAAATAAATGCAAGGAAAGAAAAGATTGCTCCTAGAAGAATTAACTGGCCTGTGACCTGTCCACGTTCGCGATCGATGAACTGTGGCAAGACGGCTGCATAGAAGACCAGTCCCTTGGGGTTGAGAGCACCAACCCAGAAGCCATCACGAATCGAGCGTCTAACAGTTGGCGCAACATCACCTTGGTTTGTCATGTCTGCTGCATGTGCGGTGCGATGTCTAATTGCATCAATGCCCAAATAGACCAAATAGAGTCCGCCTCCCCATTGGGTGGCGATGTAGGCAAGCTCTGATCTTTGGAGAATGGGGCCTAATCCGAAGGCAACAAAGGTGGAGAGAACGAAGGCACCTGTCACATTGCCGGCAACGGTAAAGACCGCTGTTGTACGACCCCAGGCGATGGCACGAGCGATCACAAAGAGCACGCTAGGCCCAGGGGCCAAAATAATGACCATGGCTGCCACGATGTACTCAGCTAGCCGTGTGGGAATGATCATGTGGGCAGTTTAACTGCGAGTCTGGGTTGCGCAGGGCAGGTATATCCCAATAGATTACGGCTCGATATATCGAATGGATACATTCCACGGAGTAATTGGAAAGGAGGCGTCAGATGCGCTCACGGTCAGAGTCACTTGAGTTCGCCCTCCTAGGCCTGCTCTCACAAGCCCCATTGCACGGCTACGAACTGCGAAAGCGCATCGGCACCATCTTCGGTCCATTCCGCGCACTTTCATTTTCTGTTCTCTATCCGCAGCTTCGCCGAATGGTGGAAGCAGGCGTCATTGAAGAGACGGTTGTGGAAGCAACTTCGCGCCGCTCTCGAATTGTCTATGCGATTACCGACAAGGGCGCTCGCAGATTTGAATCGTTGACTGAATCAGTAACACCTGAAACTTGGGAGGATGAAGGTTTCGAAATTCGTTTTGCATTCTTTTCGCCAACCTCAGCAAATAACAGAGTAAGAATTCTTGAGGGACGCCATCGTCGCCTTAAGGAGAAAGCCGAAATCCTTCGTGGTGAACTCGAGAAGTCACCTGTTGGTATCGACAAATATCTGGAGGAATGGCGACGTCATTCACTGGAGACAGCTGATCGAGAGATTGCTTGGCTGGAAGACATGATCAAAACCGAGAGGAAATAGAGTGAATATCACAACCGGTAAAGGCGACATCCGTGTTGCAATCGTTGGTGTTGGAAACTGCGCTAACTCATTAGTCCAGGGCGTTGAATACTACAAAGATGCTGCCCTAGATCAAGAGATCCCAGGTCTTATGCACGCTGTTGTTGGGGGATACCACATCTCTAGCATCAAGTTTGTTGCAGCCTTTGATGTTGATGCAAAGAAGGTCGGTCTCGATCTTGCTGATGCTATTTGGGCAAGTGAGAACAACACAATTAAATTTAGTGATGTTCCTAAAACTGGTGTTCCAGTTTTACGTGGCGTTACAAATGATGGTCTCGGTAAGTATTACCGCGAGACAATCAAGGAGTCAGATGCTCCAGCTGTAGATGTCGTGCAGGTTCTAAAGGATGAAGCGATCGATGTCTTGATTTGCTACCTACCTGTAGGTTCTGAAACAGCTGCTAAGTACTACGCACAGTGCGCGATTGATGCAGGATGTGCTTTTGTTAACGCACTGCCAGTATTTATCGCATCTGACCCAGTATGGGAAAAGAAGTTTGCTGACGCTGGACTTCCAATCGTTGGAGATGACATTAAGAGCCAAGTTGGTGCGACAATCACTCACCGCATCATGGCTAAGTTGTTCCAAGATCGCGGAGTTCACCTAGATCGCACCTACCAGCTAAACGTTGGTGGAAACATGGACTTCAAGAACATGCTCGAGCGTGATCGTCTTGAATCAAAGAAAATCTCAAAGACTAACTCTGTGACTTCACAGTTAAACCATGATCTTGGTGAGAAAAATGTTCACATCGGACCTTCGGACTACATTCCATGGCTAGATGATCGCAAGTGGGCCTACGTTCGCCTCGAAGGCCGCGCATTTGGTGATGTTCCTCTTAACCTTGAATACAAGTTGGAAGTTTGGGATTCACCAAACTCTGCTGGTGTAATCATCGATGCGCTTCGTTGCGCAAAGATCGGTCTTGATCGCAAGATTGGTGGAGCGTTGCTTTCACCATCTAGCTACTTCATGAAGACACCGCCAACTCAGTACACAGATGAGGCAGCTCATCAAAAGACTGAAGACTTCATTTCAGGAAAGATTGAACGCTAGTAGGAAAAATTTGCAAAGGAGAGCGCCCCTGGGATAAACCCGGGGGCGCTTTTTTAACCCCTCACGGAGAGTTGAGGGTTAAATCAGAATCTCTTCACCGGTATGACGACGGTGGAGAATTGCTGCAATACCTAAGATCAGAAATAGAAGTGCGCCAAGTAACGAAGCGAGTGCGGCATAACCGGCAATCACACCCATAGTTCCAAATGCATATGCCTGAAGAAGCATTCCTCGCAGGGTATTTCCCATGAAGAGTGTCTGTCGCAAATCTCCGAGTTGTGCAATCTTTGCGGTGTCAGTGCTGCCACCTCGAACAAGGCCCATGTAAGCGCCAGAGACCTCAGAGTATGTTGCAGGCTTACCCATAACGGCAGTTGCCGAGGCCTTCATATGTTCAAGAATGTATAGATCTGAATAATCGCGAGCCATTTCACCAGTCATAACCTTTTGGTCAGCCCATTTAGCTAGTGCTTCCTTGGTTGCAGCCGGCAGAGATTCTTCTGCTGGGAAACTAATGTTTTGCATTTCCAACTGAGAAGCCACATTGTCTTCTGCAAAAGATGCACCCCAGTTCAACAAACCAGCAAACAAAAGAAGTAGTGCTGCAAATCCCAAACTCACATTTGAAATTATTTTATCAAGAGTTCTACGTTTCATAATATTCCCTCTCCAAATTAGGTATCGAATAGAAAATCAATACATAGGTATTTCTACTCCGGATAAGGAAGGGGTAAGAGTGAAAGTGCGAGGGTCACCACTCGATAACAAGCGTGGAGAGGTTGCTCTCAGAAGGTGTGATCTAAAGAACGATAGTTAATCGATGTGACGATTACACATTGCTCTTCCATCAGGACCAACTTCCAGATGTGAGCAAGGGACATTTAATTTATCAAAAGCTTGATCACCGTAATGTGTTCGGTATGCCAGAGCTAGTAGCACACGAAGATTAGTTTCACTATCTGATTTGATTCCAAAAACTTGGGCACTACGGCTCACAGTATTTTCAACTACCTTTTCAGAGTGAGAAGTCTTCAGGGCGATGGCACCGTTAGATTTACCTTCACAGACCAATTCCAGAACCAATTGTTCAAATGGAGTTAATTCCCTCGTTGAAATTGTGATGTCTCTTGCCATGTAAAGATCCGCCTCTCCGCGTGTCCCCATTGTGCTCTTTTTGTTTACTCGAGTCACCCCATAGGATGCGCGAATGAGTGAAATCTTGACCATGCAAGAGGGAAGAGTGCTAACCCTCAGTTTTAACCGACCTGAAAAGATGAACGCGCTTACACGCTCGATGTATTCAGATTTGTCTAAAGGGCTCAATGAGGCAGCGGGTGATTTCGGCATCCGAGCCGTCGTTCTCACAGCAGAGGGTGATCACTTCACCGCAGGTAACGACATCAAAGATTTCATGAATAACCCACCAACTTCAGATGATTCAGAGGTTGCACAATTTTTGGCGGCTATTCTGAATTTTCCAAAGCCGTTACTAGCAGCCGTCAAAGGCAATGCCGTCGGAGTTGGCACAACTATGTTGCTTCACTGCGATGTTGTGGTTGCGGGTCCGACTGCAAATTTTTCAATGCCATTTGCTTCGCTAGGACTTGTGCCTGAAGCAGGATCTAGTTTCCTATTTCCGCAGCTAGTTGGCTATCAGCGCGCAGCACGAATCTTTATGACAGGTGAGAGCTTTGATGCAGATTCAGCAATTGAGATGGGATTGGTTGCAGCAAAAGATGTAGATCCACTTGCTCATGCTATGAAAATTGCTCAACACATTGCTGAGCAACCACCGCAGGCGATTATCAATACAAAGGCTCTATTAAAGGCCAAAAATCATGACGCAGTTGCTGCGATCATGAAGGCTGAGTTTGAAATTTTTGCAATGGCCTTGCAATCAGATGAAGCAATGGAAGCATTCATGAAGTTCATGTCTAAGAAGGGTAAGTAAATGTCACTTGCAGGAAAGAGAATCTTCATCACAGGCGGATCTCGTGGAATTGGTCTTGCCATCGCATTGCGTGCTGCGCGAGATGGGGCATCAATTGCGATTGCTGCCAAGACTTCTGAACCTAATCCAAAGTTGCCGGGAACAATTCACACAGCAGCTGCAGAAATAGAAGCTGCTGGCGGAAAAGCCCTTGCAATACAGTGCGATTTGCGTGATGAGTTGCAGATCGAAGCCGCCGTTAATCAAGCAGCTGAAGCCTTTGGTGGCATCGACATTCTTGTCAACAATGCAAGTGCCATTAACTTGACCCGCACAGATCAAACCCCAGCAAAGCGCTTTGATTTAATGTTTGATGTCAATGTGCGAGGAACCTTTTTAACTTCTCAGGCCGCTCTGCCTCACCTGCGTAAGTCAGCGGCTGAGGGAAGAAATCCTCATATTTTGAACCTTTCTCCGCCGTTATCAATGAAGCCTGTCTGGTTTAAAAATCACGTCGCCTACACAATGGCCAAGTACGGAATGAGTATGTGCGTTCTTGGAATGGCTGAAGAGTTTAAGCGCGATGGCATTGGTGTAAATGCACTGTGGCCTCGAACCGTGATTGATACTGCAGCTCTTCAAATGATTCCTGGAATCGATGCTGCTGCCGGTCGCACACCAGAGATCTTGGCAGATGCGGCATACATCATCTTTAATCGCGATGCCAAGGAATGCACAGGTAATTTCTTCGTCGATGATCTTGTGTTAGCTAGTGAAGGAATTACAGACCTAGAGAAGTACTCAGTAACTCCAGGCACCAAGGATTTCCTTCCTGATTTCTTCCTAGACTAAACTCGTATGATGCGTAGATTGCTTCTTCTTTGCATTGCTGGATTAACGGTATTTACTTCACCGCTTGCTTCGGCACATGTTGAAATTGTTTCTTCATATCCTGAGCAATATGCCAATGTAAATCCAATCCCTACGAGCGTGTGGATTGAATTCAATGACAATTTGCAAAATTTAGAGGGAGAGATCGTTAACAGAATTGAAGTTACCGATTCAACTGGTTTGGTAGTCAGCTATGAGGATGCGATCGTTGAAGCGGGAAAGATCACGACCAAGGTTTCAGGACAAAGTGCCGCGGGTGTATTCATAGTTAAATACCGAGTTGTTGGCCAAGATGGGCATGTAATCGAAGGCGAATACACCTTCAATGCCTCACCTGACTACGCCGAGGCTGTTCCGGCAAACACCTCCGCTCCACAAAACAGTTCAAATTTTCCAGTTGGCGGGATTTTAATTGCTTTCTTGCTTGCGATTTTTTTCGGTGGACTTTATTTAAGATCTAGAGATCGGGATGATTCATAGTGCCAGTTTTTGATCTTGAAATAAATGGTCCAAATACGATCCAAGAGTCAGAACGTAAAGGAAGTGCACGGTCATTGTTCTGGCCGTGGGCTGGTGCAAATGTTTCACTGCTTGCCCTGTCCTATGGCTCTTTCTTCCTAGGCTTTGGAATCTCATTTAGGCAAGCCACATGGGCTGCCATCATCGGAACCATCTGTTCCTTTTTCTTAGTAGGCATTAGCTCACTTGCAGGTAAGCGCTCTAATGCGCCAACTATGGTTCTTGCTCGAGCATCTTTTGGAGTCAAGGGAAGCATCCTTCCTGGATTCCTTTCATATTGTATTTTCGTTGGATGGGAAACAGTTTTAGTTTCCCTTGCAACCCTTGCGACAGGAACTGTTTTTTCTCGAATCGGGGGAGTTGACCAAAATCTTGCGTTGATCCTTGGATTTGTTATAGCTGTGTCCCTGACAGTGTTCGGCGGTGTTCTTGGTTTTGGCGTGATTATGAAGTTGCAGAAGATACTGACTGTGATCACAGTTGCTATGACTGTTGTTTATATTGCGCTAACAATCGACACCGTTAATTGGAGTGCGGTTACAGCAATCAAAGATGGCTCGACTCAAGGTTTCATCGGAGCACTCATATTTGGTGTGACAGGTATTGGGCTGGGCTGGGTAAATTGCGCTGCAGATTATTCTCGATATCTGCCAAGAATAGTTTCAAGCAAGGCTGTAGTGGGTTGGACTGTGTTTGGAGCTTCGGTTGTTCCAATAATTCTAGTAATTTATGGAGCTGCATTGTCAGCTAGTAGCAAAGATTTAAGTGATGCAATTGCCATGGATCCAATCGGGGCCCTTACATCACTGCTTCCAACTTGGTTTTTGATTCCATTTGCTCTAATTGCAATATTGGGATTAGTTGGTGGAGCAATACTTGACCTTTACTCTTCAGGATTAGCCCTTGTTTCGATTGGTGTGCCAATCAAGCGCCATCAAGCCGCAATTATTGATGCACTCATCATGCTTGCAGGATGCATTTATATTGTGTGGGTTGCTGACAATTTCTTCTATCCTTTCCAAGGCTTCTTAATCACACTAGGTGTGCCAGTTGCGGTCTGGTCAGCAATCTTTGTTGCAGATGTCATTATGCGCAAAAAGGCATACATCGAAAATGACTTGTATGACCCACAGGGAACATATGGATCAATCAACAAGGGCTCTATTGCGTTAATGGCTATTGGAACAGTTGTTGGTTGGGGATTTGTTACAAACACCTTTGCCTCGTGGTTATCGTGGCAGGGATATTTCCTAGGGCTTATTGGGGGCAAGGATGGTGAGTGGGCATACTCCAATATTGGAGTGATATTTGCTCTACTTATCGGTTTCTTCGGGCACATCATCCTGGCTAGAAAAATTATTGCGAAGCAGGAGTCCTTCTAAGCCAGATGTAGCCAACCAATCCTGAAAGGATTGCAGAGATAAACAGTCCTAATCGAACCTCGTTGAGTTCTGCGTCGTTCTTAGCGGCGATTTCGGCGATTACTAGAGAAACTGTCATTCCCATACCAGCAAGGGCACCGATTCCGGCAATCACTTTGAGGCGCAAATTTGTCGTGGCTCCAAGCTTGATCGCAATCCAGGCAAAGAGTGCGATACCTACTATCTTTCCGATTCCGCGGGCAAGGACTAAAGCAATTGTCGTGTGAGAGGTGAAGCTCGCAAGATCAATGTCAAAGGGAATGTTCACCAGAATGATTATGGGCACGATGAAATATGTCGAAATAGGGGAGAGGAACTTGATTACTTTGGTTAATTGCAATTTTCTAAATGGAATTAAAGCACCAAGGGCTGCAGCCCCTAATGTGGCAAGTGCCTTTTCTGGATGTAAGTCATCTCCATAAAAGATGCCAAGGACGACAAGAGAAAATAGATCATCTGCAATCGCCAAGGTGAGTAAAAAAATGCGCACTTGTGGTTGAACTCGCTTTCCCAGTAAAGACAAAACGCCTAAAGCCAAAGCAATATCAGTTGGCATGGCGGTGGC
>Ga0209400_1003518_pt1 | contig 11379 bp, 7 predicted proteins | sample M_130807_EF_Meta_FD_187313 | JGI IMG/M metagenome (GOLD analysis project Ga0209400, IMG submission 187313) | Freshwater microbial communities from Lake Montjoie, Canada to study carbon cycling - M_130807_EF_MetaG (SPAdes) (version 2) | ecosystem: Environmental > Aquatic > Freshwater > Lake... | reverse complement strand
CCGATGCGCCTCCGCCCGCCGCCACCGGCACCGCCAGCGTCTGATGAATCGCATGAAACACCAAGCGGTAGAGCGCCTGGCCGTCGCGAAAACGCACCTCGGTCTTGGCCGGATGCACGTTGACGTCTACCCGCGCCGGGTCGATGCCGACAAACAGCACGCACGCCGGGTTGAGCCCACTGTGGAGGATGTCGCGGTAGGCCTCGCGGATGGCATGTGCCAGCATCCGGTCGCGCACGAAGCGGCCATTTACGAAGGTGAACTGCGCATCTTTTTGCGCGGCCAGCTCTGGACGAAGCGCAACACCGTGCACGCGCACGCCCGCGGCCTCCACCTCGAACGCCAATCCCGCCTCGCCAAAGGCATCACCCAATAGCGCGGCGATGCGCTCGCGGCTGGTCTGCGCCGGCAGTTGCTCGCGCACTTTGCCGTCGACGCTCCAGCGGAATGCCACCTGCGGATGTGCCAAAGCCAGCCGCCGCAGCGCGGCCTCGCAGTGGCCGGTTTCGGTGGACGCGGTCTTGAGGAACTTGCGCCGCGCCGGCGTGTTGAAGAACAAGTCGCGCACGTCGACCGTGGTCCCTGACGCGCGCGCCGCCGGCGTCACCGATGACAGCGTGCCGCCCTCCGACTCGATCTGCCACGCGTGTGCGGCATCGACAGTGGCGCTGCACAAGCGCACCCGCGCTACCGACGCCACCGACGCCAGTGCCTCGCCGCGAAAACCTAGGCTGGCGACGCCTTCAAGGTCGTCAAGGCTGACGATCTTGCTAGTCGCGTGACGCTCCAGCGCCAGAACGAGGTCTTCGGCGCCGATGCCGCCGCCATCATCGTCGACGGCAATCCGACGAACGCCCCCCTCCTCCAATTGCACGGAAATCTGCCGTGCACCGGCGTCAAGGCTATTTTCCACCAACTCCTTGACCACGGCAGAGGGACGCTCCACCACCTCGCCGGCGGCGATCTGGGAGATAAGCAGATCGGGCAGACGACTGATCACCATCGGTCCAGTATAACGACGGCAGTCCAGCGACGGCCGCCACAGGTACACTCGCCTGCGTTCGCCCTTCGACCTGTCTGCCCATGTCTCTGCTGCAACGACTCCGCCCACGCAAACACGCCGCCTCCGACCAACGCGCCTTTACCCTGATCGAGATGCTGGTTGCTTTGGCGATCGTGGGCATCCTCGGAGCTGTAGCGTTGGCCAGTTACGATGCTTCGGTTGCGCGCAGTCGACGCGCTGCGGCTGTCACCTGCCTTGGTGAACAAGCGGTCGCCCTGGAGCACAGCTTCGGCACCAGCTTGAGCTACCCGGTCGGCTCGCCGCCGACACCGTCATGCAACACCGAGCTGGCGACTCACTATCGCTTCGGCGGCAGCGTCAGCCTTCAGGCGTATCAATTGACCGCCACCCCGCTCGGGCGTCAGGCGAGCGCCGACAGCCCCTGCGGCTGCGTGCTCACACTGGACCAGACCGGCCGCAAAGGCACAGCCGCCGGAGACGCCGCCTGTGCAGCCGACGCGCGGGTTGCGGCCTGCTGGTAAACCGAATCGGGCCAGCAAGCGAACGCAGTCGCGCATCGACGCGTGCCATAATTCGGAGGTCAGCGTAACCCCACGTCGCACGGTCGGCTGCCTGCAGCGGCGACCGTCACAAAGGTATCCATGATCGCTCCTCTACTGAGCCCACGCGGTGTGCGTTTTGTCCCGGTGGTGGCCCTCGCGCTGCTCGCGGCTTGCGGGAAATCCGATGACGCACCGGAGATGTTGTTTGAGTTGCCGCCGCCACGGGTCGCTCTCAGTCCAGCACAGATGATCGACGCACCGGTGAACTTTGAATACCCGGCCAGGGCGAGCGGCTCGCGCGAAGTCGACATCCGCGCCCGTGTCAGCGGCCACATCGAGCGTCGGCATTTTAGTGAAGGCAGCGCCGTTCGCGCCGGAACGCCCCTGTTCAGCCTTGACACTCGGCCCTTCGACGCCGCTGTCGCTCAAGCAGAGGCTTTGTTGGCGCAGACGCGCGCGCAAGTGGCCCAAGCCCAGGCGCAGGCCGATCAGGCCGCCCGCGAGGCCAACCGGCTCGCCCCGCTGGCCGCCGATCGAGTCATTGGCCAAAAGGCCGCCGACGATGCCCACTCAGCTGCCGACACAGCGCAAGCGGCTTTGCTTGCGGCCAAGGCAGGCACTCTGCAGGCCGAGGCGCAACTGCGCCAGGCGCGACTCGACATTACTTATGCCCACATCGTCGCGCCGGTCGACGGCCTGATCGGCCGCGCCGAGAAAGTCGAGGGCGCCTTGGTCGGCCCGCAAGACCCCGAGCGGCTGACCTCGCTGGTACAGGTCGATCCGCTGTACCTCACTTGGAGCCTTGGTGACAGCGAGCGCAGCCGTATTGAAACCGACTTGCGTGACGGACGCCTCCGCTTGCCAGCCGGTGGCTTCAGTGCGCGCGTCAAACTGGCTGACGGCAGCGAGCTGGCGACCCCCGGTCGCATCTCGTTTAGAAGCCCCGTCGCCAACACCCAGACCGGCGCATTCGAGTATCGCGCCAGCCTGCCCAATCACGATCTGCGACTGCGTCCAGGCGAGTTCGTGCGTGTGCTTCTGACCGGAGCCATTGTGCCGGGCGCAGTGGTCGTGCCGCAGCGTGCAGTACTGGAAGGCCCGACCGGCAAACAAGTGCTGACCACCGTCACCGGAAAGGACGGCAAGCCGCACGTCGAGGCGATACCCGTCGAAGCCGCTGAATGGGTGGACCTGCCGGCCGAGCGTGGCGGCAAGTCGTGGATCATTCGCAAGGGACTGAGCGCCGGAACACAGGTCATCACCGACGGCGTGATGCGCTTGCGCCCCGGCATGGCGGTCATCGTCGACACACCGACCGCCAGCACCGGAACCAAGGGCGCGCACTGATGGTGTCGCGCTTCTTCATCGACCGCCCGATCTTCGCGGCGGTGATGTCCTTCCTGATCCTGATTGCTGGTTTCGCGGCGATGCGCAGCCTGCCGGTCGGTCAGTACCCGGAGATCGCACCGCCGGTGGTTACCGTAACAGCGGTCTACCCCGGAGCGTCGGCCGAAGTCCTCGAATCCAGTGTCGCTGCGCCGCTGGAGGCGCAGATCAATGGCGTCGAGGGGATGATGTACATGAGCAGCACGTCGGCCTCCAACGGCGTTCTGCAGATCCAGGTGACCTTCGAGATTGGTAGCGACGCCGACAAGGCTGCGCTCAACGTCAACAACCGTGTCAAGCAGGCCGAGGCGCGGCTGCCGCTCGAGGTTCGCCGGCAGGGCGTGACGGTCGAAAAAGGCTCGTCGAGCTTCTTGCAAGTGCTGGCCTTCTACTCGCCCGACCAGCGTTTTGACGACCTGTACACCAGCAACTATGTCACGCTCAACGTGCTCGATCGGATCAAGCGCATCCCGGGCACCACCAATGTGCAGATCTTCGGCGCCAAGAACTACGCCATGCGCATCTGGCTAAAGCCCGACCGGCTGAGCGCGCTGGGCATGACGCCCGGCGATGTGGTGGCCGCGATCAACGCCCAAAATGCGCAGTTTGCGCCCGGCAAGGTCGGCCAACAGCCAATCAAAGGGCAGGAACTGGTCTACACCATCACCACCCAAGGCCGCCTGTCCGATGTCGCCGCCTTCGAGAACATCATCGTTCGGGCGGGCTCCGGCAACGCCTTGGTGCGGGTCCGCGACGTGGCGCGAGTCGAACTGGGTTCTGCCGACTACGAATTCATCGGCCGCATCAACGGCAAGCCAGCGACGCTGGTCGGGGTGTTTTTACAACCCGGCGCCAATGCGCTGGAGGTTGGGCGCCAGGTGCGCGCCACCTTGGCAGAGGTGCAGAAGGGCTTTCCGCCCGGGCTCAGCATGCTTATCCCTTACGACACCACGCGCTTTGTCGAGGTGTCGATCGATGGCGTGATCAAGACCCTCGTCGAAGCGATGGTCTTGGTGTTTCTGGTCGTGCTGCTGTTCCTGCAGACCTGGCGCGCCACCCTGATCCCGATGCTCGCCGTACCAGTGTCTCTGATCGGCACCTTCGCCGGCCTGTTGGCGCTCGGCTACACCATCAACACGCTGACGCTTTTTGGCTTGGTGTTGGCGATCGGCATCGTGGTGGATGACGCGATTATTGTGCTGGAGAACGTCGAGCGGGTCATGCGCGAGGAGGGACTCTCCCCTCGCGATGCGGCAATCCGCGCCATGGAGCAGGTCACCGGACCGATCATCGCCACCTCGCTGGTGCTGACCGCCGTGTTCATCCCGGTCGGCTTCCTCGGTGGCCTCGCTGGCGAGCTTTATCGCCAGTTCGCGGTAAGCATCTCGATTGCAGTGCTGATCTCGGCGCTGGTGGCGCTCACGCTGAGCCCGGCGTTGTGCGCCATCATCCTGAAGCCGCACGAGCATTCGGCGGGCAACGCCTTCACCCGCGCCTTTAACCGCTGGTTTGCCGGCTTGACCCAGCGTTACGGCAAAGGCGTGGCATTTCTGCTGCGCCGGGGCGGCGTGGCAGCCGTGTTGTTCGGTGGCATGCTGCTGGTCACCGGCTATCTGTGGAAAACGACACCCAACTCGCTGGTCCCCGACGAGGATCAAGGTTATTACATCAGCGCGGTGTTCTTGCCCGATGGCTCGTCGCTGGAACGCACCGACCGCGTCGTCAACGAGGTGGTCAAGCGCATCAAGTCGAACCCACTAAACGAGGACGTTGTGGCCTTCACCGGCTTTAACTTCTTTGGAGGCTCCTACAGCAACAGTGCGGCAACGTTGTTCGTAACCCAAGTCCCGTGGGATCAGCGCACGCTCCCCAGTGGCGCGCTGGTGGGTGAGTTTTATGCGAAAACCCAGGACATTAAAGAAGCCCTGGCACTGGCTTTTATGCCACCGGCTATTTTTGGTCTCGGCGAGGCCGGTGGCTTCGAGGTGAATATCCAGAACCGTGGTGAGGGTGGTGCCACACGGCTAGGCGAGGTGGTGCAAAAGTTTCTGGCAGAGACTGAGAAAGACCCGGACTTCAAGATGGCCCAGACACTTTGGCGGGCCAACACGCCGCAGATCCGCTTGGATGTTGATCGCGACAAGGCCGCGCAATTGGGCGTTCCGTTGGACGTGTTGTTCGGAACCCTTTCCGCGACCATGGGCACGTACTACGTCAACGACTTCAACAAATACGGACGCGTGTGGCAGGTCCTGATGTCGTCTGACTCGACTCACCGGCACTCCCCCGACGACATCGGTCGCATCATGGTGCGCAGCAATTCCGGACAACTGATCCCCATCTCGACGCTGGTCACGGTGCAGCAAAGTAGCGGCCCCGACACAGTCACGCGTTTCAACAACTTGCCATCCGTGAAGATTCTCGGCTCGGGCGCCGAGGGTGTCAGCTCAGGTCAGGCACTGGCCGCTGTCGAGCGGGTCGCGGCAAAGACATTGCCGCCGGATTTCTCGTATGAATTCAGCGGAGCGTCATTTCAAGAGAAGCGCAGCAGCGGCGCCGGTGGCTTAACGCTGGTTCTCGCGGTCGTAATGGTATTTCTGATCCTCGCCGCCCAGTACGAGCGCTGGAGCCTGCCGCTGGCGGTGTTGCTCGCCCTGCCCTTCGGCACCTTCGGCGCGCTGGCGCTGGTCTGGCTGCGCAACTTCCTGTTCGGCCTGACCGGCCTGCCGATCCCGCCGCTGACCAACGACGTGTACTTCCAAATCGGTCTGGTGACGCTGCTGGGCCTCGCCGCCAAGAACGCCATTTTGATCGTCGAATTCGCCACTCACCGCTACAGTCAAGGCATGGTCCCGACAGAGGCCGCGCTGGAGGCAGCGCGGCTCCGATTCCGCCCCATTCTTATGACCTCGCTCGCGTTCATCCTCGGCGTGGTGCCGCTGGCGCTGTCGACCGGAGCCGGAGCGGGCGCTCGACAGTCGGCGGGCACCGGCGTGATGGGCGGCATGCTGGCGGCAACCTTTCTCGCGATCTATTTCGTGCCGACGTTCTTTGTGTGGGTGATGCGGTGGTTCGAGCGTCGGCGCGCCAACGGAGACAAAGCGTGAGGGCGCGCGTGCACTACCGGGAGGCCCTCCCCATGAATGCGGGGCGCCGCAGCGCGGTGTTTCAGGGTGTGATGCCACTGGTCGCGAGCATTGCGCTCGCCGCGCTGACGGGCTGCGCGTCCCTGCCTGAGCCGGTGCAGCGCCTGTTCACCCTGCCGCAAAAGGCCACCGCACCGGCCGAAGCCTGGGGCGAAATCGAGCGCTGGTGGCAGCGCTTCGACGACCCATCGCTGAGCGCCGATATCGAACGCGCATTCGCGCACAACAGCAGCCTTGCCATCGCGCAGGCGCGCATTGACGACGCTGCGCAGCAAGTGCGGGTGGCCAACCAGCGACTCATCCCTGATGTCGGCGTGGATGCCGCGGCCAGCCGCAACCGGCGCAGCGAGCGAACCGCGACCAGCTTTCCCGGCCTGCCGGTCATCACCAGCAACCGTCAGCTCGGCCTGGCCGCTTCTTACGAGCTCGACCTCTGGGGCCGCATCCGCTCCGGTGAGCGCGGCGCGATAGAACGGCTCGAGGCGCAGCAATGGGCGCGCCATGCGGCACGGACCAGTTTGGCGGCTCAGGTAGCGATCAGTAATTTTCGCATCCGCACCCTGCGCCAACAGATCGCACTCACCGCTTCAACGGTCACTTTGGCCGACGAGGCGCTCGAACTGATCCGTCGCCAGCGCGATGCTGGCTTGCTCGGCGATTTTGAGTACCTGCAGAACCGGGCCGAGCGCGACGCCTTCGCGGTACGCCTGACCGACCTGCGCGATGCGCTGCAACGCACCCGTCGCGCCCACGCCCAACTCCTCGGCGCCGAGCCTGATGAGATTTGGGCTGCTGGCCTGCCGGAAGATGAGGCCTCGCCGACTGCCGTCGCGACCTCAATGCCTGCCCTGCTGGAAGTGCCGGAAGGCCTACCCGCCGCGCTACTACTCAAGCGCCCCGATGTGCGCGAGGCCGAAGCACAACTGCTCGCTGCAAGCGCTGACGTTACCGCAGCGCGCGCGGCATGGTTTCCACAGATCAGCTTAACTGGGCGCTACGGCTACCAGAGCCGTGACCTCAGCAACTTGTTAATCGCCCCGGCGCGTGTCTGGGGATTAGGGATTGACCTGCTGCAGCCGCTCACCAACCTGCGTCTCACCGATGCGCAGGTCAAGGCAGCACGAGCCCGAGTGCGTGGCGCCGAGGCGACTTATGCGCAGTCGGTGCAGGCCGCCTTTGTGGATGCCGGCAACGCCTTCGGCGCCAGGGCCACTGCACGAGAGGCTCGCCTACTGCAGGAGCGGCGCGAACAGGAGCTGACCGAGACCCTGCGGATGGCCACCCGCCGGTTCGACGCTGGCCTCACCGGCGCACTGGACGTCATCGACGCGCGGCGCAATCTCCTTGCCGCACAACTTGACGCACTCGACCGCCGCAACGCCGAGCTTGGCGCCACGGTGGACATCTTCCGGGCGCTGGGCGGTGGTTGGTCAGAGCTCTAGTGTCACACGCATCAACACCCGCGCCCTAAAAACGACTCACACGAGCAACACAGCGATTGTTTATGGCGAGACCTGCGGGTGTGCCCGCTCCGGCCCGCTGTGTAGCCGGTTGAGCGCGGACAAGTAGGCCTTGACCGACGCCACCACGATATCCGTGTCGGCGCCCTGCCCATTCACCACCCGTCCGGCCTTGGACAGGCGCACGGTGACCTCGCCCTGTGCGTCGGTACCAGCGGTGATGCTGTTGACCGAGTAGAGCAACAGTTCGCTGGCGCTCTGCACCACCTTCTCCACCGCTTTGAAGGCCGCATCGACCGGGCCGCCGCCCTGCGCGTCACTGGCCTGCTCGCTGCCGCCGACCGAGAGCACCAGGCGCGCGTGCGGCACCTCGCCGGTCTCCGAAGCCACGCGCAGCGAGACCAGCTTGAAATGCTCGTCTTCAGGCGTGACCGCCTCGTCCGACACCAGCGCTTGCAAGTCCTCATCGAAGATCTCGCGCTTTTTATCAGCAAGATCCTTGAAGCGGGCGAAGGCGGCGTTAAGCGCCTCCTCCGACTCGAGCTTGATGCCCAGCTCTTCCAATCGCGAACGGAACGCGTTGCGCCCCGAGAGCTTGCCCAGCGTCAACTTGTTCGTGGTCCAGCCGACGCTCTCGGCGCTCATGATCTCGTAGGTCTCGCGGTGCTTGAGCACACCGTCCTGGTGGATGCCCGACTCGTGGGCGAAGGCATTGGCCCCCACCACCGCCTTGTTGGGCTGCACCGGGTAGCCGGTGATCTGGCTCACCAGCTTGGACGAGGGCACGATCTGCCGCGTGTCGACGCGGGTGTCACAGCCGAACACGTCCGGCCGCACCTTGACCGCCATCACGATCTCCTCGAGCGAGGCATTGCCCGCGCGCTCGCCGAGCCCGTTGATGGTGCACTCGACCTGCCGCGCACCGGCCTGCACCGCCGCCAGCGAGTTGGCGACCGCCATGCCGAGGTCGTTGTGGCAGTGCGTCGACCAAATGACGGTGTCCGAGCCTTCGACGCGTTCGATCAGCTGACGGATGCGCTCGCCCCACAGATTGGGGATGCTGTACCCCACCGTATCGGGCACATTAAGCGTCTTGGCGCCGGCCTTGATCGCCGCCTCGAACACGCGGCAGAGGAAGTCCATGTCCGAGCGAACCGCGTCCTCCGCCGAAAACTCAACGTCGTCGGTGAACTGGCGGGCGAACTTGACTGCGGCGATGGCCGCCTCGACCACCTGGTCGGGCTGCATGCGCAGCTTCTTCTCCATGTGGATGGGCGAAGTGGCGATAAAGGTGTGGATCCGCTTGCGCGGCGCCGGGGCGATGGCGTCCCCGGCGGCCTGGATATCGCGCTCGGTCGCGCGTGCAAGCGAGCAGACGGTGGAGTCCTTAACCACCTCTGCGACCGCGCGAATCGCCTCGGCGTCGCCTGGGCTGGCGGCGGCAAAGCCGGCTTCGATGATGTCAACACCCAGCTTCTCGAGCTGGCGGGCGATCCGCACTTTTTCGTCGCGGGTCATCGCCGCGCCTGGGCTTTGCTCGCCGTCGCGGAGGGTGGTGTCAAAAATGAACAAACGGTCAGTCATAGTCGTGTCTCTCACCAATGGGCGCGACAGGCGCACCCCTCAAGCGTCTGCTGCCGCACAACAGGCGGCAGGCGAAAAATCCTACTCGAATTGGGGGTCAGGGGGTGTCGGCGGGCCAGCGCCGTAGCACCCACGGCGTCAGGAAGCCCGACAGCACATAGACACTGAACAGTGCAAACAGCACCATCGGCGGGTAATAGGAGACCAGCAGCAGGCCCAGTACCGCGACCGGCAACACCATGAATGGCACGTTGAAGCGCAAGTGCAGCACCTTGAAGCTGTAGTAGCGCAGATTGCTGACCATCAACACGCCTGCGGCGAGAGTGACGCACCAGGCGATCCAGCGCACGTCCGGACCGGGCAACTCGAAATAGTCGTCGACCAGCCAGAGGAAGCCCACCACCATCGCTGCCGCCGCAGGGCTGGGCAAGCCAACAAAGAAGCGCTTGTCGGAACTTGCGATCTGCGTGTTAAAGCGCGCCAGGCGCAAAGCTGCGCCAGCGCAGTAAATAAAAGCCGCCACCCAACCCAGCTTGCCCATGGTCTTGAGGGACCAGACATACATCACCAGTGCCGGCGCCACACCAAAGCTGACCATGTCCGACAAGCTGTCGTACTCGGCGCCAAAGGCACTCTGCGTATGGGTTAGTCGCGCCACCCGGCCGTCGAGGCCGTCCAGCACCATCGCGACGAAGATCGCGACCGCCGCCTGCTCATAACGCCCGTTCATCGCTTGAACGATGGCGTAGAAGCCGGCGAACAAGGCGCCGGTGGTGAGCAAATTCGGCAGCAAGAATATGCTCTTGCCAAACGGACGAGCGTTCGGACGCTGCAACCGCCGACGTTCCATGCTCACTGCGCGAACTCGGCGAGCACCGTTTCCGTAGCCGAGACCTTCTGGCCGATCACCACTTTAGGCACGGCGTCGGCGGGCAGGTATACATCCACCCGCGAGCCGAACCGGATGAAGCCATATCGCTGACCGGCCGTCAGTGCATCGCCTGGCTTCACGTAACAGAGGATGCGCCGCGCCACCAAACCAGCCACCTGCACAAGCGTCACTTCGCCATGAGGCGTATCCAACATCACGGCATTGCGCTCGTTGCTGGTGGAGGCTTTATCGAGGTCTGCGTTGACGAACGCGCCCGGAAAGTAATCAATTCGGCGCACCGTGCCGGCGACGCTGACACGGTTCGAGTGGACGTTGAACACGTTCATGAACACGCTGATCAACAAAGCCGGCCGGTCGGCGTGCGGGTCTTGCACCTGCACCACTTTGACGATGCGGCCATCCGCCGGCGACAGCACCAACCGCTCCCCATCGGGCGCCTGCCGCGGCGGATCGCGAAAGAACTGCAACACGAACGCTGCGATGATCCAGAACGTCACCGACGCGGCAAAACCGAGCATCAACCAGACAGCCACTGCCAGCGCGAGGCTGGCACCAACGTAGGGCCAGCCCTCACGGGCAAGGATGGGATGCGGCCAAGGTGTCAACGGTCAGTTCTTCGACTGGTCGACAAGCTTATTCTTGGCGATCCACGGCATCATCGCGCGCAACTGACCGCCCACCTGCTCAATCGGGTGCTCAGCATTGAGGCGACGACGCGCGGTCATCTCGGGGTAGTTGGTACGACCCTCGAGGATGAAGCGCTTCGCGTACTCGCCGTTCTGGATGTTCTGCAGGGCCTCGGCCATGGCGATGCGCGCCTCGGTGCCGATGACTTGCGGGCCGGTGACGTACTCGCCGTACTCAGCGTTGTTCGAGATCGAGTAGTTCATGTTGGCGATGCCGCCCTCGTACATCAGGTCGACGATCAGCTTCATCTCGTGCAGGCACTCGAAGTAGGCCATCTCGGGGGCGTAACCCGCCTCGACCAAGGTCTCGAAGCCGGCCTTGATCAGCTCGACGCAGCCACCGCACAGCACGGCCTGCTCGCCAAAAAGGTCGGTCTCGGTCTCTTCACGGAAGCTGGTCTCAATCACGCCGCCCTTGGTGCCGCCGTTGGCCGCGGCATACGACAAGGCTACGTCGCGGGCCTTGCCCGACGCGTCCTGGTAGACGGCAATCAGCGAGGGCACGCCGCCACCTTTGAGGTACTCGGAGCGCACGGTGTGGCCCGGACCCTTGGGCGCGATCATGATGACGTCGATGTCCTTGCTCGGGACGATCTGGTTGTAGTGGATGTTGAAGCCATGCGCGAAGGCCAGCGCAGCACCCGTCTTGAGGTTGGGCG
>Ga0209400_1003511_pt1 | contig 11389 bp, 10 predicted proteins | sample M_130807_EF_Meta_FD_187313 | JGI IMG/M metagenome (GOLD analysis project Ga0209400, IMG submission 187313) | Freshwater microbial communities from Lake Montjoie, Canada to study carbon cycling - M_130807_EF_MetaG (SPAdes) (version 2) | ecosystem: Environmental > Aquatic > Freshwater > Lake... | reverse complement strand
AAAGCGTGCATCAAAGACTCCTTGTGCTTGGACTCTTGATAGGGTTGGATTCGTAGCATGTTAACAAAAAATATATAGGAGCAGGCGCGTCAATTTTTACTGAAACCGCGCTCAGACGTTAGTGTGGAAATGCATCATCTGATTCGCAGGGTTCATTGTAATTACACTATTACTTGAAACAGGACTACGCGCAGCCTTAAATGCAGTGTTTCCCAAAATCATAATAGCAGCAGTAACCATCCCTACAACCGCTAAGCCACCAACAACACCACCTGCGATTGCGCCCGCAGCAGCAGAACCAGCAGCAGCAGCCTGCATTTGCTCAGTTGTATTAATAGGCACCTTAGCAGTAGTAGCGCTATTACTGACCATTGGCGTCATTGACCCACTTGGCGACGGGGTTATGGAACCACTTGGCGACGGGGTTATGGAACCACTTGGCGATGGTGTCATGGACCCGCTTGGTGAAGGCGTTTCAGAGCCACTAGGTGACGGCGTTTCAGAGCCACTTGGTGACGGCGTTATTGAACAGCTAGGGGAAACGTCGGCGGGCGCAACAGGCGTGCGCGACGGTGTAGCCGTAGGTGTATTTGAAAGTGCTGCACCGGTGATTTGCATTTGAATGAAGCCTCCATCATTAGCAGTAACCGTTGTCCATGGGTTGGAATCACAAGGCTGGTCACTAGGACCCTGTTGTATAACTACAGCATAAGGTGGCGCAGCTAACCCGTAAGGAACTTTCATATTGCACCGCATTCCAGCGCTATTCCATGTAGCTGTTTGAATGACCATATAATATATAGTACCGTTGCTAAGCAGCCAATTAGCTCTTGATGCATTAACTGTAATAGAGACAGCGCCTAGACCGGCAGAGCCAGCAACACTTCCTCCAGTATTAAATGTACCAATAAGGGGATAGCCGATGGCTATCTGCTTTGAGTATTCGTAAAGGTTGAAACTGAGAGTGCAGGTCGCGGGAACTGTAGGCAGTAAATTCATTGTAATCGATGAGGCAATGCCTGAAGCTAGGGCAGGAAACTTAAACATGCCGATGCGCTTACATGCAGTAGAATTCAGTCCGTACGGCAAGGAGCCGATGGAATAATTGCCCAAAGCACGCATCGGGAGTGTATCCATAATAATAAACGGTCTAGTAGCAGGTGGCAATCCTGTATTTTGCGCAAATGCGGAAATAAGACTCATTAGAAGACAAACAGCTGTATTCATTTTATTTATATATGAATAAAATAAATATATAATCAATTTTTAAAGTCGCTTTTCAATAAATTGAACCAGTTCATGTTGAAAATTTTCATTGTTGTAGTCATTGCTTATTTTTTGTCCACCAATGTATGTATCATATAGTTTTTCATCATTCATTACTCTTTTGACATCTTCTATACAATTATTTCTAGCATCGATATAACTTGTTTTAGAAAAATATGTATGCGCCTTTTCAGAACCTTTATAAATAGGAATGCTATGGGCAAAAAAACAATTAAATATCTTTTCTGTAATATAGCCGTCGCTGTATGAATTTTCTAAACATAATACAAATTTATATTGTTGTAATATATTCAAAAATTCAACGCTATGATAGCAAGATTTATCAAGGATATTTGTATATTGACTAATATGGTCCACTTGCCCTAAAACGTTTAATCTATCTATCAGGCGTTGCGTGTCATCGTCATTATATCTTTTTGTGTATATACAAAATTTCTTATTATGAAAAGGAACGTAGTTTGAAGGGTGTGTATATAGGGAATTTCGTTGATAGTATTGTATATAGTTATGGATTAATGGTATTGCTATATGTTCACTGCTTGAGTGTATTCTATTAATATGATTATACATATAAATATGCATTTTTGGATCTCCGTAATTTCCGTATTTCACAAAATGTTTGTTCTCTTTTGATTTCCAATGGTCTGCATTTTCAACGCATATCAGTATATTTATTTCATCATCTCTTAATTTTGCGTTATCTTCCAGGTAAATATCCCAAACAGTTATATCAGATTTTTGCTTTTCATCAACTATTTGATAATCATATTGGGCTGGTAAAAAATATTCAATAAACTGTTCTAATGACTGCATATGGTGGCGCTCTTTTGATTTAACAGAAAGATAGAACGTCGTCCCTAGTTTCAGCTTTAATGTTTTCTTTTTTAGTTTGTATCCTATGACACTTAGTAAAGATATTATTATTAATAATACAAATAGATAAATTAAGTGTTGTCTTTTCATACTTACTATATGCTAAGATTATTCGGGGTCAAATACAGTGTTATTGAAGCAGACCACAAGTGTTCTGTAAACCCAACACGAACAGCGCGGATATTTCATCGGGTGTTTCCGCCTGATACGTTTTAATAATTGTTTCAAAAAACATCAGTTCATATAAGCCCAGGAAAGTGACTAGCGCTACATTTTCACCAATCACACTAGACCAGGCAATTTTGAATTTCTTAAAGTAACAAACCAGAAATAACAACGCTTGGATAGAACCAAGTATCCAAATATATGATAAAGATAAACGAAAAATAGCATCGTTAATTACGGAGCGGTTAGCAGCAGCGACTGAACCCGCAGCTAAAACCTGGCTAGCGTTGATAAACTTTTCAAGAACTGTGTTGAAGAGTGCAGTCTCATTCTTATTCAAGCCCCTACAAGAATTAATAATCGAACTAGTATAGTAGTTTGTTGCGCCCAATATGCCCCTGTCTTCGTCTTTTGAAACAAATTTAAAGTAAAATAATACCTCAAATATGGATATTAAAAATATATGAAACACAAAGCGCAAACTATAGTCAACGCCAACTTCCAAATATCTATCAAAATTAGTAATCACGGTCTCCGTTTTAGAAGGAACCAAATCAATCGCGTCATTTTCAATAAGCGGCTTTGACCGCACATGAAAATCATTGACACTTTCATTAATATAATTACCTATGTAAATATGTGAATCTGACAGCGATACCGGTCTTTTTGTTATCATAATACCCGTATTATCACAATGCGGGCTCATTTTAAGCTCTTAAAAGCGCGCACGGGCTTGTAATTACGTATAAAGGTTTTTAATAAATAGTATGGTACAACCGCAAATATCAGTATATACAAAAGAATAATCAGAATCTGTGCCAATATTTTTACTAAACCACTAAACCAGGATAGCTCATGCTTATGGTCCATAATAGCCTTTGAATCAGGCGCGCAAACGGGGTCAACGGAAAAGCAGGGCTCAAAAAAACGACTGTCAAGTATAGTTATTTCATTTATATGCGATATAATAATGTCATAAAATGGTGTCATAGGGCGCGGGCTAGTTGTTGCTCCAATATAAAACTCTTTTGATGAAAAGTCACTTTCTTTAACGTTAGATGCGCATATTGCCTCAATTATTTCTAGCAGTATAGGGTGCCTCTTCTTAACCATAATTAAGGCATTATTAATGAAGCCCAGCATGTTAGCAGGAAACGCGCTGCTACTAATTATAAAATCGGATTCAGACAAGCCGGGCGTCATATCAAGCGCCTTGAATGATTTCATATCGGTATCAACTGTAATTCCACCCCAATTATACGCAACAACGTAGCGCCCCAAATCGACCTTTTGAATTAAATACTTGAAGGAATCGTATTTAGCCAATACATGGGGTCCTATTTTAGAACATTCCGTACGCAAACTAGCATCATCCCAGGTCATATGTTTATACTCTGGATTCAATGAATGAAGCAGTGCAATGTTTTCTTTGAATTTTTCTGGAACATTTGACCAACCCTGAAGCCATATTTGATGAGTAACCTTTGGTATGCCCATGCTAACCTTTGGTATGCCCATGCTAACCTTTGGTATGCCCATGCTAACCTTTGGTATGCCCATGCTAACCTACAATCGCGTTATAAAATAATTACAATAATCGGCGCAAAATAAAATGCAGGACGAAGCTTTGATTAAGGATTTTTACGTGGTTGCCGTAATGACAAATCCCGAACGTTTTAAGGTCCGACCCAAGTTATTCAGGGAATTTATGGAACGCATGAATAAATACGGTGCTAAGCTATATGTAGTGGAGGGAACGTTCGGCGACCGCGACTTTGAAGTAACGGACCCATCAAATCCTAGGCACATCCAGATAAGAACCGATTCAGAAGTCTGGTTGAAAGAGAATCTTATCAACATTGGCATTTCCAGGCTTCCTAGTGATTGGAAATATGTAGCTTGGATTGACGGTGATATTGACTTTGTTAGACCAGACTGGCAAGTGGAAACGGTCCATGAACTACAGCACCATCCTGTTGTTCAGATGTTTGAGGACGCAATTGACCTTGGACCGGAGCACCAACTTATTTCTACCCACAAGAGCTTTGTGTCATGCTACAAGAAGGGACTCCCTTATAAAAGAGGAAAGGAGGGGGAAGACCTTGGTTACTATTACTATGGCAAATCCGGCTCTGGCTCCTATTGGCATCCAGGCTACGCTTGGGCTGCAACACGTGACGCTATTAATACCACGGGTGGTCTTCTAGATATTGCGCTCCTAGGCGCGGGTGACCACCATATGGCATGCTGCCTAATAGGTCAGGGTAAAGCAAGCATACCCAAGGGTATACATGCGAATTATAAGAAGTATGTGTTGGCTTGGGAGGAACGCGCTGCCCGTCTTCACAAAAATGTAGGATTTATTAAGGGTACAATATACCATTTCTGGCACGGCAAGAAACGCGACCGCAAATACAAGGACCGTTGGTCAGTGTTAATAGACAATAACTTCAACCCGTCAAATGATGTTCACAAGGATTGGCAGGGCGTTTGGTCATTGTACCCTGGTCACGAAAAACTACGTGATGAAATGCGCATGTACTTTCAAAGTCGTAATGAGGACAGCATTGACCTTTAATCAAGCAAAATTTGATTTTAATAACAACAATTATTGCTGTTATTAAAAATGCAAGAGCAGAAGCAAGAGCCGAACTATGCACCAGGGTTTCTTGAATGGCGTAAGGCAGAGGATGAGCGAATTTACAAAGAACAGCTAGATATAATCGAAAAGGCGGAAAAAGACGTAAAAGATAAAGCTGATGCTGCAGCGGGTTGCCCATTGTACTACAGGCGCATGGCAAAAGAGGCTCACAAAAACTGGGAAGCGGATGATTTCAAGCCTGGTCCGCTTAGAGAGGCATATATGGCTGCACATGCAGCTTTAGTACAAATAATGCAAAAGTAAAGAAATTATCTATACCAACCACCATAGACCTTCGGTGTAGTGTAAAGAATAAATCCATCAAAGTCGGCTAAAACGCGATGAAAGATGCGTCCCAACATCTCATTCCACTCTAAAGGATAACCCCCGCCCCATTCTTTGGCATCTTCAACACGTGTTGCGGGATGTAACCGGAGCTCAGCGACTTTTTCATCCATTAAGGTAAGCATCGCCTTGTACCATGCGTAAGTTAGCGCAGTTCGGGGTCGTAAAATATAGGAGCCGTTACCACACAGCATTTCCCATTTGGGCGCGGATGGTCTATAGGCAATGGCGTATTCACCCTTTTCATGGTAGCCATTGATAATCTTGGCGGGGTCGTCGCGCATTTGCTGAAATGCCTCAGCCCAAGAACGACGTGGTGATTTAATATCAGTGTAACCACCACCATAGTGGTGCATAAAGTAAATGCGCAAGTAGTCGCATTTGTGCGTTTCCGATAAATACTGATATGCCTCATGCAATGGGTCAGATGCCAAAATATAATCGGGTAAATTGTCAACGGTTACCAAAATAATATTTGATTCTGTTTGCGTACGCAGATTGTACATGCAACCAAGGCGGTTTTGCGTCATAGCATTAGTACCTGTCCAGAAACAGAAAATGTTATTTTTCTCTATGTTTTCCACTATTTCGGGCACGTAAAAGAATACAGAGCTGCCGCTAAGCCCCAGTTCCTTGTAGCCCAAACCGAACATAAAATCACGCACAGAGCCGCTGTCAACTGTCCACTTATAACTTGTCATTAAAACCTGAACAAGGGGTTTACACCGCTTTAACAATTCCACGCCGCCCTTCAACACAAGAAGTTCATTTCCATGAGTGTCGACCTTCAAAAAGTCCACGATGTGGATGTTTTCAAAGTCTAGTACATGGCTTATCAAATCGCCGTCAGCGTCCTCAACAAAGTGTTGACTACCGTCCTCAGACTTTAGAAGACCGTTGTAAACCCGATTTGATAAGGGATACTGCCTATGGTGAACATTTGCTGCAAACCCGTCAGAATCAGCAGGCTCATAAATAAAAATATCTTTGTAAAGCCCGGCATCCTCTACGGAGCCGCCGACATCAATATATGCTCTGTTTCTATCAGGGTATATTGTTAGGTATTTCTTAATTAAGCCTAATGATTCACTCATTGCGCAATCCTATTTAAGCAACCATGGGTTATTTTTAAGCACTGCTGTTTAAATGGCATCCTATAGTAGAATGCCCAAGTCAAGAAGACCAAATAGACGCAGGCTAAGGCTAACGCGTAAGATGCGCGGCGGCTCATCTGAAGAGGAGGAAGGGCTTATGGCTGATTTATTAGCTGTTTGGTTCGAAATCACTGGCTATTACGTAAGTTCAACAGAAGGGCATTTGGAAGAAGAAATAGAAATAGAAGTTACTAATGGAACATTATCAGAAGAGCTGAAGGCGTCAGTATTAGAGGCACGCTATAATTTAGAGGCGGCTTGTGCTCTACGTGAGTTAGGACCTTATGAAGAAACTGTGGAAAATAATAACGCAGCTGAATTTGTGGTTACTTCTCCACCTATTCAAAAACCGCAGGAATTAGCAGGTGGCGCTATTACAAAAGGACCTCTTGGACTTGCAAAAGCAGCGATGAGTGCAGCGACAAAAGTAGCGACAAATGCAGCAACTAAAACTCAAAGAAGGGGGTTGTTGGCTTCAGTCGCGTCAAAAGCACCATTAACATATAAAAGAACTTTTTTCGCTCCCCAGCCACTTACATTCGACCCAACAGGCTTTTCTAAGTTAACTAGGGAGCAATTAAAAAACCTACAATCGGAACTAAACAAAGGACCTACAAAGTTCAATAATTATAAACAGAATATAGTTATCAAGAGAGAGAACGTGACAAGGCGTCTAAATTTAATAGCAGAGGGCGCGAAGCCAGAAGAAGCAATAGAAGGTCTCTCTATATCATTGAAAGGTGAAGGATTTCCAGAAGATATTGCTCATCGCGAATTGTTGAATTTAGACGGTATGTGGACTGAATATGGTTCACTACTTGAAGAACTGAACCGTGTGAGACGGCAATCCAGAAGTCCTACACCAATGTCCCCTATTACATTGTGGAAAAATCTAGGTAAGAAAACATTCGGCGGGGCGCGCGGAACCCTACAGGGTTTTTTCCGAAATTTTACAGGAAGTAAGCGTGGAGAACACGCTTTACCTGTAGTAAGTTTCGTTCGGTCTACAATTTACGCAGCTTGGCAAAATCAATATCCAACATTTACAGAATTCAGTGTTATGACGACTGCAATAAAGAATATGGTTAGACCTGAAATTTTGGCAGCAAATTTATTATTAGATAGATTATTAAAGGCTGCTGAAAAAATAAAAAGCCAACCTAATTTTGAAACACGACTGGAGCAAGCATATAATGCGTTAAAACCTGAAGATAAAACAATAATAGATTCAATAGGCTCCTCAAGAAAAAATGCCGCGCGCGGTCTAGAAGCGGTTCATAAGTACAGAGAGGAAGCTGTTGAACAAACAATTGACTATGTTACTAAAAGTAAACCGTATCAAGAAGACTCCTCTTATTTAAAACCGTTTCTAGACGAAGTGATACGTGATTTTCCAGTAAGAACAAAGGCGCCTCAATCAGCATATGTTCCTAGTGGCAGGAAATTCGGCGACCAGCGGCGCCATTTCTCAACATCCAGTCGTAGACCGCCTGCTGATGCGCGATTAACCCTTGAGGAATTTGACAAACTCAATACAGGACCTGACCTTAAAAGTAAGGTCCCTAAAGAAGTTCTTGAACAGCTAGGTTTAACAGCAGAGCGCATCCGCATACCTATATTAAAAGATAAGGTCTTCAAATACCTCTTTGCAGAAGATAAACTCCGTGGACAAATGGAGCATATTCAATTAGCAAAGGTTCGCTATGAAATTGCATCAGCAGCTCTAAGTAAAAATACACCACTTATTGCTCAACTACGTCAAGTTGAAGCTGAACTGATGGAACGTGTAGGTGCCTCAAAACCGATGACACGCTTATCGGCTGCCAACACAAGCGTCAGCCTAGGTCCCAATAGCCCAATGATGGAAGAGGGTGCGCAAATTAGTGGCGAACTAATGGCTGCCGATTCAGCAAGAAAAGCCAGCCTTGAATCATTAGTAAGCAGTACAACAAGTAGTATAGAGTCAAGCGCAGACAAGGCTCTTATTGATGAAGTTCTTATTAAACCTGATGAACCATCAGACCCAATGCAAAAAGCCGCAGCTAGTTATGCCACCGTTTCTGCATTAGCCGATAAGGCGTTTATAGGGGGTGCTAGATTACCAACGACGCTTGCTAACAAAACAGATGTAATAAGAGTAGAAAACATTAATAATGCAACAAAGGAGGCTGCCGACTTGTATTCTGAAATAACTGGCAGTGGTCTAAAAACGCCGATACCAACGCCAGAGCAGGCAGCTATTGAATACAGCAAAATTTCTAAGCCATTGCCACCACCTGTAGAAAATGCAACATCATTACTGGAACAGGTAAAAGCCTATACACCATATGGTCAAGCATTACGTAAATTAACAGAAAATATAACAATAACTAAACCTAATGTGAGTAGGTTCGAAATAATTGCCAAAAATATTGCACATGAAGGTAGGGCAATTAAAAATTATAACAAGTTAATTAATGAGGGGCTAAATGTTGTTCTTGCTAATGCAGAAAAAAAACAGATTGATAATTTACTAAAAGTGTTTACACCACAACGTATGTTTGATTTTAAAACCACCATGGTTTCATTATTCAGCTACAGCGTAACAGACGCAACAATTGTATTTAATGCAACGTTGACTCACATTATTCCAAAGTCTAGATACCACGCGGCACAGATTGACGAATTCCTATTACGTATTCGGTTGAATCCTGCGGAAGCGGTTTCTGAACTGCAGAAGCTGTCAATGTTAACGACTGGTGAAACAGTCAAGATTCTTTCAGCAAGTGAGCAGGCAAAGGAAAAGGGTATGGGTTGGTTTGCTTCAAAGGGCTTCTACACGCTATTGTTTGGCGTTGGAGGTGGCTCTGTACTATTTTTAGCTAACTACATGAACACGCCTGATATGGCATCTTTCGCCGCAAAAGCTAGTAACGTTAAGGCAAACGTATCTAATTCCCTTCTAAAGAACCCTACCTACCAATCTGTGGCTGAGGCAGGTAGAGAGTTGCGCGATAGAATCCTGGTAGATGTTCTAAAACAAACACCACCCCCTGCCGTAATAGAAAAACAGGCACCATCGTGGTCAAAATCAATAATGTGGTCTTTGGGTTACAACCCTGAAGTTGCGGAAGACAGACGCAAGTTTGGCGAACTAGGAAATAGCGTCCGTGATGTTGCTGGAAAGGCAGCAGTAACAGCTGTCCTTGCTGGAGCCGGTGCAATAGGCGTGGCAGTCGTAAAAGCCCTGCTAAGCAGATAAAGACACCGTAAATATTAAGTTAAACGCCCTTAGGGCGTTTAACTTAATAAAATATCACGCACCAATTACTGCGCCTTGAAAGCCGCAGAAAACATATCCATCATCTTCTTTTTCTCCTCATCAGGCATTTCAGCAAACATCTCTAACTTTTTCATAGCTTCACCGTCATCCGCAAACTGTTCTAATTTTTTCATGGCATCGTCACCACCCTCAAAAGTCTCCTCCGTATTTGAAAACATCTCCTTGTGCTTCATCTTGTGCATCATAGAATGGGACATTCCGTGAAGGGTCATTACTAAGGCGCCCAATAGGAGCAGTACAATCAAACGGTAAGCATCAAGAGAAACAACCTTGGCAGCGTTAAATACAAATACGCCAAAGGCTAGAAGAATCATAAGAGCCCCAAGAGCGTGAGACATCAAGAAGCCGCACATACACCAGGAACGCATTGTTTATATATTATATAAATAATATTATTACAGACTGAAAAATGTATATTTTTCTTTTAAAGCGACAGTGACAGTAACGCGAATCCGGGACTAACCGCAAGAGTCATAGCCGTCATAATCATCGTAGTCAGAGCCGCAGTCACTAGTATCAATCTCCAGATTCCAGTCACCTGAACTGATGGAAAGCAGCCCGTCCTTTGTGATATATACCGAAACTGGCTTATCGAAGGAGTGAAAGGTACCACAGCCAGTGTACTTGTTCTTGTCGCCAAAGGCAACAGGAACAACGCCAAGATTCTCCTCCTCCACGTCATAAATGACGCTATTTGAGCCCATGTAGAGCCCGTTACCAGCAACAGGCTTTGTTATAGCAAAGCCCTGCCCGCCCTCAGTCACAAAGCACCCGTCGCTGCCCCTAAACTTATTTTTCCAGACCCGCGTCACTGAGTCGTGAAGGAAGTAGCAGACATCGCCAATAAAGTAATCCCCAGCCGGTAGTACCGCGTCATAAGTCTTGTTAAATGTCGTATTCATCTGCTCCTTTCCTTAAAGACCCTAAGTGAAAAACTATTGGGTTCAATTTTTTAACTGAAAAATTTTGTATTTTTCTTTTTGTTTTTTGCATTTTGTATTTCTTTTATTTAGGCGCTACGCTTTTCTTAGAGGTCGTCAATGCTAATCTCCGCGTCAGCAGCCTTCTTCTTGCCCTTCTTTCCGCCACCTGCTGCAGGCGCATCCTCCACAGCAGCTGCACCCTCCTCAGAGCGGTCGAACAGGTCATCCATCACCTCACCCTCCGCGCTCTGGACCATGAACAGGCGGGGGTTGATGCGCGTCTTGCGCAGCGCCTTTGCCGCAGAGGCATCGAAGATGCCCACGATGAAGCCCTGGTCGCTCTGGCTCCGGTAGGCGGCACCTGCCGCCGCGCTGCCACCGCCGAAGTGCCCCTCATCGTCGCTGGAGTCCATCTCCTCCAGCGGCTCAGACAGGGTCACGGCAATGAGGGTGTCAATATCCACGAAGCACTGCCCCTTGCGCTTGAGCAGCCCGCGCAGGGCGCAGTTGCGAACCTTGCCGTCCTGGCAATAGACCTCAAAGCGCCCGTTGCCGAACTTCTTGGTCACGCGCCCGACCTGAAGCTCCAAGAGCGCCTGCTCCATCTGCGCCTTCTCCATCTCCTTGAGCCCCTTGAACCCGTTCTCACGCGCCAGAACAATGTCAAGCAGCTCATTTG
>Ga0209400_1003510_pt1 | contig 11392 bp, 7 predicted proteins | sample M_130807_EF_Meta_FD_187313 | JGI IMG/M metagenome (GOLD analysis project Ga0209400, IMG submission 187313) | Freshwater microbial communities from Lake Montjoie, Canada to study carbon cycling - M_130807_EF_MetaG (SPAdes) (version 2) | ecosystem: Environmental > Aquatic > Freshwater > Lake... | reverse complement strand
TGGGGCTACAAGATGAACACCTTCATTTAAAATTACCTCAAGATCAACTCCACCTATTAGTGGGCGATATATTACACCAATGAAACCCGAGGGAACTGATAAGATAACATTCTTCCAAAAAACAATTATGGAAGAAAAAAGCAAAATGACAGTAACCACTAGGGGAATAGTGTATTTATCTATGAAATTAGATAAAGTTTGAGAAACTCTAATTTTAAACATTGCTTTGTTTTCCTATCTTTCCTTTATCTAAGAATATCAACTCGTCAGCTAAATAAAAATATTTATCATCGTGTGATATCGCTATTACGGTTTTACCCTGTTTTTTAAATTCAGGGAGTAATTCTGTATAGAAAAAATGGCGAAACTCTGGATCTTGATCAGCCGCCCACTCGTCTAAAAGCAATATTGGTCTTTTTTCCAATAAAGCAACAATTAAAGCTACTCTTTTCTTTTGACCAGTAGATAAATTTAAATCAGAAAAAATCCCATCTTTCAAGGAAAAATGATCTTGCATCTCTAAAGTGTTAATTAACTGATCAATTTCATCTTGCGAAGATTCATAGAGCCCATAAAGCTTTTTAAATAAATAGAAATCTGTAAAAACAGTCGAAAATAAATCCCTATATCCATTTGATGTTGGTTGAATTACATGATTACCATTTAAAGATACATTTCCGGAAGTTGGCTCATGTAAGCCAGCTATTAATTTCATTAAAGTTGTTTTGCCTGAGCCGTTACTTCCTTTAATAAAGTAAGTTTTACCTCTCAAAAACTCATAAGTAAACTGTCCAAAAAAATAGTTATGTATGGGATCAATTTTTTTATATTCATAAGTTACATCTTTAAGTAATAAACTTTGGAAAGGACCTAGAGGCTCATTAAGGTTATTTTGAGGATCTTTGGCTGATACATTTAGGCTATCTTCTAAAGCTAGAAGGGATTTTGCGGCTGCGTTAGCATTCAAAAGTGTTGGGACATTATTAATAACAGTTGACACGGAACCAATCATGACAAGTGCAGCTGTGACAATAGCAGTTGTCGATTCATTCAGACCAGAGGACATTACAGGAATAACAAAAACAATGACGGCAAGTATTAGATATGCAAAGATTGTGTAGTAGTTAAAAAAGCTCAATAGAGAAATATAAGTTTTTGCCATTGAAGAACTGGAACGGCGAGATTGATTAACTAACTCTTGGCTTATATCGAACCCTCGACTTGAGTTCATCTTAATTTCTTTAAAACCATAAACAAAATCATTCAATAATTCAAAGGTATGGGATTCTTTTTTCCAAGACTTGTAAACTTCAGAGTCCATTTTGGTAACATATTTGACACTGAAATATATTACTACAAGACAGCTGAAAAATAAAATCAAAAACGAATTGAATGAAATGTATGCAATATAAAATGAAATAAAAATAATACTTGTAGAAGAGTTAATAAATTGAACAATAACTTGAAGGGATAAAGAAACCGTTTGAGCATCGCGACCTAAAATTTGTAAAATATTTACTTTACCGACGGAGTCTATGGTGGGTAAATTGGAGTTAAAAACCTCGCTAATTACCCTGATTCTAAATTGATGAATTAATAGTTGTGAATAATTTACTGACCTAACAGTTGCCTTATTTGTTATGATCATAAAAAAAATGATCAGTGGCACAAATATAATAAACTCTAATAATATTGGCTCACCTTTTGCAAGTGCTATTGCAGATTCATTCAATATCGCTATGATAGCTGATGCAATTAAACCGACAGTGCCAGATAACGCAACAGTTTTTTTTAATTCTTCAACATCCCCTTTTTGTAAAAAAGTGAGTAGTGGAAATTCATGTTTGAACATAATTTATTTAGTAAATAGTACTTTAGGTTGAATACGAACAAAAATCAAATTATCAAGCTTTTTTTAAAAGTAACTGATATTTTTCAGAAACTTTATTTTTGATAGACTCTTTGAAGTGTTTGAGTTCAATATCTTGAAAAGTACCTTTGTTATGGAAGTGTTCTAAAAAAACATAACCCACACCATAAGTTGTGGCAAAAGCTAAAGAAGGGACCGTAAAACTCGCTATTGGCGGACCTACTACCGGCACCTTTGAAATTATAGCAGTGTAAGTATCTGATAAAAAATAAGACGCCCCACCGCCTAATATGCTGCCAATAATCAAACTCACTGCATTCATTTTGAATGGTATGCCATATAGTTTTGAGAGTTCATATAGCATTTTTACCTGCAGAGCACTTACTAATGCAAAATCTAGTAAAGGTACTGGTATAAAGAAAGAAGAGATTGATATCTTCGACCATTTTTCAACTATTCTATGCCCTTCAGCGTATCGTTGTTCCTCATCAAAAATTATCTTCACTTTTTTTTCCTCAACGTCGATAGTGCATTCCTTTAATTCTGAATCACAACGTTGAAGTTCATTTTTAAAAACTTCTTGTGCAGACAAGGATTTTTTAGTTACTTCTGGAGAAGGACTTGTATTAGATTGTAAATTTTCTTTTGAGCTTTCCGAATCTGGCGTTGTAAGGTTGCTCAAATCGTTAGAAGGAGTCTTTTTTTTCGGCGCCACCTTCGCAATAGATTTTTTATTTTTTCCAATTTCTATATTTTTCAATGAAGCAGAAGAATCAACAATATTTTTTACCACTTTTTTTCTTTTGACGGAAGTTTTTAAGCTACTTTTGGTATCTGGCAATTCAACCTCGGCTAGGGGATTGAAGTCTATTGTGCTTCTTGATTTTTTAATCATATCGGACCTAAATATTTAGTATTTCTTTTGTTAAATTACGATAGTCATCAGCCGCATTTGAATTTGGTCGATAACTTAAAATACTTTTTCTAAATGAAGGGGCCTCGGCTAGTAAAACATTTTCTCGTATGATAGTTTTAAAAACTTTTGATCCAAAAGTTTCCCTCAATTTTTCTAAGACTTCGCGAGAGTGTTTAGTTCTTAAATCAACTCGAGAGGGTATAAAACCAGAAATTACTAAATCTGGATTTAAAAATTCGTTTACTTGATTTAAAGTTGAAATTAACTGTGTAACACCCGATAAACTCATTACATGAGTTGTCACTGGAACTAGAACTTCTGTGGCCGCCGAAAAAGCATTAATAGTTAAGATTCCTAGGGTGGGGGGCGTATCAATCAACACAAAATCCCAATGCTGCTTTTTAAATAGAGTAGTCAAACGTCTTTTTAACTTTGTTTCAATCGACAATTCTCCTGCTAAAAATTTTTCTACTTGTGATAGCTCTACAGAAGCATCCAAAATATCGATACCATCGATCGATGTTTTGCTAACTAAAGAAGCAGGATCATCTGTTGATGTAAGAAGTTTGTAGGCTCCTTTAGAGGGAGAAGCAACGTTGAGCCAATTTGATGCGTTGCCTTGGGGATCAATATCTAAAACAAGTATTTTTTTATTAAGTTCTGCAAGTCCACAGGCTAGATTAACTACAGTTGTCGTTTTAGCACACCCGCCTTTTAGATTAGCTATGACAATTATTCGCATAAAAAAGTTTATTTAAAAAAATCCCTACAAGTTAGTAGGGATTTTGATGAAGATGAAAACCAAAAATTAAGCTTTTACTGTATTTTTTGCTGCATTAAATTCAGCTTTTAACTTTTCTGCAATTACTTCTGGCTTAAAGTCAGCGAATGTGCCGCCACCTTCGTAATGAGCAACAAAAATCTTACCAATAGCGTAAGTCGATGCTGCTGCAAAAGTAGCCATTGAAACACCGCTAATAAGAGTTCCATAACCAGGCAAGAATTTCATTGCGCCATTTACTACGATAGCCGATGCACCAACTGGGGCTAAAACTCCGAGTAAAACGGAAATAGTAGTTCTTACAGCTTCCTTAGGAATTGAGCTACCATACACTTTGGAGATTTCTGCAATCATATTTGCTTGTGTAGCACCAATTGCAATTAAGTCTAAAGTTGGAACTGGAATAACTGAAGCTGCAACGCTCCATTTCATAGAATTCGAAATAATTTTTCCACATTCATCAATCTTATCTCCAGAAAATGTTGCAACTCCATCAATATTTTCTTCAACAACAGTACTATCTTTCATTTTTTCTCCTTAAGGGGTTAGGGTTACCGCAATATAATGCTAACAGAATCTTTTTTAAATTTTGTGAATTATTGGCGACAATTTATTTATTTTTAAGGAAATTTTTATAAGCTTGACATTTTTTGAGCACACCGCTAACGCTCCAACATGATTTTCATCGATGTTTAAGTCAAAAATAGTTAAATTTTCAGAGAATATATTGATAAATTTTTTCGGTGGGGATGGGAGGACTAATCCCGGAACTGAAAAGGATTCCAAGGGTATGCTCAAACCCTTACCTAAAGCTTTCACAATGGCCTCTTTCTGGGTCCAAATTTGCAGAAAATTTCTTAAAATTAGCGCTGGAGCTAAATGTTTCATGTAAGAAATTTCATTAAAGTGAAGTGTATTTAAGTACAAGGATTCTAAGTTTGGAATATCTCGAATTGCTTCAACATCAACCCCAACTTCGGTACCGCTTGAAACAGCTAATATTACAAAATCACCGCTGTGCGACATGTTAAATTTAATTGGAGAATTTTTGACATAAGGCTTGCCAAATGCATTTTTTTCAATTTGATAATCTGTATGAATTAGATTTTTTAAAAGGATTTTTATCCCCATGCGAGCGACAATATAGCGCTTTTTATCCTCGAAATGAACGAATTTGTCAGATTTTAATAGATCCTCCTTTGAAATATGCTGGTAATATCCTTCCAATTCATTGGTACTAATGTCTTTCAGATTAATTTTCCAGCACAAGACTTCATCAGTTTTGGGTCGGTTTATAAGCACATCACCCATTGGCCAATCGGTGGAGAACTGGTCGATCATCTATTAAACCTAAAATTAGTGCACACCATAAGTAAACCGTTGAAGTAAATACTATCAATTTGTCGCCACCAGCGAGTTAATGCCAACGTCGAATTGACTCTTAAACCCCTATATTGAAGAGCTAATTTATTCAAAAACCACTCATCACTTTGTTGCTTACCAATAGCATTTGCCTGAACAAAGCGTTTAAAAAAGCGCACAATATTTTGATACTGATAGATATTTTTCCAAGCAAAAAGGGGTAAAAAGGAACCATCTAAATAAGTAAAGAATTCCCGAGAAGATCGGATCGATTCTGTCCAATGACTCACAATCCTGTGCTCAATGAGTAGGGAATAATATTTGAATAGGGTTATAAACAGCCTGAGCAAAGACTTTTCGTAGGTTGAATTTGATCTCTAAGTCCTTATTATTAGCCATCAATTACTATATTTTAAAAACTAGTATTATTTATAGAATATAGGATTTAAAGCATTAATTAATTTTCCTTTTCGATTATAGTAATCTTTGAGAGTTTTTGAAAGAAAAAATAATCAAGAAGATTGACCAGATATATTTACTTTAATACTTTTGCGGGGCGGATTAAATAACCATGACCACGAAAGGATTTAAACACTCAGCGCAGCATTTATTAAGCCCCAAAAACTATTAGCCCCTTTAAATTTCAGTTTCCAACCTTAAGGAAAAACCTCGATTTAATATTAATAAGTTGGTAATATTATTAATGTACCATCAGGTGATATGAATTTACTTGAAGAACTATTTGCAAAATTAAGAGCATTAAAAATCACCTTGGCAGTGAATGGGGATCAGTTGGTATGCAGAGCCCCTAAGGGCATTTTAACTGCTCAAATCAATCAAGAAATTAAAGATAATAAGCAAGCGATTATCGACTATTTAAAAAATATTTCTAATGATCATGAGTATCAAGATACTATTTCGCCTATTGAACCGCAGACTGATTACCCACTGTCTTTTAGTCAGTTAAGACTATGGTTTTTGTACCAACTAGAAGGGCCATCAGCAACTTACAATATGCCCCTCGTACTTACCTTGAGTGGGCCGCTTAAACAAGAGATCTTAAAAAAATCTCTCAATGATATTTACCACCGCCATGAGGTTTTTCGATACAACTTTAAAAATCACATTGGTGGTCCAAGAATTCACATCAATCAAAAACTTTTTTTTGATCTGCAATTGATTGAATGTAATCAAGAAAATTACGATGCTTCAATAGACCAAATCATTAAAAATCCCTTCAATTTAGAAAAGGATGTATTACTACGCGCATTTTTAATTAAAGAAAGTCTCGAACACCATTACTTAATAATAAATACTCACCATATAGTATCTGATGGTTGGTCATTGAGTAATTTATTACGAGAACTGGCAACTCTATATAAAACTTACTCTGATCATCAGCTATCTCCTTTGCCACCCCTAAAGTTGCAGTACAAAGACTATTGTGCTTGGCAATCGCAGCAATTGCAGGGGTCTCGATTAGAGAAACTAATGAATTTCTGGAAAAATACATTAGAGGGAGCGCCAGATTTAATATCCCTTCCAATAGACCGTCAAAGGCCAAAATTTATTAGTTATAAGGGGTATACCTACCACACGACCCTATCTGACAAGCTTTCAGATCAAGTAAAAAAATTGAGTAATAAAGGGCCTTTTACATTATTTATGATTTTTTTGGCAGCTTACGCAGTGACTTTAGCAAAGTACGCCAATCAGGATGATGTTGTTATTGGTTCGCCTATTGCAAATCGCCAGTCTCAAGATGTTGAACCTATTATTGGTTTGTTTATTAATATGCTGGCACTGCGCATTCGCCTACAAAATAATTTAACTTCCACCAGTCTCTTGCATCAAGTTCGAGCGATATGCCTTGATGCATACCAGCATCAAGATATTCCTTTTGAACAACTCGTAGAAGAAATTAATCCCAAACGCAACTTGGATCATGCCCCTATTTTTCAAGTTGCGTTTGATTTACAAAATGCCGAGAATTTAGGAGTACATCTATCAGAATTACAAATAAAAACATTAGAACAAGCTAATGTACCCGCAAAATTTGACCTAAATTTATCGGTTATCGAAAAAGAGGAACAATTTACTTTTGCATGGAACTTTAATACGGATTTATTTGATCTTAGCTCAATTGAGCAAATCGATCAAACATTTCAATTAATCTTAGATCAAATGGTATCTAAGCCCCAAAAAATAATAGATACCTATCCCCTTATCAGTGAGAGGGAAAAAAATAGCTTGATCGATCATCAATTGGCATTTAATCAAACTATGCCTGAAGCTTATCTGTATGACTTGATTGTGGAGCAAGCGAAACACAAGCCAGATCACATCGTTATTAACTTTGAAAATAAAAATGTTAGTTATAGTCAACTGATGGAATCTGTAGAGAGATGCGCTTCTTTACTCATTCAAAAAGGCGTTACGACTGAGAAATATGTGGTTGTTTATGTGGACCGATCTTTAGAAATGCTAATAAGTATTTTAGGAATCCTTAGGGCTGGGGGAGCATATATTCCAATCGATGCTGCTTTTCCGATAGAGCGCCTACAAATCGTTCTTGAAGATAGTGAACCACATCTGATCATCACTCAAGATAACTTAGTACAGCATATTCCAAAGCTATCCAATAAAGTACAACTAATTGAGGAGTTATTTACACAAAATAATTCTTCAGAGAGTTTGCTGCATCCACCTCGACCAATAATCTTTCCTAGCCAAATTGCTTATGCAATTTTTACTTCAGGATCTACAGGAAGACCCAAAGGCGTACAAATTACCCATCAGGCGCTAGCTAATTTTCTCTGCTCCATGGAAAAAAGTCCTGGATTTAACCACCAAGACCAGCTTCTTGCAATTACAACGATTTCATTTGACATTGCAGGCTTGGAATTATTTTTACCGTTGGTAGTTGGTGGAAGCCTCTCGATAGCAACACGCGAACAAGCGATCGACGGCAGGGCTTTGCAAAAAGAAATCTTAAACAGAAACATCAATATCATTCAAGCCACACCAAGTACATGGAAAATATTATTAGAAACGCAATGGCAACCCCCAGTACATTTTAGAGCACTTTGCGGTGGAGAGGCTTTAACAACTGACCTTTCTGAAAAACTATTACATCTTCATATTGAGTTGTGGAATATGTATGGACCAACAGAAACAACGATTTGGTCTGCAGTAAGGCATATTAAGAATTCATTATTACATCAACAAAGCGTAGAGGTTGTAGGTTGGCCTATACAAAATACTCAAATTTATGTCGTAAATAATCATCAAGAAATTCAACCGATCGGAATGCCCGGTGAGCTTTTAATTGGCGGCCTTGGACTTGCTAGAGGCTATTTAAATCGGCCTGACTTAACGGCTGATAATTATCGGCCAAATCCTTTTGGCAATATGGTTGGAGATAGAATTTATTATTCTGGAGATTTGGCAAAAAGAACTACAGATGGAGAATTTGATTTCCTTGGGCGTAAAGACCAACAAATCAAAATTCGAGGTTTTCGTATTGAAATCGGTGAAATCGAATCTGCAATTCGAAGCTATCCATTGATTGAAGATGCAATTGTTATCACTTCTTTAGAAAACACCCAGTCCCAAAATCTTCAATTAATCGCGTATTACGTTGTAAAAAAGTCTTCCTCCGCGGTTTCATCCTTAGAGGCAAAGATGCGATCTTTTTTAAAGCAAACTTTGCCAGCATATATGATTCCATCGCAGTTTGTTGTATTAGAAAAAATCCCACTTACACCAAACTATAAAGTTGATCGAAAGGCTTTGCCTGCACCGCTAAGTGTTCAAGAAAGCGATAATAAAAAAGACATTTATCCTAAATCTCCTTTAGAGACTGAAATTAAAACAATTTGGGAAAAATTTTTACAAAAAGAACATATTGGATTAGATGATAACTTTTTTGATTTAGGTGGGCACTCTCTTTTGCTAACTCAGGTCAATGAACGCTTGCGAACAGTTTTTAAGCAAGATATTCCGCTTATTACCCTTTTTGAAAAACCAACTATTCGATTACTTGCCAATTGGCTAAATCAACTTGAATTAATTGGGGATAACCAAAAAAACCACAGCTTTATATCCAACAGTGAGCCTATAGCAATCATTGGCATGTCCTTGCAATTTCCAGGTGCGCAAACACCGCCCGAATTTTGGGAAAATTTAAAAAATGGAAAAGAATCAATTCGATTTTTTTCCGAAGAGGAGCTTGTAGAGGCTGGAGTTGAACCTGAATTAATTGCGTCACCAAACTATATTCGTGGCACTGGCACATTAGAAAATGTTGAAAATTTTGATGCTGAATTTTTTTCCTATACACCTTCAGATGCAAAGTGGATAGACCCTCAGCAAAGGATTTTTTTAGAAACTGCTTACCATGCTCTTGAAAGCTCAGGTTATGCAGGCGATGTTGGGGGTCAAAGAATTGGCGTTTTTGCTGGTGTTGGCCACAATGACTATCTTATAAGAAATATTGTTCCGCATATACAAGAAACTAACTATAGTTCTGTTTTTGATTTAATTATTGCGAATGATAAAGATTTTTTGTCTACCAGAGTTTCCTATGCCTTTAACCTTAAAGGGCCTAGTATCAATATCCAAACTGCTTGCTCTACTTCTTTGGTAGCAATTCATATGGCTTGTTCAAGCATCTACAACGGCGAATCGGACATGGCGATTGCTGGCGGAGTTGCTATTAAAATTCCTCATTATGGAGGTTACCTTCATGAAGAGGGAATGATTTCTTCTAAAGATGGACATTGCCGCGCATTTGATAAAGATGCTAGTGGCACTGTTTGGGGTAGTGGATCTGCCGCATTGATTTTAAAGCCTTTGAGTAAGGCGACTGAGGACCGAGATACAATTTTGGCGGTGATTAAAGGCTCGGCAATTAATAATGATGGTTCTATCAAGGTCGGTTTTACTGCGCCAAGCGTTAGTGGTCAAAAAGCAGTGATTGAACAAGCAATTGCACGATCTGGAATCGCAAAAGAGTCTATTCAATATATTGAAACCCATGGAACTGGTACCGAATTAGGTGATTTAATAGAAATCACAGCCCTCAAAGAGGTATTTGATTCAAACATCATTAAAGATAAAATTCAATTAGGCTCTGTTAAAACTAATATTGGCCATTTGAATAATGCGGCAGGAATTGCTGGCGTCTGTAAAGTCATATTATCTCTTCAAAACAAACAAATTCCTCCAACTTTGCACTTTCAAGAACTTAATCCTAAATTAGGTTTAGAAAATGCCCAATTTGAAATTCAAGCCAAGCTATCTGATTGGCCACCGTCACAAACACCTCTTAGAGCTGGCGTGAGCTCCTTTGGGATTGGTGGTACCAATGCGCATTTAATTCTTGAAGAAGCACCTATTCACTTACGTGGTGAGAGTAAACGAAAATTTCATGTTGTTAGTTTATCTGCGCGTAGTTCAAAATCTTTACAGCTAGTACAAAAAAATCTTTTAGATTATTTAGTTAAAAATCCACAAACAAACTTAGCTAATCTTGTATTTACTTTGCATATGGGAAGAAAAAATTTTTCTTATCGTAGCAATTTAATCGTTTCAAATATCAATCAATTAATCGAAAATTTAAAAGCTCTATGTGATTCGAAGCGTATATTGGACAGTTCGCAATCCCCGCGTCGCGTCATTGAAAATCCTAGAGTTGCTTTTTTATTTCCTGGTCAAGGCAGTCAATTTATTGGTATGGGTTCAGATCTGTATTTAAATGAGCCTATTTTTAAAGATACGGTTGATCAATGTGCTATTTATTTACTACCTGTATTGGGGTTTGATTTACGGAAATTGATCAATCCTGAAACAACTATTAGTGATGAGGAGATATCTTTAATTGACCAAACCTGGGTTACTCAACCTCTTCTTTTTGTGACAGAATATGCGTTATCAAAAGTCTGGATGAAGTGGGGTATTCACCCTACCGCGATGTTGGGCCATAGTCTTGGCGAGTATGTTGCAGCTTGTTTAGCGGGAGTTTTCTCACTCGAGGCTGCGCTTACTATAGTTGCTCGCCGGGGTAAATTGATGTTTGAGCAAGATCGTGGCGGCATGGTAGCTATTCCTTTATCAGTTGCACAATTCAATTTATCCAACTATCCAGAGCTTGACCTTGCTGCAATTAATTTAGAGGATTCGATTGTTGTATCAGGGCCCCATCAGAGTATTGAAGCTCTTCTGAAAGACTTATCTGAGCAAGATATTACTTGTATTCAGTTGAAAACATCACACGCTTTTCACTCGCGCATGATGGATGGTGCGGTTGGAAAGTTCATTTCTGTTGTAAAAGACTTTCAATTGAATCCACCTACCATACCTTTTATTTCCAATTTAACTGGTCAATGGATTACTGCCGAGGAGGCGACTAATCCAAATTACTGGGGCGACCACCTTCGATCAACTGTCCTATTTAATCAGG
>Ga0209400_1003507_pt1 | contig 11396 bp, 8 predicted proteins | sample M_130807_EF_Meta_FD_187313 | JGI IMG/M metagenome (GOLD analysis project Ga0209400, IMG submission 187313) | Freshwater microbial communities from Lake Montjoie, Canada to study carbon cycling - M_130807_EF_MetaG (SPAdes) (version 2) | ecosystem: Environmental > Aquatic > Freshwater > Lake... | reverse complement strand
TAATTGGTATATTTTTACTATTAGAAGAAGTAATGATGCTAAAATGAGTTATTTTAATAGTAATGGAACTCCTATCTTTTGTAAAGCTCAAGGAAACGGATTAAATGGCTTACATATTAATACAGGAGGTTCGCCTAACGAAACTTCTGATGCACAAATAGCCGAATTTATTTTATATAAGACTTGCTTAAGTGATGCTGAGGTTTCTAAAATTGAATCTTACTTGGCTACTAAATGGGGATTACTTGCACAAATGGATCCAACTATCCCTGGTTCTACTAACACTGCTGCTTCCAATATTGGAGGAGCAAATGCAACAGCCCCTTCTTCTGCATCAAACTTTCCTGTAACCAATGTTAAAGTCTGGGCTGATGCGTCAGCTATTCCTAATGCTTCAGATGGTGCTAAAGTTTCTACTTGGAATAGTAATACTAGTGATAAAGAATTTAACTTTATTACTAGTACAGGAAATCCTACTATTAAAATGAATGTATTAAATAAAATGCCTGTGCTCCAATTTGACACAAATTCAAGAATGAAATTAAATAAATCACCTGCTTTAGCAGCAAATAAAACTTTTTCTCTGGCTTTTGTTACAAGACAACTTGGTGGTACTAATGGTAGATTTATTGGTACTGGTGATGATGGTAATACTCTCTATGGTTATTATTCAGGACAGAAAAATGTATATCATTCAGGTAGTGTTGGTTGGGTTTATGTACCAGGTTCTCCAAATACAGCTCCTTCTGATACTAATTGGGATATTTATATAATTACTAGAAATTATAGAGGTTTCGCTAGTATGATGAGAAATAATAAAGTAATTTTTACTGGTAAACCTGCTGGTAACGAATGGACCAGTTTAGGTATTAATGCACTACAAAATGAAACTAGTGACGGTCAAGTTGCTGAAATTATTATGTGGGACAGATGTTTAAATATGACTGAAATTCCTATTGTATCTACTTATTTAATTAAAAAATGGAATCTCCAATTATTTTTAGATAAAAATGACCCATTATATGCTGAAGGTGTTCAAATTAAACAACAAAGAGAACAAGAAGCTGCTGCTGCTGAAGCAGCCAGACTTAAAGCTATTGCTGATGCAAAAGCTGCAGCCGATGCAGCAGAAGCTGCTAGACTTAAAGCTATTGCTGACGCACAAGCAGCTGCTGAAGCCGCCGCAGCTAAGAAACAAGCTGAAGCAATTGCTGCTGCTGAAAAACAAATTGCAGATGCAAAGAAAGCTTTAGAAGATGCTGTATTAAAAGAAAAGAAAATTGCAGAAGAACAAGCTATTGCAGCAGCGGCAATTGTAGCTAAACAAGAAGCAGCTATTGCAGCTGCAAAAATACAAGACGAAGCATTAAAAAATCAAATAGCTGCACAAAATGCAAACACTGCTAAAATCTTAGCCGAAGCTAAAGCTTTTGCAGACCAGCAAAAAATAATTCAAGCAGAAGCTTTAAAAGCATATAATGATCAATTAGCTGAGACTCAACAAAAAGCTAAATTAGCTGCAGTAGAACAAGCTGCAGCTGCAGCAGCAATTGCTGCAAAACAACAAGCTGCGATTGATGCTGCGAAAAAACAAGATGAAGAATTAAGAAAACAATTAGCAAATGAACAAGCAAGTATGGCTGAAATTTTAGCTGCAGCAAAAGCTTACGCTGAACAACAAAAATTAATTCAAGAAGAAAATGCCAAATTATTTAATTCTAAATTAGTTTCAGTAGAAACAAAAAGTCAAATTGCTGCTGAAGAACAAGCTTCTATTGCAAAAGCTATTCAAGCAAAACAAGAAGCTGCTATTGTAGCCTCTCAAGATAAAATTAAACAATTACAAAATACAATTAGTGAACAAACTGTTAATATAAAACAACTTGTAGATTCTTCCAAAGTATATGCAGAACAACAACAGAAAATTACAGATGAAAATAAAATATTATGGACCTCTAAATTAGTTGCTGCTGAAGAATCTTTAGTTAATAAAACAAATCTATTTAATGTTAAATTAGCTAGTACAATTTCGGAAGAAAAAACTAAATTACAATCAGCTATAACTTTAGCAGAAACTAATTTACAAAAAGCATTAGCTGATGCACAAAGAAGAGAAAATGAGAGAGTTGCAGGAGTAATAAGTGAAGAAGAAAAACTATTTAAAATAAATTTAAATACTCAAGAAGAATCCTATACAAAAATAATTGATCAATTAAATAATCAAAAGCTACAAATGCAAGAAGCTAATTCATCCTTATTAAAATCTTCATTATTAGCCGCACAAGAAAAATTAGAACAAATAGTATCTCAAAATGCTAAGAGTGCTGATGATAAATATAACACATTAGAAGAAGTGAATAATAAAAAACATTATACTTTATCAGAACAATTAGTTAAATTACAAGATAAGTATAACAAAGATATTTATGCTATAGCACAAGAATCTAGTATAAACTATAATACATTACAAGAAGCTGATATAATTAAAATTACTAATTTACAAAATCAATTAACGACTGCATCAAATGCATTAGCTGAAACATATAATAAATACAAATATTTACAAGAAGAAACAGCCATGTCGTCAACCTCCTCAAAACTAGAACACGAAAAGAAAATACAAGCATTGAGTGAAGCTGCAAGTATTGCTGCATCTAAAGCAATTAATAATTACAATGATTTACAAAAATTAAATGATACAAGATACAATGCCTTACAAGAAGCATCTCAAATGATAGCATCTAGAGCAGTATCGGAATATAATTCTTTACAAGAACAATCACAACTTGCACTTAAAAAAGGTGATCAAAAATATAAAAATTTAGAAGATAGTATAACTATTTCTATTAAAAATGCTGATGCTCAATTGAGAGCTTTGCAAGAAGGAGCGTCAAATACTGCACAAGAAGCTTATACACAATATAAAGAATTACAAGAAACTACCTTAAATATTTCTAGAAATGTATATGAAGAAGCCTCTGCTTTTGCGAGTAAACTAGCTTATCAAGAAAGAGAAAAAGCAGATGAATTAGCAAATAAGAAGAAAATAGATGATTTAATTTTAGTTCAACAAGATGCAATGAAAAAAGTTATTGCACCTACTAAACAAGAAGCTGTTAAAGTTGCTAAAGGAAAAGGTAAAAAATCTACGAAAAAAGGTTCTACCAAAAAAGGTTCTACTAAAAAAGGTTCTACTAAAAAAGGTTCTACTAAAAAAGGTTCTACTAAAAAAGGTTCTACTAAAAAAGGTACTACTAAAAAACCAAGTTCTAAAAAAAAAAATAAAGAAAGCTTCACAGATTTAGGAGAGGCTTCTCAAAATGCCATAGCTAAAGCAGTAGCAGTTGTTAAAAAAGCATTAGCTAAAAAATAATAAAAATTTAATATAAGAAAATAAAAATTTAAAAATTTTATCTAAATATTATTATATAATGTCTTCAAACAATTTTGAAATGAAATTCGTCGGAAATACTGAACTATTAGTTCCAGTATCAAATGATGTAGTTGAATTAAATAAATTTTTATTAAATAATAATTCTGTAAATACTGATACTAATTCTTTGGATCGAGTACCTTATTTCGGTGGACCCGTTAGTTATACAGAATCAAATAATCCTATGCCTGTATTAACTCTTCATTCTTTAACTAAACCTATTAATGTTGTTATCCCTGATAATATTGCACCCGATGGTCCTTTCATTTTATTAAGTAAAGCATTACAAGATGGTTCTAGATGTACTGGAACTGAACCTCCTGAAAGTAATATCACACCTAATTTTCTTTTAAATACTCAAAATGTAATTCCTTTATCTGCTGAATATGGATTACCAAAAGTTCCTATGTTACAAGACCCTTACAATAAACTTAATAACACTGGAGTTGTAAATGCTAGTCATCCTCTTACTAAATTAGATAATACTAACTTTACCCCTGATATGACTACTAACAGTCAATTTTCTATGATGAATAGACAACCTCCTCCAATGAACCCAGATCAATATTCCGCAATGATGTACGCCAATCAAGATGCTCGTGAAACTCAATCTATTCCTCCTTTACCTAGTCAAACTATTCATTCTCAACAACAAATGCGTGCTACTCCCCCAATGCATGTTGCTCCTGCAATGCATGTTGCTCCCGCAATGCATGTTGCTCCCCCAATGCATGTTGCTCCTTCAATGCATGTTGCTCCTTCAATGCATCTTGCTCCTTCAATGCATCTTGCTCCTTCAATGCCATTTGCTCCTTCAATGCCATTTGCTCCTGCAATGCAAGTTACTCACACTAGTCCTTCAATGCTTGCTAATCCCATTCCCGCAATGATGCAACTTGCAAAAACTAGTGCAAAGAAGGTACTTAATAAAACTAAAAATTACAAAATGGATAAATCTTTAATGAAAAAAGTATTAATGTATTTATCCATTGCAATATTAATTTATGTAATTTATTTAGTAATTTCTAGAAGAAGATAGATGTCTGATAATGAAGTTTATATCAATGTAAAAGATTTAAGAATTAAAATTCCTAAATATAAAGAAAAAAAAGAAGATATACCCAAATCTCCAATGACAAGATTCTATGATTTGTTTTGTAACTTATTAACAATATGGTTTAATTAACTTATTCAAAATCTGGATTCCAGATTTTTTCTCCATCTAAAAAATCCTTTAAAAACCAATTAACTTTACACTCATACGCATCTCCAAAATCAATTACAAAAACATTTCCTTTTTCATCAATCATAAAGTTATGAGGTGAAACATCAACATAATGAATATCATTGTAATACAATCTTGATATTATATTATATGCTTTATTCCAAACACTTTGTGGAACATTATTTGGATTGGACCCATACATTTCATAAAATGTTTTTCCTTGAATTCTTTCCATAACCATATAAAGTTTATCATCTTTAACAATTTCATTAACTATTGCTGGACAAGGTACATAATAGGTTGCCTTTCTATGAAGCTTAAATTCATTCATAGACATTTCTTTTACTAATATATCAGGTTCATTATGAACAGCAAATATTGGTTTTTTAGCTTTTAATGGTATTAACTTGTATTTATCTAAGTACATTAGTGTAGATAGATGTATAGAATAAACAATAAAATTGTCAAATTTTTATTATTATTTATTTAAACAAATAATTATAATAATTTTAATGTCAGCATTAGTAAGTTCTAGTATAATATTAGACCGTCTTAGTAACGTATTTATTCCAGAAAATAAAAAAAAGAGAAACGTTGTTGTTATTGGTTATGGTTGGGGGAGTCGTTCTTTCTGTAATACTATTGATACTAACAAATATAATGTCACTGTTATTTCTAAAGAAAATAAAATGTTAAACCATACCAAACTTAAAAATTCTATACACACATATCATCCTGATTTATATTTAGATGATTGTCCTAAGAAAATCAAGTTTATTACGGATAGTTGTGTCGATATAAATATAAAAAATAAAGAAATTAAAACACTTTATAAAACTTATAATTATGATGATTTGATTGTTGCAGTTGGCAGTGAAACTAATGATTTTGGTATTAGCGGTGTTAAAGAAAGATGTAATTTTTTAAAATCTAGAGAAGACTTGGAGAAATTACAAGATAAATTTACTAGGGCTTTTTCAATTGCGCCTATTGCTATTTTGGGCGCCGGACCGAATGGTCTTGAATTAGCTTTTGAATTATCTAAATATTATAAAAATATCAAAGTCATTGAAGCACTACCTACTATTTTACCAATGTTTAATGAGACTACCATAAAAATGGTTAAAGAAGAATTGGAAAAGTGTAATATAAAATTATTATTAAATAATAAGGTTAAAAGAATTGGTCCTACCATTATTGAAACAGACCAATCAACACACTTTTATGAAATAGCAATTTGGACTTGTGGAATAAAACCAAATAGTCTAATTAAAAAGATCACTTCTGATAGATTCTTGGTTGATTATAATTTGAAATTTAAAGATTCAATTTATGCAATTGGGGATATTACATTATCGGGGCCTCCTACTGCACAAAATGCAAAACAACAAGGAGAATATTTAGCACGATTTTTTAATAATGATTTTGTTGGTCCTGATTATAAATATATTGAAAGAGGTAAAATTATTCATACCAAAGATTGGATTATTATTGAAACAAAGTATGGGAGTTTTAGAGTGCCTTATTTGTTTGAACCATTACTGGATAAATTTATAAAATAACTTCTTTATTATCTAATTTCTTATAAAGTTTTATCACTGATTTCTTAGTTATAAAACTTTCTTTACAAACTTCTGTAATTTTAATACTTTTTAAATCTTTTGCTCTAGATAATGCCGTATATGCTTGACCTGCTGCAAAAATTTTCTCTCCAATATCAATTTCAATAGCATCCAAAGTTGCACCTTGAGAACGATGGATAGTTAAAGCATAAGCCAATTTAACCGGCATATAAGATACTTTAACTTCTGGATTTTCTGCATTAACACATGGGAAATACTTTACTTCATAAGATAAACCATTAACTCTTTTGATTGTTATTGTTTTAATATTCAAGCTGGTGATGATTCCTCTAGTTCCGTTAACAATTCCTTTATCTTGGTCAACATTAGCAACAATAACAACTTGTGCACCAACACACAATTCAATTGATTCAGGGATTTCTATATTTTTAGCCCATTTCTTTGTCTTTTCCTTATCTTTAGACAAACAATCGTATTTAATTTCATAGGTTAGTTTTTTAGCACCTGATTTAATTAATGCTTCATATTCCTTTTTATTAATTTTATCAACATCGTAATTATGAGAAAATAACTTTGTTGGTTTAATTTCTCCAAATTCTGTATTTTTCAAAGCTTGTAGTTTTTCAAAAGTTTCATCGGAGCAATTACCAAACCTTAATTCCAATAACATCTTTTGAAATTCCTTGTCTTTATCCTGTCTTATCATCTTTTTCAAATAAATAGTTTCCAAGTCCAGACTCTTCCATACTTCTGATTTGAAACTATAATCATTCTCTACTGGTTCCAATTGACAAAAATCACCGGTTAAGACTAATTGCAATCCTCCAAATGGTTCATCATTTTTTCTTACTATTGATAAATACTTTGATATCTTTTCGAATAGCAAGTTATCTAGCATCGAGACTTCGTCAATAATTAATACTTGTAAACTTCTTAGCTTTTTAATAACAAAGAACATTTTATTCTCTCTCAAATATTCGTAAATTTCTTCCGGTTCCCCTTTACCATAACCAATACCCAAGTAAGAATGTAAAGTCTTACCACCAATTAATAAAGCAGCGGTTCCTGTAGTGGCAGTAACTCCAAAGGTCATACCTTCTTCATTACAATAATCAATAATCTTTTTTAGAGTGACTGATTTCCCGGCACCAGCTACTCCAGTTAGAAAGATATTTTTCTTAGTTTTAAAGGCATCAATAGCTTTTTGCTGTTCTTCGTTAAGGATGATTTCTTTTGGTATTTCTTCTTCTTTTTCTTCTATTTCTATAACTTTTTTTATTTTAATTGGTCTATCACCTTGCATCTTTATATACTCATTAATTTCATCCTCTGTTTTATTGACTATTTTAGAAACTTCTTTAATATCTTTACCTTCTGAGATTAAAGATGCTGCGGTACCAAGTAATTTACTATTGATACTGCCTTCGGTTCTTTGATGAGCGAGTGCAATTGTGCTAATTTTAGAAGAATTTTTAACTTCCTCAAGTAATTGTTTAACTTCTTCAGGAGACCAACGAGAACCGGTCTTAGATGTTTCTGGTTTTAGTTTTAATGCTTGTAAGTGTTTATGCATTTTATATGATAATATTATTAATAATATTAATAATATTATACAATTTTTTTCATACTACTATATCATCTTTTGGCATAATTTTATCTTTATTGTTATATAAAATTAACTTAATTTCCTCTTTTTTAATTCCTTTTAATTCATCTTCTTCGTCACCCATTCGATCTATAAATCTTTTAATTTGTTCAGCTCTATGAGGTTCCAAGTCAGGACAGATTTCTTCATAGAACTTTTCAATATCATACATACGAGAATCTACTAAATCGTTTAGTAATTCATTTTTGTTAACAGCAATAAATTTATTTGCCTTTTCGTCAAATTTATATGCAAAAGTACTTTGAAGATTAGTAATATAAACATTTTGGAATTCTTTATATTTTCCGGAAACGTGGACTAAATCTACCAAGTCATTTAGACTCATTGCTTGACGATTTAAAATGTTCTTCTTTTGTCTAGTGTTGAGAATTTCACTTAGATTTTCTTGTCCGAGTTGGATGATGGTGATGTTGTTAATGGTACCGTTATTATTTAATTGATTGTTTATTTTATTGAGGGTTTTGGGATGGATTTTTAGGGATTTTTGGAGGAGGTTTTTAAAATCTTCTTTGTCTTTTTCTCTTTGTGCTTCCATTTGTTTTTTATATTCAGAAAATTCTTCTTCCATTTTTTTTAATTTAAAATCTTTATCATCAATTTCTATCTTTTTAACTTTACAATCTTTTTCGTGACGCCATTTACTTTGATAATGATTATAAATTTTATCACAATTTTTACATTTAAAATCGCCTACTTCTTCTTTTTTTGAAGATGATATTTTGTTTATTTTATGCTGATGGGTAGATGCTGATTTTTTGTCTATTTCTGCTGAGTGGTATATTTTGATGTGATTACTTCTTGAAGACTGAGATGAGTACTCTTTATTACAATGTTTACATATAAACGACATATATGTGAGTTCACTTATTATAATAAAGTATATATTATTTTCTTAAATGATTTTTTTTATATTATTAAAAAATAGTTCACTATGTGAGTTCACATTTTAACGGGAGAGAGAGAATTTACGCGTCAGAAAGTCGCCGGACTCGACCTTTAAAAAATAGAAAAGTTTATCCAGTAAAAAATAAAATACTTTTTATAATTTATAAAAAAATATACTGTTACATGAATGTTACATATATACTATTTTGTCAAAAAACGTCAATAATCTACTTTTATAAATAGCATTATAAATCACATATTATTTTTATAATTTATAATTAAAAAAATAATTTACTATGTGTTTGTATCTACCCAAAACAATGACGCTACGTGAAAAATTGGAGTTTTATGATTTCAAACTAAAAATTTAATTCGAAAACCGCACACCCATAAAACACAAACAACAAAGCCCCATAAATATTATGTAAATGTGTAAATGAATCAAATACATAAAATAAAAATGTAGGAATTCCATTGTAATACAATAATAACAAAGCACTCCTTAGTGGACCATATATTCCCTCGGTTAAAAGAGGAACAATGCTAAAGACTTTAATGTTATCTGAATTAATTCTAAAACAAGTATTTCCAAGATTACAGAAAAAGTAGGAATAAATTAAAAAGGCAAGTAGTATTTTTTTATACATTATATATAGTGTATAAATTAAACTTTAAGCAGTGTTTCAATGTAGTCGACACTATGGTAAGAATAATCCTTTTTCCTTAACTGAGCAAAGTTCTCTCTCGCCAAATCTAGAGCACTTTTCTGATCATTGTTGAGAGCACAAGTTGAATGAGGCATAAAGTCAATGATAGCTTGAATATCCATTGGTGCCAAATCTTTATCCCAACTACTAACGTGTTCACAATAAGTCATCAAAATGTTATTTCCCTTTTCATCAACGTAAGCAAACTGTGAAGGAGCATATTGCCCAACAATATTAATGATTTTACTTAGTGATTCCTCCAAAAATCTCCAATCACTCTTTAGTATCTCGTATAAAAAGTTAGGCTCAGAACCATAGAGATGAAAATCTGTAGGGAGTATATGTTCAAGATCTGCTTCCATAAGAGCTAATTCTAACTTTTGTTTTAAATCTGAAAAATTAGACTTGGAAAGGTTATGGATGAAATCGCGTGGGTATTCGTAGCAGCCATAATGACTCATAAATTCATTCAATGACTCTATTTTCTTATTGTAGTATTTATCCATAACACTCAAGTTAATGGGACCACTCTTATTACGTATAAAGGTGTAGAAAGTGTAATCATCGTCTTTCTCTTCAACAGCAATCAGATATTGGCTCCAAACAACACGTGTTTCAGTATAATTTGTTCCACCGTCCATCTCTCCGTGGTCATACTCCACCTCATCCACGTCAGATATAAATAGTGTGGAAAAAATTATATTTTTCTCATTAAGAATTTCCGACACATTGGCCAGATTTGTATTAAGTAAATAATCATAATCAATAGAAGTAGACATATCCATTACTCTTATTATAATAGGAAATAGAAGTTTAAAATTTCAATTTTTTACAAGACATAAAACTATAAAGTATTTGTCTGGGTAAGAGCAGAATGCTCTTGGTGAACCGAAGGAAACTTTATACTTTATTTATTACTAGTTTCCGACAAAGGTAACTCTGTCGTTGTATCCTTCTTACTCTGTGAATACTTTAACTTGTACTTTTGATATTTCTTAGTTATCTTCCTTAAATTTTCTTCCATTTTCATTAGTTCTTGAGTAGATTCTAAATCATCTTCTAGTAAAATAGGAGCCTCGTAATTAAATGTTAAATGTTTTGCTAAAAAGCCTAAATTTATATTAATTTTCAAATATGGAAAATTTTCTTTTATTTTCATATTAATTCTAGTATTATCTAAAATTAACTTGTTATGTTTTTGACAATAATTTACTAATTTTAAATAAGATTCATCTTTAACATTTTGTTCATTAACATTTACTAATAAATATAAAATTTTACCAAGATGAAGCAAATCTTCTGATGATAATGATAATGGAGTATAAAATAAATTATTCAAACTACTACTAATAAATCTAGTCCATTTTACAAAATCCTTTTCCTTTCTTAAAAATTTAAACATATCAAAGGGTCTTTCAATAACTTTCTTTAATCGTATATCATATGTCTCTGGTATAATGTTTCTATTAAATTTGTCACCGTAACTATTACTAATAAAAAGAATATCCTTATTGTCGTAAAGAAATTGTAAATAATGTAATTTTTTAGGTAAATTATTCCAAGTTAATCTATTACTAATGTCAATACACAAAAAAGTATTTTTAATAATTGATATAATTTTTGTAATTTGAACCGTTGATAATTTATTTAAAATAAAAGTTGTTGTTAATAATTTATTATTATATAATATAATTTTGATTAAGGTTCTATGTAAATAATCAGTATAAAACTTTTGATTAGTAATTAGAAATTGAAAGTTATCATGAATACTAATTTGATAAAATAAATTAATTAAATTACAATATAAAGTTTTAAGTTTTACTGGAATTATTTCTGAAATAGCTGAATCAAGTTTATCTTCATTAAATATTTTTTGACTATGATAAAAAGAATAATA
>Ga0209400_1003505_pt1 | contig 11401 bp, 14 predicted proteins | sample M_130807_EF_Meta_FD_187313 | JGI IMG/M metagenome (GOLD analysis project Ga0209400, IMG submission 187313) | Freshwater microbial communities from Lake Montjoie, Canada to study carbon cycling - M_130807_EF_MetaG (SPAdes) (version 2) | ecosystem: Environmental > Aquatic > Freshwater > Lake... | reverse complement strand
GGTAAGAAGTTTTACAAGTACGAACTTGTAAGAGGAACATCTCAGTTTGTTGAGAACGTAAATGCAAATATCCAAAACGGAACTGTATTTTATGCTCCTGAATTAACTATTGTATTAAATAAACTTCAAGCTAACACAAGAAACGAAATCTTGTTATTGGCTCAAAACAGACTTGTATCAGTTGCCAAAGATAACAATGGCAAATTCTGGTATTTAGGAAAAACTAAAGGCTTAGACCTTACCGGCGGAAGCTCAGGTACGGGTACGGCTGAAGGCGATAGAAGTGGTTACACTCTAACCTTCACAGGTGCGGAAGCGGCTTTATGCCCAGAAGTAAACTCTGCAGTAGCAGCAGCACTTACGACCGCAGGTTAATAGGTTGTTTTGGTTTTGTATATAGATGCCCTCGTCTTTAATTAGACGGGGGTTTTTTATTTTGCAAACATTCGCAACTAATTATATTTATACTTGTGATAAGACTTACAAAGGGTCAAACCCAAAATATTATACTTACATTGACAGAAAAGCAAACGCTTACAAGTCCTAATTATCTATTCATATTTGAGAATAGGTCTACAAATACTGAGATCAAGTTTGTAAAGTTAAACGCTACTGATACAAGCGCATATAAAGACAGGTTCAATCAGTTTAGTATTGTAGTAAATACATACTTTAATACGGCTTTAAACGGGCAATATACCTATACAATCTACGAACAAGCAAGTACATCAAACCTTAATCCAACAGGCTTAAATTTGCTTGAAAGTGGCATTATGGAACTATCTGGAACAACTATATCATATACTAAATATGAAACAACAAGCACATTCACAATTAGACAATAATGGAAATACAAGTATTGACATTTGCGGAAGCAAAGCAACCAGAATATAAGGAAAAGAAAGGCGAAGGGTATATGCAGTATGGTCAAAACAATGACTATCCTCAATACTTATTAGACCTATTTAACAAGTCAGCAAAACATAATGCTATTATTCGTGGCAAAGTGAACTATATTGTTGGAAATGGTTGGGCAGGAGAAGAGGCTATTGTTAAGAAAGTAAATAGAGAAGAGTCTTTAAATGATCTAACAAAAAAGGTTGCTTTAGATTTAGAACTATTTGGCGGTGCTTATATTCAGGTTATTTGGTCTGTAATTGGCGGTCAAGTTGCTGAGTTATGGCATTGTGATTATACAAAGATTAGAACCAATAAAGACAATACTCAGTTTTGGTATAAAGAAGATTGGAAAGCTACGCGCAATCAAGAAAAAGCTGAGATATACAATGCGTTTAATCCTGCTAACCCACAAGGAGTTCAGATACTTTACGTTAAAGAGTACAGACCGGGAATGAACGTTTATAGCCTTCCTGGTTATTTTGGTGCGCTTAACTACATCGAGAGTGATGTAGAAGTAAGTAAGCACGTTTTAGGTAATGCTCAAACAGGTTTTAGTGCAAGTAAACTTATTACTTTACCAAACGGAGAGCCAAGTCCTGACGAGAAACGAGCAGTAAGTAGACAGTTTGACAATATGTACACGGGTGCAGACGGCAAGAAGTATTTACTTGCTTTTGTAAATGATGTAACAAGAAAGCCTATTGTAGACGATTTGGGTGCGAGTGATTTAACTAAAGAGGACTTTGGTAGAGTAGATGAGTTGATACAATCTAACATATTTAGTGGACACCAGATTACAAGTCCTGACTTATTTGGTATTGCTACTCCTGGTCAATTAGGCAATAGACAACAGATGCGTGATAGCTACGAGATATTTAACAATACCTATGTACGCTATAAGCAAATGCAGATTGAAGGTGTATTTAATATGCTTGGACAATATGCAGGAGTTCAAGTTGAACTTAAACTACAACCAGTAGACCCTATTGGTATTGACTTTAGCGAAAATATTATTTTGCAAGTAGCACCTAAAGAATGGATATTAGAAAAGTTAGGTATTGACCCTACACAATATGGAATGCCGATAGCAACTGAGCAACCAATGGCAGCAAGTCCTTTAAGTGTGAACGAGCATATTAAAGGATTGAAAGGTCGTGAGTGGCAAAATATGCAGCGCATCATTAGAGATTTTAATAGAGGAAAGATAACAAGAGAACAAGCAAGTTCTATGCTTAAAGGCGGATATGCTTTAAGTGACGAGGAAGTTTCTACTTGGTTAGGTGCTGAGGAATTAGAATTTAACGAAGCTGACTTTCAGGTTTTCTTTGAGTTCGGAGAAGATAGAAGTGCTTACGAAGTGTTTAAAAGTAAGACAAGATTTAATGACGATAACGATTACCAAATGTTTGCTGATGTAACTCAGTTGCAATCTAATATCTTGGACTTAATTGCTAAAGATAAGCGTATAACTCCAGAGGTAATTGCTGACACTTTGAAAGAAGATATTGGTGCGGTCAAGCGTGTTATTGATGCGTTAATTGAGAAGGGGTTTATTAAGACAAGCGATGTAAAGCAAGGCAAAGGAATTGATAGCAATGTTATTGTAGAAAGACAACTTACTGCTCCTATTGGACAGATTGTTGAAGCTATGAAGCCACAGACTACTCAAATATTAATTAGATATTCTTATGAGTGGAAACCAGGTTTTAACAATAGCGACTTAACTAATAGTAGAGAATTTTGTAAGTATTTAATAAATGCTAATAAGTTTTATACCAGAAGTGATATTGAGACAATGAGTGCAAGACTTGGATATAGCGTATGGGATAGAAGAGGCGGTTGGTGGACTATGCCTAATGGTAAACATTCCGAAAGTTGCAGACACGAGTGGCGTTCAAATATAGTTAAAAGAAAATAGCAATGAGTTTAAACACATTATTTATATCTGTTCAAAACATTAAGGACAGAAGTGGCTTACACGCTAATGTAGACGAGAAGCTTGTATTACCTGAGATTAAGACTGCACAGGATATGTATATCCTTCCGGCTTTAGGTAGTGCTTTATATAATCGTCTTCAAGCAGGTATAACGGCAAACAACTTAAATGCTAACGAGGTTATCTTATTAGATCAATACATTGCAGATACTTTAGTACACTATGTACTTAGTGAGTTGCCTATGGGTTTAAGCTATCAATTCTATAATAAAGGCTTGTTAAGAAAGGGTGGGGAGAATACCGAGAACCCTTCTATGCAAGATATGATTGATGTTGCAAATAGATACAAGTCAAGGGCTGAGTTCTACAAGCAAAGAATGATTAAATACTTAAAAGAATACGCTACATCTTATCCTGAATATCTTAATCCTGGAAGTGGAATTGATGCAATGCACCCTGAGAATGATGCTTATACAACAAGTATATTCTTAGGAGATTTTGATTGCTGCGCAGGTAAAAGCTTTGAGGAACTTTATCAAGGAAACAAAGGTTGTAGTGGCTGCTAATTATGAGTAAAGTAACAACAATTAAGAACCAAAATAAACTGCGTGTTTATTTAGAAAAAATTAAGAATGAGTCTGACTCTAAACCAAATAACAAAACAAATAACGACACTCGGAAACGACCACGAACAAATTAATTTTGTTTACTTTGGCGATGTGTGGGAACGTTTAAGCAACGGAGAGGTAACTTATCCGGCTATGTTCTTTACATTATCGGGTGCTAATATTTTAGCAAAAAATATAGAGTATCAATTTAGTTTATACTTTATGGATAGAATGCTAATGGAAGAAAGTAACGAAACAGAGGTACTTAGCGATATGACTTTAGTAGGTCAAGATGTTGTGGCTCAGTTAAGATACCCAAAAGCTATTTGGACTATTGGAGATAACGCACCTATTACTTTCTATACAGAAAGCGACCCTGACTATCTTGCAGGAGTTAAGATAGATATTACATTACAATTACCATACTTAAACGATAGATGCCAAGTGCCTTCTATTTATACATACTAATATGATAGGAAAAAAGATTAATCAATTAGCGACTGAGTTAGCACCTGCTTCAACTGATTTAACTATTATAGGCAACCCGACAACGGGAGTAAGTAAGAAGATTACACTTGCTCAGTTAGGTGCTATTTTTAGTGGTGCAGTTAGCTTCTATACAAACTATGCTGCATTCCCAACACCAGGAACAACAGACGTAATTTATTGCGCTAAAGATACTAAAAAGCTTTATTTATGGAGTGGCTCTGCTTATGTAGAAGTATTCCCTTCACAAGCTTTATTAGATACTTATCAGCTCAGAAGTGAAAAGGGCAACGCTAATGGTTATGCTTCTTTGGATAGTCAAGGTAAAGTTCCTATTAGTCAATTACCAAGTTCTATTATGGAATATAAAGGAACTTGGAGTGCAGCGACTAACACACCTACTTTAGCAAACGGAACGGGCGACACGGGAGATGTTTATATTTGTAATGCAGCAGGTAGCGTAAACTTCGGAGCAGGTTCTATTACTTTTGCAGTAGGAGATTATGTGATCTATTCAGGAAGTATTTGGCAGCGTTCAAGTGGTGCAGTAGGTACTGTTACAAGTGTTGCTGCATCTATTACAGGAGATGCAATAGGTATTACAGGAAGTCCAGTTACTACTTCGGGAACTTTAGCTTTTGCTTTTAGCGGTACTACATCACAATATATTAGAGGTAATGGTACACTTGCTAACTTCCCTACTAATTTAGTATCTGGAACAGGTACTACGAATTATGTAACTAAATGGAGTTCTACAAGTGGAGAAATTATTAATAGTGGAATAGTAGACATAGGCGGTAGTATATACAATGCTCTTACAACGGCAGGTCAATTTGCTTGGCAGTTTAATGGAAGTACTACAACAGGAATGTCTTATGGTGCTTTGATTAATGCAGGAACGAATGCGAGTGATATTGCTTTACGTATTCAAAATGCAAGTTCTACAAGTGTGTACTTTTATGTGTGGGGAGATGGTAAGGTGCAGATTAACAATATACCGAACGCAACGACCGATACAGATAAATTTTTGGTAAGTGATAGCGGAGTTATTAAATATAGAACGGGTGCTGAGTTATTAAGTGACATCGGTGGGCAACCTTCAGGAAATTATGTTACAAGCGTAGCGGTATCAAGAAGCGGAGATGCTTTAGCAATTACGGGAAGTCCTATAACATCAAGTGGAACTATTAACATAGGCTTTGCAGGTAATAGCACTCAGTATATAAACGGAGCAGGTAACTTAGTTACATTCCCTGGAGTAATTAATGAAGCACAAAATTTAATTACTGAAGTTTACAATAAAACAGGTGCGACTTTAACAAAGGGAACTGTTGTTTACATCAATGGCGGACAAGGAAACTTACCAACGATTACTAAGGCTTTAGCAACTGGAGATGCAACTTCGGCTCAAACTTATGGAATAGTTAGAAACGATATTACAAACAATAATAACGGATATGTAGTTGTTGCAGGTCGCATAAGCGATTTAGATACTCAAGCATACACAGAAGGTACTCAACTTTATTTAAGTTCTACAACTGCCGGTACTTATACAAGTACAAAACAATACGCACCTGCTCACTTAGTTTATGTAGGTATTGTAGTAAGAGCGCACCCGACACAAGGAGTTATCGAGGTTAAGATACAGAACGGCTATGAAATGGACGAACTTCATAACGTATCTACACAAAGTCCAAGCAACGGAGATATTATACAATACGTTACAAGTACAAGTCTATGGACTAAGGTAGCAGGTACAACATCAAACATAGCAGAAGGAAGTAATCTTTATTATACCGAGGCAAGAGTAAACGCTAACACAAACGTAGCAGCGAATACGGCAGCAAGACACAATGCAGTAACAATAGGAACGGCTAATGGTCTTAGCTTATCTACTCAGGTTTTAAGTTTAGCTTTAGCTTCAGGTTCTACAACGGGTGCTTTAAGTTCTACCGATTGGACAACGTTTAATGGCAAACAAGCTGCTTTGAATGGAACGGGTTTTGTTAAAATTAGCGGAACTACTATAAGCTATGATAACTCAACTTACTTAACTACAAGTGCTGCAAGTTCTACTTATCTTCCATTAGCAGGTGGAACGCTTACGGGTGCTTTGGGTGGAACGAGTGCTACATTCTCAAGTAGTGTAAACATAGGAACAAATCTTGCATCAGGAACTGCATTAGCTATATCAAATACAACTAATGCAAGACAATTTCAATTTGGTTATTCAACAGGCGCAGGGTATAATTATTTTCAAGTTTACGATGGAACAAGTTTTCAATCATTAGTATTAAATAATGCTTTAACATTAGCATCCACAGGAGCAGCTACATTCTCAAGTAGTGTAACGGCAAGCGCAGGATATTTTAATTCAAACATAATTATTGGTTCAGGAGCAGCATCTTATGCTTTAGATATTTATGGTTCTGCAGGAGTTGGAATGGAAATATTTGAAACATCAACGGGTACAAACAAAAGACTTAGAATTACTCAAGACTCAGGTAACGTTTCTTATGATGCTACTTATAGTAGTGGAGGTAATGGACATATATTTAAAACAGGCGGAGGCGCAGCATTAACAATAGCTAATGGCGGTAACGTAGGTATAGGTACTACAAGCCCTTCAACTTTATTTTATGTAAATGGATATACTGCTTCAAATTGGATTACTACACTTAATAATACAGGAACAAGTGGACATCAAATGTATTTTGGATATAATGATGGAAGTACTACAAGATATGGTTTATATATAGCAGGTGGTCAAGGAAGTGGTGCATCAAATTTTGATTTAGCAGTTGCTAATAAGTTTTATGTAATGAGTAATGGCAATGTTGGTATAGGTACTACATCGCCATCTTACCTTTTAGATATACAAAGTTCATCGGCTACATTAAGAATAAAAAACACAACTGCACCTGCAACTGGTGGTACAAGTTCATTATTATTTGAAGGTATAAATAACTATTCAGGTACATCACAATCTTTTATTAATAGTATTCAAGCTGGTAATAGTGGTGCTACACAATTAGTTTTTGGAACAAGCGGAACGATTGATGCTACTGCTACCGAACGTATGCGCATAACAAGTGGTGGTAACGTAGGTGTAGGTACAAGTTCGCCTGCAAAAACATTAGATGTATTTGGCTCAAATGGAAATGCAACCGCACAGATAAAAGTAAAAAGCACTGGAAATACATCTGCCGGATATTTTGGCACTTTTGCAAATTCATTATATATATCAGCAGGAGGTTCTTATGATTCAGGATGGAGTACGGATGGTACAAATGGTATTGCAAATATTGTAATGGAAACAAGTAATGGTGGTTCTGCTATTGCTTTTGGAACAGCAGGTAGTAATTCAAGCGCTTCCGAAAGAATGCGCATAACAAGTGGGGGGGATGTATGTATCAATGCAACATCAACCATAGCCTCAGCTAAACTTTATGTAAATGGTATAGGTGCATTTGGAGGTGTATATGTAGGTTCTTTAGGAACAGGTTTAGTTTATTCAAATGGCGGTACATTAACAAGCACAAACCCTTCCGACCAAAGATTAAAGAATACTATCAAGCCTTTGTCTTATGGTCTTAACGAGATACTACAACTCAATCCTAAAACATTCTACTATAATGATGATGTTAATAAGGACAGATTAAAGTATGGTTTTATCGCACAAGAAGTTCAAGGCATAATGCCAGAATTAGCAAGGAAGCTAAACGCAGAAACCGATTACTTAGGTTTAGAAACCGAGGGTATATATGTAACCTTAGTAAATGCAATTAAGGAGCAACAAAATCAAATCAACGAATTAAAATCACAATTAAACAAATAATATGACAACTTTTAAATGGGTAGTATCCCAATTAGACACCGCACCAAGCGAAGACACTCTTACTAATGTAGTTAAAACAGTACATTACAGATACCAAGCAGAAGACGAACAATATACATCAGAAGTTTATGGAACTTTGGCTTGTGCTACACCTTCGGAAACTGACTTTACTGCTTATGCAGATTTAACTTATGAGCAAGTATGCGAGTGGTTAGAAGCAGGTCTTGATGTTCAAGCTTTAGAAACTAACTTAGAAGCACAGATAGAATATCAAAAAAACCCACCCATTGTAAACTTACCTTTGCCGTGGAATAAATAAAATCTATATATCTTTACAAAAAAAACAATATGAAGTACAAACAACTATTACAATTAGTAAGCAGCATTAATGTCGTAATCGGCAACCAGGACACAAAGACACAAAAGAAGCTTTTTAAGATTTATGAAAAGGTTAAAGCCTATCACGAAGACTATCAAGCAGAAGTTGAAATCTTGCGTTTAGATAATGCTCAGACAGACGATAAAGACTGCTTACTATTAGACGACAAAGGGAATTACAAATATTCAAAAGAAGGCATCAAGAAGCTTACTAAAGACATTGAAGCCTTAAATGATAAAGAATTTGACTTTGTAATAATTAACGTAGTCAATCCACAAGGTCTTGAAGACTTCACTTTCTTAAAAGATTGGACTACTGGCATAGAATTTAACAAACAAGAAGAAGAAGAACTATAATGGCAACTAACAACCAAGCAGACCAATCAACAATCGTTTCTTTAGTAAGTGCTACTTTAAGCATTAGCTCTATTCAACCACTATTCACATTGATTGCAAGTTTGGTTGCTATTGTTTCAGGCGGTATGGCTATTCGATACTATTGGAAAATGACTAAAAAGCTTAAATGAGAATACTATTATTAGCCTTATTACTTACATCTTGCGCTTCTGTTAAGAAGTTCGAAAAGCATTACGATAGCACGGGGACAACTAAGATTGACTCCGTGCATCTTACTTTTTATGATAGCGTTACCAAGATTATAGAAAAGGAGCAAGTATTTACAAAAGAAGTTACGATCTATGATACAATTCGCATAACTAAGGATAGCGTAATAGTAGTTCCCAAAATCGTAACTAAGTGGGTTTACCAGACAAAAGATAAGCAGACAGACAATAGCGTAGTTAAAAAAGATACAATAGCGTTTAATCGCACAGAAAGTACTCAAATTTCGATTGTAGATAAAAGTAAGATAAGTACTGCAAATAACTTTTGGAAGGCTCTAATCGGTCTAATAATAGCAATTATATTAATTTTAGCATATTGGAATAGATTATGGAAGTAAATAAAGCAGGTAAGGACTTAATAAAGCAGTTCGAAGGCTGCAAGTTAAAGGCATACAAATGCCCTGCCGGACTTGACACAATCGGATATGGAAACACTTGGTATCCTGACGGCACAAAAGTAAAGCCAGGAGATGTGATTACCCAAGAACGAGCCAATGAGTTGCTTGACATAATAGTTGAAGACTTTGCTAAAAAAGTTAAGCCTTTAATAAAACAAAATTTGACAGACAACAATTTTTCTGCTTTAATTTCGTTTGCATATAATGTAGGAGTTGGAAACTTAAAAAGTAGTACTTTGCTAAAAAAGGTAAATGCTAACCCTAAAGACCCTTCTATTAAGGCTGAATTTAATAAGTGGACGAAAGCGAACAATGTGGTGCTTAAAGGGTTAGTGAGGCGGAGAGAGGCTGAGGCTAAACTATATGAGCAACTTTAGAACTATATTAGTTAATTTATTATCGGACGAAAGCAACAGTATCAGCCATAAAAGAGTAGTGGCTATGCTTGGCAGCATTTGTCTTTTTATATCCCTTTTCTTAAACATAATCTTAAAAATTAACCCAAGCGATAAGCTGGTAGATGCGGTTTTATATCTTACGCTATTTGCTATGGGTTATACCACAATAGATAAATTCAGCAAAAAATAAATAATGCTAAAATCAAAACGCAAACGACTATTCTTTGACATCGAGACCTCTCCCAACGTTGGCTTTTTCTGGAGTGCAGGATATAAGCTTAACGTAACTGCTGATAGCATCATTCAAGAACGTGCTATTATTTGTATCTGCTACAAGTGGGAAGATGAGAAAGAAGTTTACCATTTACAATGGGATAGCAAACAAAACGACAAAAGAATGCTACAAAGTTTTATTGAAGTAGCAAACACGGCATCGGAGTTAGTAGGGCATAATGGAGATAAGTTTGACCTTGCGTGGATAAGAACCAGGTGCTTGTTTCATAAGATTGAAATGTTCCCTTCTTACGTTACAATAGATACGCTAAAAGTAGCACGACAAAAGTTTAGATTTAATAGCAATAAGCTTAATTACATAGCTGACTATTTAGGTATTGGCACTAAGATTAAAACAGAATATAGTTTATGGAAAGACATTGTTCTGCATAAGGATAAAGTGGCTATGGCTAAAATGATTAAGTATTGCCAGAAGGACGTAGTATTATTAGAGCAAGTATTTAACGCACTTAAAAACCACATAGAACCAAAAACACATTACGGAGTTATCTTTGGACAAGACCGAGGCAGCTGCCCTGAATGTGGAAGCGATGAGATAGTTATACAAATGAGGCGCACAACCGCAACAGGAGTTAAAAAGATATTATACAAGTGTAAAACTTGTAATAAGATACATAGCAAAACCGACAAATAATGGATAGTAAAATATTAGCAGCAGTAATAGAAGATATGCGTAGACGAGAACTTTTAGGAAAATCTAAGTACGGAACTACAATGGATAGAACAGATTTAAGCACAGGGCAATGGATTACACATTTAAAAGAGGAACTACAAGATGCAATTTTATATTTAACCAAACTTGAACAAATACACAATGCGCCTCAAGAAGATATTCAGCTTCGGAAATATTTTAGATAAAGAAATATACGAAGACCTAAAGCAATTAGATTATACTAATCCAAACTTTAAAGGGTGCGGAGATGAGTTTCAATACAATCGTGAATGGTGGGTTATGCTTGATGATATGAGCCGTATTGTAGCATATTGCGGCTCAATTTATTCAAAAGGCATTTGTATATTTAATCGTGCTTGGGTTAAAAAAGAATATAGAGGGCAGGGAATACAAAGGCGAATGATTAAAACCAGGTTAAAAGCTGCGTCTACTTTTTGCCATATAGCTATTACATATACAACTTTAGACAACTTCCCTTCTGCTAATAACCTTATCTCGTGTGGGTTTAGACTTTACTTACCAGAGTATTCTTACGGGGGTTCTGATAAACTTTACTTCCAGAAGTTACTATAAAAGGTAGTAATACTACTACTTTTAGTAAAGATTTACCTTTACTTTATTACAATTTTAGTCAAGCTTTACCTTTACTTTGTACGTATATGCGTACAATCCTACGTATAAATGCAACAATGTTACAAAAATAAATTTAATACTTTTGCACTTTGTATTGTTAATTGTAGTAGATTTGTGTAAACAAAACACAAAATGACACATTTAACCCACTACCAGAAGTTCCAATTCGAGAGATTTGGCACTATCTTACTGCAAGACGGGAGCAGTACACAAAACCCGTATGACCCTAAATTACT
>Ga0209400_1003504_pt1 | contig 11402 bp, 11 predicted proteins | sample M_130807_EF_Meta_FD_187313 | JGI IMG/M metagenome (GOLD analysis project Ga0209400, IMG submission 187313) | Freshwater microbial communities from Lake Montjoie, Canada to study carbon cycling - M_130807_EF_MetaG (SPAdes) (version 2) | ecosystem: Environmental > Aquatic > Freshwater > Lake... | reverse complement strand
TCCCATGTTCTATACGGTACCTCAATACCTCAGTGATATGGTGAGCTTGAGTAGTAAATTAAGTATTGAGCAGGTCAATTGGTTTGGAACCTCGATGGGTGGATTAATTGGGATGGTGTACGCCGCCATGCCCGGGCATCGAGTAAGGCGCTTAATCCTCAACGATGTTGGTCCTCGCATTGAAGCCGCCGCGCTGATCCGTCTTGCTAGCTATGTGGGCAAGCCATTTGCTTATGTGAATCGCCATATCGCCCTAGAGAAATTAAATTCCATCTGCGCACCGTTTGGTAAACATACTGACAGTGAGTGGGAGTTGCTAAATGGCCCGATGCTTCTTGAAAAAAATGCTCAGTGGATCTTGCATTACGATCCCGCGATTTCAGTACCATTCTCAGCGGTAACGCCTGCGATCGCTAAAGCAGGTGAGTTAGCAATGTGGCAAAGTTTTCAGAGCATTGATTGCCCCATTCTGATTGTGCGAGGTGCCGAGTCTGATCTGCTCTCTAAGCAAACGGTAGCTGAGATGTGTGCATTAAATCCGCGTGCGACTAGTATCGAGATCGAAAAGGTAGGTCATGCCCCTGCGTTCATTAAGGCTGAGCAAATTGACATTGCGCGCCAGTTCTTCCTATAGTTGTCTCTAGGAACCTTATTCTTTAAACAACGTGCCTAGCCCCAATTCCGCAAGCGCTGCCTCAGACGCTAATCAAACTAATAAAGCAGTTGATGCGTGGTTTGGTGAGCCTCCTGAACAGCACTCGCATGATGTCGCCATCATCTTGCGCGATTTGCGTTTAGATGAAGCCAGTATTTCAGCGGCAGGGCAGTTACACAGTAATACAGGTAAAGACGCCCTGATTAAACAGTTAGGGCAAGAGGCCGGTCAATTACTGATTGGGTACCGGGGCCTTCGTCAAGCTCAGGCTAAGTTGATGAAGCAGGATGGTTTGAGTACTGTATCTGGCCAAGAAGAAATCTTGCGCAAGATGTTGCTTGCCTTTGGTAATGATCTACGGGTGGTCCTGATCTACTTAGCATCTCGCTTACAAACGCTGCGCTGGGTTACTAAAAATCACCTTACCCCCAGTCCTTTATGGGCACAAGAGATTTTAGATATCGATGCCAGTCTTGCCAATCGTTTAGGTATCTGGCAAATGAAATGGGAGATGGAGGATTTAGCCTTTCGAGTTCTAAGCCCAGCAACTTATAAAGAGATTGCGGGGTTATTAGACTCTAGACGAGTTGAGCGTGAGCAGTTCATCAAGGATGTCATTGCGCGTCTCAAACAAGAGCTTCAAGCCACGCATATTACGGCTGATGTGCAAGGAAGACCTAAACACATCTACAGTATCTGGAAAAAGATGCAAGGCAAGTCGTTAGAGTTTGCCAACCTGTATGACGTTAGAGCGTTTCGGGTTTTGCTTGATGATGTCAAGGCATGCTATGCCACATTAGGCTTGGTACATAACTTGTGGCAACCGGTACCGCGGGAGTTTGATGACTACATTGCTCGACCCAAGCCAAATGGCTATCAATCGTTACATACGGTAGTGATTGACGAGCAGGGTATTGCATTTGAGATACAGATTCGGACACAGGCGATGCACCAGCAGGCGGAGTATGGTTTAGCAGCTCATTGGCGTTACAAGGAAGGTGCGTATTCTGCGGACGCAAAAGACGCAGGGACACACAGTGCGGAAGTGGCCTATGAGCGACAAATTGCTTGGGCTAGGCAACTTATCTCATGGAAAGAAGATGCCTGGGAGCAACTCAAGCATCATGAGATCGATGATCATATTTATGTACTGACCCCTCTTGGTAAGGTGATTGCCTTAGAAAAAGGGTCATCAGCCATAGACTTTGCGTATGCTGTTCATACCGATTTAGGCCATCGCTGCAGAGGTGCGCGGATTGATGGGGCGATGGTGCCACTCGATACAGCCTTGAGTAATGGTCAAACCATCGAAATTATTTCAGTAAAGCAGGGTGGCCCATCACGCGATTGGCTCAATCCCGAACGGGGCTATCTGCGCTCGCAGCGGGCGCGGGCACGCGTACGGGCCTGGTTTAATGCGCTCGATGATGAGGCTAGTCAAAGCGTACCCAAACCAAGCGAGACCAAAACAGAGAAGCCGACTGACAAGGCTCTAGCTGACGATATTCAAATTAAGCCCCGTCAAAGCAAAGCCAATCAAAGTGGTGATGTCTTAGTTGTAGGGGTTGATTCTTTATTAACCCAATTGGCCAAGTGTTGCCGTCCAGTACCACCCGATCCGATTGCCGGTTTTGTCACGCAGGGACGTGGCGTATCGATTCATCGCAGGAGTTGTAAAACATTTAGGGCCTTACTCGAGCGCGCACCCGAGCGGGTCATCCAAACAGCCTGGAGTGCGAAGCTCGACCCAGAGCAGGGCGCAGGGAAAGATCGGGTGTTCCCAGCAGATTTAGCTATTAGCGCATTAGATCGCCCAGAACTGATGCGCGAGCTCTTTGAGATTACCTCTAAGATCGGTGTGCATGTGATTGATCTCAAGAAATCGGTCCGCAAAGGCTTAGCGCAGATCCAATTGACCATTGAGATACAGAACACCGAAGCCTTAAGACTCATACAAACTGGCCTGGAGAGCTTGCGAGGAGTCACGGAAGTACGCCGGCGGTGATAAACTCTTGTTTTATATAGGCTCGTAGCTCAGCTGGTTAGAGCACCACCTTGACATGGTGGGGGTCGTTGGTTCGAGTCCAATCGAGCCTACCAACGATAGAGAAGTAAAGAGATGTAATTGGTATGCGCGTTGTGCTCATTTAGTTTGGGACGAACGCGCATTCTTATTTATACGTAGTCGTTTTGATGGAGCAGGTATGGTGGTTGTTACTCTTCCGGATGGATCAAAGCGTGAATTTCCTGCGCCAGTGACCATTGCAGAAGTTGCCCAAAATATTGGGAGCGGTCTAGCTAAGGCAGCCTTAGCAGGATCGGTCGATGGTCGCTTAGTCGATCTGAGTCACACGATTGATCGTGATGTGCAATTGGCCATCATCACCGATAAAAATCCAGAAGGCTTAGAGGTGATTCGGCACTCGACCGCGCATTTATTAGCGTATGCCGTCAAAGAATTATTTCCAGAAGCACAAGTGACCATTGGTCCTGTAATCGATAACGGTTTCTATTACGACTTCTCTTACCATCGCCCATTCACACCCGAGGACCTCATCGCTCTGGAAAAAAAGATGACGGAGTTGGCCAAGAAGGATGAGCCGGTTGTTCGGCAAGTAATGCCGCGCGATCAAGCGGTTGAGTTCTTCAAGAAACAAGGCGAGGTTTACAAAGCAGAAATCATTGCAAGCATTCCGCAGGGTGAAGATGTATCGCTATATACCGAAGGAAAGTTCACCGACCTTTGCCGCGGTCCTCACGTTCCGTCCACGGGTAAGTTAAAGGTGTTCAAGCTCATGAAGCTCGCTGGTGCATATTGGCGTGGCGATAGTAAGAATGAGATGTTGCAACGTATCTATGGTACGGCTTGGACCAAAAAAGAAGATCAAGATGCCTACCTACATATGTTGGAGGAAGCAGAGAAGCGTGATCATCGTCGCCTTGCTAAACAGTTAGACCTTTTCCATTTCCAAGATGAGGCGCCTGGTTTGGTGTTCTGGCACCCCAAGGGTTGGGCAATTTGGCAAGAAGTTGAGCAATACATGCGTCGCGTCTATCAAAATGAGGGCTATCACGAGGTGAAGGCTCCGCAAATATTAGATCGTGGCCTGTGGGAGAAATCGGGTCACTGGGATAACTACAAAGAGAATATGTTTACGACCGAGTCTGAGAATCGGGCCTATGCATTAAAGCCAATGAACTGCCCTGGCCATGTGCAGATCTTTAATTCAGGTTTACATAGTTATCGTGAGTTGCCATTGCGCTTTGGCGAGTTTGGCCAATGCCATCGCAATGAGCCATCGGGCGCTTTGCATGGTTTGATGCGCGTGCGTGGCTTTACCCAAGATGATGGCCATATTTTTTGTACTGAAGATCAGATACAGTCCGAGGTGGCTGCTTTTGATAAAGCAGTGCGAGCTGTTTATGCCGACTTTGGCTTTAAGGAAGTGGCAGTGAAGTTAGCCTTGCGCCCTGCTAAGCGAGTAGGTGATGATGCGATTTGGGATAAAGCCGAGGCCGCCTTGCGCGGTGCTCTAAAAGCTTCCGGACAAACGTGGGAAGAGTTGCCGGGTGAGGGTGCTTTCTATGGCCCTAAGATTGAATATCACCTTAAAGACTCGATTGGTCGCTCTTGGCAGTGCGGCACTATGCAGGTTGATTTCTCGATGCCTGCCCGCTTAGGAGCCGAGTATGTAGCTGAGGACAATAGCCGCAAAGTGCCAGTGATGCTGCACCGAGCCATTGTGGGTTCCTTAGAGCGTTTTATCGGGATTTTGATTGAAAATCATGCTGGCGCCATGCCAGTTTGGCTGGCTCCAACCCAGGCGATTGTTCTTAATATCTCAGAAAATTCAGCCGAATATGCTCAAAAAGTCCAGCAATTGCTGAAAAAACAAGGGTTTAGAGTGGAATCGGATTTGCGAAACGAGAAAATTACGTATAAAATACGGGAGCACGCATTACAAAAACTGCCTTATTTGCTAGTTGTTGGCGATAAAGAGCGTGAAAGTAATACTGTGGCCGTTCGTGCCCGTGGCGGAGTTGATTTGGGGGTAATGCCTCTAGACGCTTTTGTCACCCGACTCCAGCAGGATATATCCCAGAAAGTCGGACCCGAGCCTAGCTAGGGGGTGTGGTGGCTTTTTATTGTTTGTTAGAGAGGAATTAGAAGATCGCTACTGAAAAATTGCAACGCATTAACCAGGAAATTACTGCTCCTGAAGTGCGTTTGATAGGATCCGACGGCAGTGCCGTCGGCGTAGTTAAGTTGAACGAAGCCTTACGGTTGGCAGAAGAAGAAGATACCGACTTAGTCGAGATTGCACCGAATGCCGAACCACCCGTAGTCCGTATTATGGACTTTGGTAAGTTCAAATACCAAGAAGCCAAGCGTTTGCATGAAGCAAAGCTTAAGCAAAAGGTGATCCAGGTAAAGGAAGTGAAGTTTCGGCCTGGAACCGATGATGGCGACTACGGTGTCAAGCTACGTAATTTGATCCGCTTTTTGGAAGACGGCGACAAAACAAAAATTACGCTGCGGTTTCGGGGTCGAGAAATGGCTCACCAAGAAATCGGAGTCAAGATGTTAGACCGGCTCAAGATTGATTTAGAGCCTTATGGTCAAGTCGAGCAATTTCCGAAGATGGAAGGCCGACAAATGGTGATGGTCTTAGCGCCCGCCAAAAAGAAGTAAAGGTTTGCAGTTGCAGTAGGTAGTACTTAGTAGCGAACTATCGGTACAGGAAGAGCAACCGTCGGTTGCCACCGCAGTCGCACAGAGAAAGAAAAGGGAGCAGTCATGCCCAAAATGAAGACCAAAAGTGGCGCAGCGAAGCGCTTCAAGGTCCGCGCAAGTGGATCAATCAAACGAGGGCAGGCGTTCAAGCGTCACATCCTCACCAAGAAAACCACCAAGAGCAAGCGTCAATTACGTGGTTCCGCCCCTGTTGCGAAAGCCGACGTTAAGTCGATTCGCTCCATGATGCCTTACGCTTAAATCTTAGGAGAACACTATGCCAAGAGTAAAACGTGGGGTTACAGCAAGAGCCCGTCATAAGAAAGTCACCGATGCCGCAACCGGTTATCGTGGACGTCGTAAGAATGTATTCCGTATCGCTAAAGAAGCGGTCATGCGCGCTGGGCAATATGCCTATCGCGATCGTCGTAACAAGAAGCGTGTATTCCGTGCTTTATGGATTGCCCGTATCAACGCCGCAGTGCGTGAACATGACATGACCTATAGCGTGTTCATGAATGGCATGAAGAAGGCTTCGATCGAACTCGATCGTAAAGTACTGTCCGATATGGCTGTGTTTGACAAAGAAGCGTTTGCTGCTTTGGTAACACGTGTTAAATCTGCTGTAGTACAAGCCTAAGTCTTCATAGCCATGGTTTCTCTCGACCAAATTGTCGAGGATGCCAAACGCGATTTCTCCAAAGCCAGCGACCCTGCTGCTTTGGAGGATGCAAAAGCTCGGTATCTCGGTAAATCAGGCTTACTCACTGAGCGCTTAAAAGCGCTCGGTGGTATGTCGCCTGATGAGCGTAAGACTGCCGGTGCCCATATTAACCAAGCTAAGACCGCTGTTGAGGATGCCCTCAATGCGCGTCGTCAAGCCCTCGCTGATCACGTATTACAAGCCCGCCTAGCAGCAGAGGCGATCGATGTCTCTTTGCCTGGAAGAGGGCAAGCCGTCGGTAGCTTGCATCCTGTCATGCGCACCTGGGAGCGCGTGGAAACTATTTTTCATTCGATTGGTTTTGATGTAGCTGATGGCCCTGAGATCGAGAATGATTGGTTCAACTTCACAGCCCTAAATAGCCCTGAGAACCATCCCGCTCGCTCAATGCAAGATACTTTTTATGTCGATGGTAAGGATACTCAAGGTAAGCCATTACTTTTGAGAACCCATACCAGTCCAATTCAGGTACGGTATGCCAGTGAGCATGTCAAACGGTATGGCCAAGATAAGATGCCGCCGATTAAGGTAATTGCACCGGGTCGCACCTATCGAGTCGATAGCGATGCCACGCACTCACCGATGTTTCATCAAGTAGAGGGCCTGTGGATTGCCGAGAGTGTCTCGTTTGCTGATTTAAAAGGTGTGTATACCGACTTCTTGCGCACCTTCTTTGAGACCAATGAACTGCAGGTACGCTTTAGACCATCGTATTTCCCATTCACAGAACCTTCTGCTGAAATTGATATGGCCTTTGGTAGCGGTAAGTTAGCAGGACGCTGGTTAGAGATCTCCGGTGCAGGACAGGTTCACCCTAATGTCTTGCGTAATATGGGGGTTGATCCAGAGCGCTATATGGGCTTTGCCTTTGGTTCTGGTTTAGAGCGCCTCACGATGTTGCGCTATGGCATTGATGATTTACGCCTCTTCTTTGATAACGATCTGCGCTTCTTAGCGCAATTTCCGGCTTAGTTCTGATATGCAATTTTCTGAGTCCTGGTTACGTCAATTTGTAAATCCTGCGATCGATAGCAAGGCTTTAAGCCATGCAATGACCATGGCTGGATTAGAGGTGGAAGAGCAACGCTCAGTTGCTCCACCTTTTAGCAAAGTCGTTGTTGCAGAAATTATCTCAGCAGAGCAACATCCCGATGCAGATCGCTTGCGGGTGTGTCGAGTGAACGCAGGACCTGGTTTTGAGAACCTGCAAATTGTGTGTGGCGCACCGAATGCACGTGCTGGAATCAAGATCCCATGTGCACTCGTTGGTGCTGAGTTATCACCCGCAGAAGAGGGTGGTAAACCATTTCAGATTAAGGTTGGTAAATTACGTGGCGTGGAAAGTAATGGCATGTTGTGCTCGGGCCGTGAGCTTGGTTTAGGAGAGGATCATGCTGGCATTCTGGAGTTGCCCGTCGATGCACCCTTAGGTCAAAACATTCGTGAGTATTTAAAGCTTGATGACCAGATATTTACGATTAAGCTGACACCTAATAAAGCCGATTGCTTATCCGTTATTGGCTTAGCCCGAGAGGTCGCTGCGATTACTGGGGCGGCCCTGTGTATCCCGAAGAGCAAGACCTTAATAACCAGCATTGCGGATCGCTTGGCGGTCACGATTGAAGATGCCGATCTATGTGGGCGTTTTGCTGGTCGTGTTATCAAGGGTGTAAATGTCAAGGTTAAGACTCCTGAGTGGATCGTGCAGCGTTTAGCACATGCGGGGCAACGGAGTATCTCGCCTCTGGTTGATTTGTCGAACTATGTCATGCTAGAGACAGGTCAACCGAATCATGTATTTGATCTTGATCGTATTCAAGGTGGACTAGTGGTTCGTTGGGGTAAAGCAGGCGAGAGTCTGAAGTTGTTAAATGAGCAAACGGTTGAACCTGCGCCCGATTCCTCTACAGCGGCATTGAAAGTTGGCGTAGTTGCCGATCAGTCTGGCCCTATTAGCCTGGCTGGCATTATGGGTGGAGACAGCACAGCAGTTGGTGATGCTACTCAAAATATTTATGTGGAGGCTGCGTTCTGGTGGCCAGCCGCGATTGCAGGACGAGCGCGCCGCTTTAACTTCACAACCGACGCAGGACATCGCTTTGAACGAGGCGTTGACCCGCAGGGAACGATTTCTGCCTTAGAGTATTTAAGTGACCTGATTGTGCAAGTTTGTGGTGGACAGCTTGGTCCGATCGACGATCAGATTAAGCAGTTGCCAGAGCGTAAACCGGTCACTATGCGTTTAGCTCGCGCCGAGAAAGTAATCGGAATACCGCTAACCATGGCGATCGTTAGTGATCTCTTTAAACGTTTAGGTCTAGAGTTCACGGTGACGGGACAGGACTCCAAAACGGTCTTCACAGTACAGCCCCCTAGCTATCGCTTTGATCTTGAGATCGAAGAGGACTTGATTGAGGAGGTAGCCCGCCTATACGGCTTTGAGAATATCCCCGATGTGCCACCCAGTGCAGAGCTTAAAATGAGTGCGCCCCTCGAGTCTAAGCGCATTGTCCATGCTGTCCGCCATCGTTTGGCGGCAGAGGGATATCAAGAGGTAGTCAACTTTGGGTTCATTGATCGTCAAACCGAAGCTCAAATGGGTCAACCCAATCCGATTGAAGTTCTAAATCCCATCGCCAGCCAGTATGGGGTGATGCGTAGTAATTTATGGGGTGGCTTACTCCACAACTTACGCAGCAATCTCAACCGAGGTGCTAGCCGCGCTCGTTTGTTTGAGATCGGTCGAGTATTTAAACGTGACCCTAAGCAAACTGACCAGCCCGGAGCGCTTGCTGGCTTTATTCAGAATAAACAATTAGGTGGCCTCGCCTATGGGTTTGTAAACCCTGAGCAATGGGCCAGCAATAATCAGCTAGTGGATTTCTTTGATGTGAAGGGTGATCTACAGCGTGCCTTAAATCCTCTGCAGATACAGACCAAGGCATCCGCTACACCTCACCCTGCATTGCATCCTGGTCGCTCCGCCGAGATTTACCTTGCGAATGCAGCAATTGGTTGGATAGGGGAGTTGCATCCTGCTTTGCAACAGACCTATGAGCTAGCATCTGCACCGGTCTTGTTTGAGATCCATTGGGATGCAGTGACTGAGATCGGCTTGCCAAGGCCTCATGAGATTAGTAAGTTTCCCGCGGTGCATCGCGATATTGCAGTGGTCGTCAAGCAGTCTGTTCCAGCACAAAGCCTGATTGATGCCATGCTGACAAAAAAACAACCTTTTTTGCACAAGATTGAGTTGTTTGATGAGTTTCGTCCTCAAAAGGAGAGCGCTTCTATGGCTGCCGACGAGAAAAGCCTTGCATTTAGACTCACCCTGGTCAATGATCAAGAGACTTTGCAAGACACTCAGGTGGAAGCGGTTGTAAGTGCCTTGTTAGGCGCTTTACAAAAAGACTGTGCAGCCCGTTTACGCTAGTAGGCCAGTAATTTGTTATATTTATCATTCATTTAAGACAACAAGTACGAAAAGAGTATCGATATGACTGCGAACAATCAAACGGTTACGAAGAACGAACTCTCTGAAGCTTTATTTGATCAGGTAGGCCTCAATAAACGCGAAGCAAAAGATATGATCGATGCGTTCTTTGATCGTATTGGTCAGACTCTAGAGGCGGGCGTAGAAGTAAAGATCTCTGGCTTTGGTAATTTCCAGTTACGCAATAAAACAGCGCGGCCTGGACGCAATCCAAAAACTGGAGAGATGATCCCAATTGCAGCCCGTCGCGTCGTTACTTTTCACGCTAGTCAGAAGCTGAAGGACGCAGTCGAGTCCCATGCTGAGAATCAAAACAGAGCTTGATTCAAAGGCGGACAGTCTCCCGCTTTTGCCCCCCATCCCCAATAAGCGGTATTTTACGATTGGCGAGGTCGGAGAGTTGTGTGGTGTAAAACCGCACGTACTGCGTTATTGGGAACAAGAGTTTGATCAGTTGCGCCCTCAAAAAAGACGGGGTAATCGCCGATATTATCAACACCACGAGGTTGTTTTAATCCGACAAATAAGAACCTTATTGTACGAAGAGGGGTTTACGATCAGCGGTGCAAAAAATCGGCTTGATGAGAGTAAATCGTCATTACGTTTGCGCGAAGAGTTGCTCGAGGTGCTTCAAGTCCTTAGCCGCTGAGCTACAATTTATCTTTTCGTCGGGGCGTAGCGCAGCCTGGTAGCGTACTTGCATGGGGTGCAAGTGGTCGGAGGTTCAAATCCTCTCGCCCCGACCATCAATATCAAGGAGTCATCATGCACCCATTTCATTTGGCATTCCCAGTCGATAACTTAAAAGACGCAAGAGCTTTTTATGGAGACCTGCTTGGATGTCCGGAGGGACGAAGCTCCGATGAGTGGATTGACTTCAATTTGTTTGGACATCAAATCGTAGCGCATTTAGCCCATGGGGAAGCACAAAACGACGTTCATTCTGACGTGGACGGCAAAAAAGTACCTGTCCGACATTTTGGGATCGTATTGTCGATGCCTGAGTGGGAGGCGATGGCCGATAAATTAAAGAAAGCAGGCACCCAGTTTGTGATCGAGCCTTATATTCGTTTTAAGGGTGAGGTCGGTGAGCAGGCCACGATGTTTTTCTTAGACCCCTCGGGTAATGCAATTGAGTTCAAGGCCATGGCCCATCCTGATCGATTATTTGCCAAATAATGAGTAAAACGTATTTTGGTTTAGAGATTCCCTTCCTTGATGTTCTGGGGGTCGAGCCCGAGTTTGCCGAAAACGGCCATTCTCGTATTCGTCTTCATCTTCGGCCTGAGTTGCTCAATAGTTTCCATGTAGCCCACGGCGGGGTCGTGATGTCGATCTTGGATTTTGCGATGGCAGCGGCTGCTCGTAGCTCCCACGAACATATCTTAGGCGTGATTACCATTGATATGACCACAAGCTTCCTTCGCCCCTCTAAAGGGATATTAATTGCCGAAGGTAAGGTATTAAAGGCTGGCAGTACCGTTAATTATTGTGAGGGTAGTATTTTCAATGAAGCAGGGCAATTAACCGCCAAATCCACGGGTAGCTTTATGCTACGGCGTGCTAAGTCACAGTAAGAAAATAATTTAATTAATATTAAATAATATAATTATCAGTTATTGACTAGCATTATTATATTATTAATAAATTATTTAACTAATTGATTTAAATGATAAAAATTACCAATTTACAATATTAGTTGTAATATATAGCCTTAGGGTTAATAATCTTTCTTCTAAAGACCTTTATTAATCTATAATCAGGTCTAGTAATATTTTATTTAAAAGAATAATCA
>Ga0209400_1003503_pt1 | contig 11404 bp, 10 predicted proteins | sample M_130807_EF_Meta_FD_187313 | JGI IMG/M metagenome (GOLD analysis project Ga0209400, IMG submission 187313) | Freshwater microbial communities from Lake Montjoie, Canada to study carbon cycling - M_130807_EF_MetaG (SPAdes) (version 2) | ecosystem: Environmental > Aquatic > Freshwater > Lake... | reverse complement strand
AAGCGCCATCGAGACTCGACCCGAAATCAGATCGGGCATTAAAAGCGAGGTGCCCTTGTAGGGGATATGTAAGACATCAATGCCGGCCGCGCCTTTGAACATCTCGCAGGTTAAGTGGATCAAGCCGCCCGTACCCGAGGAACCGCAGGTGAGTTTGCCTGGATCTTTTTTGGCCAGCGCCACGAGGTCAGCTAAATTTTTGACGGGCAACTCATTGCCCACCACAACGATATTACTCAGCGTGCCTGCGGCCGAAATCGCGGTCAAGTCTCTTTTGAACTGGTACCCCGGGTCTTTGTAATAACTCACTGCGATTGAGTGCGAGCCGATTGAGCCCATCAGGATGGTGTATCCGTCGGGCGCGGCCTTGGCAACATACGCAGCACCGATATTGGCACCTGCGCCTGGTTTGTTTTCGATGACGACCGACTGCGCAAGCTTTACCGCGAGTTTCTCAGTGATCGCACGCGTCAAAATGTCAGTCGCCCCGCCTGCTGGAAACGGCACAACGACCTTAAGGGGCTTGGATGGGTAAGCGTCTTGCGCCTGCGTGGGAGCAAAACCGCCTGCGCTAAAAGCAAAGATCGCCAACAAGGCCTTGAAGTAACGATTGAGGTGCATGAGGATTTATCCTGAAAAATGAAGCATCAACATAAGCTTTAAGCATAAACGATGCACGCTTTAAGCGAGAAACAAGACTACAGCAAAAAGGAGTAAAGCAAGAACTGTGCCGATTTTCTGACACAAAGAGGATATAGTGTCAGAACAAAATATAGAATCCACTTAGCCCGCTAGGCAAGTGAATCAAAGGAGACTAAATGTTTAACTCAAAAGTCGTTCGGCTTGCTTTTGGCCGAGTCGCGCCCGTTGCTCCCAATGCAACGCGAAGAACCCTTTTAACCGCCGCGGGTGCGGCGATGATTGCACAGCCCGCTTTTGCCCAGACCAAATTTCCGAGCCGCCCGATTCGTATCATTGTGCCGTGGTTACCGAGCGCTGCTGCCGATCTTGAACTGCGTGCGCTAGCTCAAGCGGCTTCGGGCTACTTTGGCGAAGCGGTTGTCATTGAAAATAAGGCAGGCGCCAGCGGCACGTTGGGTGCCCAGTTGTTGGCAAGCGAAACAAAAAGCGATGGTTATTTGCTGACCCAAATGCACTCAACCATTTTCCGTGTGGCTGGCATGGTCGATAAGCCTACCTACGACGTGATGAATGATTACAGCTGGATTTTGCAGTTGGTTGGGTATTCGTATGGGGTAGTGGTGCGCGCAGATTCGCCCTGGCAAACGTTTGGCGACTTGCTGGCCTATGTGAAGGCTAACCCTGGCAAGTTAACGCTTGGCACCGCAGGCGTCGGGACTACCCAGCACATCACGATGACACAGGTTGCCACGCAGCAAGGCCTTGAATGGTTGCATGTGCCTTTTCGCGGCGGTGGCGATGATGTGCAAGCCTTGTTGGGTGGCCAAATCATGGCCGTGGCGTCTTCAACACTGTGGGGCGAGTTAGTGCAGGCTGGCAAGTTACGCTTGTTAGTGACGTTTGGAAAAGAGCGGATTAAACGGTTTCCAGAGGCGCCAACCTTGATCGAGTGCGGCATCAATATCGCACAGACTTCACCCTACGGGTTGGTGGCGCCTAAAAACCTTGATCCCAACATTAAACAGATTTTGCACGATGGTTTTAAAAAGGCGCTTTATACCCAATCGCATCTTGATGCCATTGCGCGCTTAGACATGCCGGTGCAATACATGGACAGCGCTGAGTATGAAGTCAAAGGCAAAGAGCTCTTTCAAAAAGAGATGGCTGCAGTGCGCCAACTTGGTATTCGTTTGAACTAACTCAATGATTTGAAGATCAAGTTTGGCATCCGTTTGAACTCACTCTATCACCAGAAGATCAAGTTTCTTATGACACACCCAAAAGCAGAGAGTCATTTTCCCCCGCCGCATATTGCCGTACGCACGGACTGGATTGAACAATCAAACGAAGACATTCTTGAGCCAGCTTTGCCGATTGTTGACCCCCATCATCATTTGTGGGATCGTCCGGGTCAGCGCTATTTGTTTGAGGATTTACTTGCTGATGTGCAAAGTGGTCACAATATCGAAGCCACGGTGTTTATTCAGTGTCGCTCGATGTATCGCTCAAGTGGCGCGGTTGAAATGCGTCCGGTAGGCGAGGTCGAATACGTCAATGGCGTCGCGGCGCAAAGCGCGAGCGGCTTGTATGGGCCTACCGAGATTTGCGCAGGCATTGTCGGGTTTGCCGATTTGCTGTTGGGCGCACGCGTGCGGCCGGTGCTTGAGGCTGAGCTCGCGGTTGCCCCAGAGCGGTTTCGTGGCATTCGTGTGATGACGGCAGCGAGCTCTCATCCAGAGATTGCACCGGGCTTTGGTAAGGTGCCCGAAGGCCTCATGATGAGCTCAGCCTTTCGCGAGGGCTTTGCCGAGCTTGCGCCGTTGGGCTTGTCGTACGACATGTGGGCGTTTCACCCACAAATGGGCGAGGTGGTTGATTTGGCGCGCCGTTTTCCAGAGACCTCGATCATTGTGAATCACGCTGGTGGGCCGCTTGCCATCGGGCCTTACAAAGGAAAGCGCGACGAGGTCATTCAAGACTGGTCAAAGAGTATGCAAGAACTGGCAACTTGCCCTAACGTCACCATGAAAATCGGTGGCTTGGGTATGCACATTGGTGGTTTTGATTTTCATACGCGTCCGCTGCCACCCAGCTCAGCAGACTTGGCGCAAGCTTGGAAACCTTTTGTTCAGGGCTGTATTGAGGCTTTTGGACCGTCGCGCTGTATGTTTGAGAGCAATTTTTGTGTGGATAAGGGCACGGCCAGTTACGTGAACTTATGGAATGCCTTTAAGCGCTTGACGCAAAATTTTTCGGCTACAGAAAAAACTCAACTGTATAGCGAGACGGCTAAGCGCGTCTATCGCCTAAAATAATCACGTTTACTCAGCGACGGTATCGCTGCGATTCTTGAAGCGATAAATAATTGACGGATCACACGAGGCGGCTTTACAGCCGCCTCTGTTTGTTCAATCGAATTTGATGTTTGCAGCTTTTAAAACCACCGCCCATTTTTTGATTTCACTGGTCGTTAAGTTGCCTAAATCTTCAGGTGTCCCTGGCGCGGGTGAGGCTCCTTGCTGGGCGAATTTTTCTTGTAAATCGGGCATAGCCAAGGCCTGATTCGTGGCAGCATTGATGGCCTTGATGACTGCCGCAGGCGTGCCCGTTGGCGTAAACAAAGCAAAGTACGAGGTCACGCTAAAGCCGGGTATGCCAGCCTCGGCGATTGTCGGTACATCAGGTAACGCAGCGATGCGAGTAGGGCCGGTGATACCCAAGGCGCGTACATTGTTCGCTTTAATTTGAGCCATAGCAGTGGGCAGATTATCAAACATCATTTCAATGTGCCCGCCCATCAAGTCAGCCATCGCCGGAGTGCTGCCTTTATACGGCACATGCATCATATTGACTTGCGCCATATAGTTAAATAATTCGCCTGCCATGTGCAGTGATGACCCAGCGCCCGCAGAGGCAAAGGATAGTTTTCCAGGCTCTTTCTTTGCTAAAGCGATCAGTTCTTGAATATTTTGTGCCGGCAGTTTTTTTGTCACAATCAACACATTGGGTGCATGCGTCACCAAGGCCACTGGCGCAAAATCACGGACAAAGTCAAACGGCAATTTACGCTCGGCCGCCTGATTGACGGGGTTGTTGAGAGAACCCAGATAAAGCGTTAATCCATCAGGCGTTGAGCGCGCAACTTCAGCTGCCGCAATGTTGCCATTGGCACCGGGCTTGTTTTCAACGATGACAGTGGCCTGCAGAATAGGCCCGATTTTTTCGGCGATGCTACGGCCGATGCTGTCAGAGGTGCCTCCTGCTGGAAACCCAATTAACAAACGCATCGTTTTGCCGGACAAGATATTAGCGGTGCCGACGGCTTGCGTGGTTTGCGCTTTAACCGCCAAGCTACTGACAGATAACACCAACAGCAGCAGGGAAGTCGTCAAGCCTCTAGATAAAAACATTTTTAGGTCTCCTAGTTTTATTTTTAGTGCGTGGATAGCCTACGCCCAAGCCTCATCATAGGCTTTTCAACTGCGTAATAAATCATGGCTGAGAGCGCAATCGTGCCAAGAACAGTAAGTAGTAGATACACGGCCAGGTGAGCATTGGCGAGCCACGGCAAGTGATGATCGCGTAGCAGCACGAAGAGTGTATAAAAAACAATTGGATGAAACAGATACATTGAATAGCTGATTTCGCCTAACCACGTGCTGACACGATGATTGAACTTGAGTTTTGTCGACAGCAAGATAAACAGGCCTAACCCTAAAGATATCGGTGGCATAAATACCGATAGTTTTGCTGCCAAAGTACTTGGCAAGTAAGCGAAAAAAATCCAGTTAATGAAGGGCAAGGTACACACACCTAGCGGAAACAAAATAAAGACAGCTAGAACCACCGGAGAGAAGCGCTGGGTATCGTCAGCTTGCGCGCGATCGTGCCAGCACCGAAAAAGTGCTCCCCAAAACATGACTGCAATAAAGAGCCCGTATTCTGTCAAGTAGTTTAAAAAGGGACCCGAGCTGGCGGGATTGAGCCATTGGGGATTGAACCAATGCACGCACTGCGGCAGCACTGCAAAAACGATGGGCCCGCCGAACATACCCACCACTAACCAACGCGGTTGCTGCAGCACCTTAAAGGTAAAGAGAAGTGCGCAAGCAAGATAAAAAATTAACTCTAGACGCAGAGTCCAGTAAAGTCCCAAAACGTCTTGTGCACCGAATACACTCTGAATCATCGTCAGGTTCAGTAACAGCGTTTGTGGCGAGAAGGGCGTCAAAAGGTACAGCCCAAGCAGACCCGCTGCTACGACCGAAACCCAATAGGCCGGGTACAGCCTGAAGACCCTGCGAATGAAAAAAACGTGCAGAGCGTTTGCGGTCGTTTGATTGCCAACCGCCCGTAAACTTGAGGGGATCACAAAGCCGCTGATGGCAAAAAACAGAATGACCCCAATGCGCCCCGTATCAATTGTTGTCGAAATTTTATAAAGCAGGCCACCGGCGGGTGGCGTGGGTAATTGCATAAAAGCGTCTGTGGCGTGCAGCCAGATCACCAGCAGGGCAGCAAGCCCGCGTTGAGCCATTGGCAAAGCTTGCTTGAGCCTGTTTGGATCTAGGTTCAATCTGCCTGAATCTTGTTATCTTTAATTAGCTTGCCATACAAAGCATATTGCTTTTCAGTGGCCTGACTAAACTCAGCGGCACTTGTGCCGCGGATGGTCACCCCTAAGGCCACCAGACGCTCGCGTGTCTGCGGGTCGGTCAGTGCTTTTTGCATCTCGCCATTGAGCTTATCAATGATGGCTTTGGGGGTACCAACTGGGGCAATCATTGCGAACCAAGAGTTAAAGAAGAAGTCGCTGATCCCCGCTTGCACCACGGTGGGTACGTCTGGATATTGTGTCAGGCGCTCGGGCGTTGAGACGGCTAGCAGGCGTAATTTGCCGCCCTGTATCAGCGAGGTGACTGTGCCCAGCCCCTGATAGGACACTTCGACTTGCCCAGCTGCTGCGGCGATGGCAGCTGGCGTCGCGCCTTTATAGGGCACGTGTACGAGATCGATGCCAGTGCGTTGTGCAAACAGCGCCATGGCGATGTGCTGCGGGCTGCCGCTGCCGCCTGAGCCATAGTTGATCTTGCCTGGGTTTGCTTTGGCCGCCGCAATAAAATCGTTTAAGGTTTTATAAGGTGACTGTTCCGCCACCACGATGCCCCACTCGATCGTTGCGACCAGTGAAATGGGCTCAAAGTCTTTGAGCGCGTTCCAGGGGATGTTTGAATAAATGTGCGGCAACATCGTCAAGATGCTGTCATTGACGCCACCAATCGTATAGCCATCAGGCGCGGCTTTCGCGATACGATCCGCGCCAATCAGCCCAGCTGACCCAGCCATATTTTCAATCACGATAGGCTGACCCATATTTTGGGCCATCTTGGCCGTTAACAGGCGCGCTGCGCCATCGACCGCGCTGCCCGCTGCTAAGGGAACAATCATGCGGATCGGTTTGCTGGGATAGCTGTCTTGCGCGTGTGCTTGCGTCAAACCAAAAGAGGCGAATGTAACCAGCGCCAGCAGCGCGCCCTTCATCCTGTTTGCTAAGAGCAACGTGCTACTTGGCGATTGTGCAGACTGGCTTTCACCTTGAAACCAACTTGCTGAGAGGGGGAGCAGGGGCATGAGCTTTCCAAGAGTTAGGCAGTGAGTGCGGCGATATCAAGTTCAGCCGCCAGGGTATTTAAATCTGCAACCAGAACCGGTGCAAGCGGTATCCCTTGCGTGGCGTAGGCTAAACGCTTTGCATGGCTTTGCTCGCCTGGTAGCCATACCCGTTCAACCCCAGGTAGGCGTTCGCTTGCGCGTAAATCTCTGACCAGTTGATCGACAGCGCCCTTAAAGAAACCCGGTTCTCCAAAGGCCTTTAAGTCAATCACCAAAATGGCTTGTCCGGTATTGGTGGGGGTGACGTGATCTTTGTTGAAGTCAACGACCTCTTTGCCCATCGAGGCGCCTTGCAAGGTGCCCGCCAGCAACCCAACGATCAAGGCTAAGCCATACCCCTTGTGGCCCCCGATCGGCAATAAAAAGCCTTCGTCCGCACGCTTGGGGTCGGTGAGGGGACGACCTTGGCGATCGATCATCCAGCCTTCTGGCATGGTTTCGCCACGCTTGGCTTTGGCTTTCACTTTGCCGTAAGCCGCTACGGTTGTGGCCATGTCCAAAACGACGGCGGGTTCACTACCGGCTGGGATGCCCGCTGCGATTGGGTTCGTGGACAACAACATATCCATCCCACCCCAGGGCGGTAAGTGGTTGGCATTGCCTACCGCAAAATATAAACCAATCATGTCGTGCTCGATGGGCATGCGCGCATAGAGCGAGGCGGGGCCCGCATGATTGCTATTACGTGTACCGACCCAGGCGACGCCCGCGTCAGCTGCTTTTTTGATCGCGAGTTCGACCGCGTGCGAGACCACCAGATGTCCCATTCCGTTATCGCCATCGACGACCGCCATCGCGGCCTTATCTTGCACGACTTTGATTTGCGGATTGACATTGATCCCACCGGCTTGAATACGCTTGACGTACTGCGGTAGGCGAATCACACCGTGGCCATCAGAGCCCTGTAAATCGGCCTGCGCCATCAGTGAGGCGACTTTGTGAGCGTGCTCGGGCGACAGACCGTTGGCTTGTAAGGCACGGGCGATAAAGTCTTTAAGTGCGTCGAACTGAACGATGATTGAAGTGTTGGCAGCGGGCATGTGGACGTGTGAAGAATGATGTGGAGGACGTGTTGAAGAATCAGGTGAAGGACATGTAATAAAAATTACGAAGAGCAGTCGTAGGCCAAGCGCAGAATGCCTACCAATTTTTTAAGTGGCTATCGCGAGTTAGTTTTTCCGGTGTCAGTCCAAGCGGGTACGCGTCCGAGCTGCTCGGCTTCGTGCCAGGCAAAGTTCAGCTCGACCTTAATTCCGTTGATCGGTTCGCGCATAAATAATTGATATAAATTTGAGTTATGCGCTTTGCGCTCGCTAAATTCGATGCCGTTTTTAGATAGGCGCTCGATAAACTCGGCTAAACCGTCACAGTTCAAGCATAAGTGGTCAATCCGCCCCGAGCCCAAGGCGCCCGCAGCCGAGTAATCAATATTTTGTTGATCGGAGGGCGTTTGCAGGTAGGTATCCTGATGCGCTGAATGCCGGGCCTTGCCGATGTGCAAGACATCTTGCTCGCCGATATACAGCCAGTACACCGGAAACCCAAACTCAGGGTGAAAGCCATCGGTGAAACCCAGATTTTTGCAAAACCAGTCGCGCGTCCCCTCAGGGTCGTGCGTGAGGATCAGTATATGCTCTAAAAATCGTAAACCCATTTTATGTCCAGACTAAAAATCGCTGTTGTTAAGGACGTTGACATCGCTTAGCGCTCAACCGCGTCAAGGTAATGTTGCACAACTGACTTGGATAGTTTTTGACGCTCACGCTCAACAATATATACCGTGGCGCGCTGCATCTGTGCCAGATCCAACTGCGAAGCTGAAACAATCTGCGAACCTCGCGTCAAGAGGCTTATTTGCAGCGCGGTATCTTGTTGCGCTGCCAACGCCCGTTGTTGGGTCGTGGCTTGGGTGACGGCCTCTTGCAGTGCTTGTTGTTGCGACTCGGATAACGAAGCAAACCAGGGTTGATTGCACACTAGCAAGAGCACGCCAAAGACGTGACCCGTTAAGCTTAGGTAGGGGTGGTGCTCATAAATTTTAAAGTTGCTGTAATTGGTGAGCGGGTTTTCTTGCGCCTGCACTTCGCCCGAGCGAATCACGCGCATCAAGTCGCTTACGTCGGTCGTGACCGCTTGAAAGCCTAACGCGTTCAAAGACTCACGATAAATCGCGCTATCAAGTGTACGAATCTTTAATCCTTGACAGTCTGAGGGCTGACGTATGGGGCGCAAGGCATTCGAAATGTGTCTAAATCCGTTATCCCAATAGCCCAGCACCTGATACTTTGAATGTCGTTCAAGTGTTTGGCTTAAGAGCTGCCCCGCGGTCTGATCGAGCGCCATCAGGGCGTGGCTGCGGTCTGTCACGGTAAAGGGTAGGTCGATGACGGCCAGGTCAGGTGCGAGCGCGGTTAAATAGCCAGACGCCACGTAACAAAGTTGTCGCGCACCGCTGTTGACGCTTTCAAATAATTGCGCAGCAGATTCACCTTGGGTGGTCACATCGATGGTCGTCGCGACGGGTCCAAATAATTGGCTGGCGTCAAGCGATTGCGCAAGTGACAGTAGAGAGGTGCTTAAGATGGATCCGACGCCCTGATAGCCCGCCAGTTCTATGGTTGTATGTTTTGACAACACGCTACGTGCCTTGAATATTTGAATCCTTGATAATTTTCTGCCAACGGTTGTAGTCGGTGTGCATGATTTTTAGGAGTTGCTCGGGCGTTCGTGGCCAAGGGTCGAGGCCCGCCTTGAGCATTTTCTCTTGAAGCGCTGGGTCGTTGACAACGTTGGCCGTTGCTTGACGCAAGTCGGCCAGGGCGCTTGCTGGCACCCCTTTTTGCGCAAACAGTGCGATCCACGATGAGTAGTCGTAATTTTTGATCCCTTGCTCGATCAAGGTTGGTACCTTTGGATATTGTGGGTGGCGCTCAGTTCCGCAGTAGCCAATCAGTCGAATACGCTTTTCGGCCAAAAAAGGCTTGGCTAACGAAAGTGCCATCGGCATAACTTGCACTTCGTTTGAGGCGACAGCCAAGGTCGCTTGACTGGCGCCTCGGTACGGAACATGAATCAATTTCACGCCTGCATAAGCATTGAACATCTCACCGGCTAAGTGCTGAGGGCTACCGATTCCGCCAGACGCGTAATGGATGCGGTCGGGTTCTTTGCGTGCTTGCCGCAGCAACTCTTCGATACTATTGATGGAGGACTGGGCAGGCACTGCAAAAAAAGTGGGAATGTTTGCGATGCCGGCGATGGGCTCAAACTCGGTCAGCGTGTCGACTTTGACATTTTGTGGCTGCAGGTGAGGCAAGATTGTCAAAATGCTATTGTTCAGCGCCGCCAGCGTTTGGCCGTCAGGCTTGGCGCGTGCCAGACGATCGAGACCAACAATGCCGCCGGCACCGGTGATGTTTTCAACGACAAAGCTGACCCCCATTTGCGCCGAGAGTGCGTTGGTGACGTAGCGCACAGCGATATCTGAGGCGCTACCTGCCTGTAACGGAAGGCCCACGGTGATCGGATTGCCAAAGGCGTGTTTTTGGGCTCGAGCCAGACTTGGCAAAAATGCTAATCCACAGGCTGCGGCACTCGCTTTAAGAAACGTTCTTTTAATCATGAGGTTTTGCTTACCCACGTTAGGGACAAAAGGTTTAACCTTGGTGTGTGAAATTTACTCTGTTTTTTTCGTTTAAAGGGTCGCAAATGACTGCAAATGCCTTGAATGTGCTGGGCACTGACTTAGTATCGTGCTCTTATGACCCCTTGACTGGATACTATCGCGATGGCTGCTGTAACACCGACATGCAGGATTTGGGCAGCCACGTTGTGTGCACCAAGGTCACACAAGAATTTTTAGAGTTTTCGGCGAGCCGAGGCAATGATTTATCGACTCCGCGCCCCGAGTATCGCTTTGCCGGTTTGAAAGAAGGCGATCGTTGGTGTCTGTGTGCGTTGCGCTGGAAAGAAGCATTGCATGCTGGTGTGGCGCCGTTTGTGATTTTAGAAAGCACCCATGCCAAAGCGCTTGAGTTCGTTACGCTTGAGCAGTTGCAAGAGTACGCGCTGGTGGCCGGGTGAAGCGAACGAGTTCAAAACACGCTTACGCATCTTAAGCACTTTCATAGCGCGATCCCTTCGTGGGCGGCAATCAGTTCGAGCGCATGCTCGAACAGTGCACGTGCCTGACCCGATACCTCGGTTAAGTGCTCATGCAACTGTTGATCGGCCGAATTTTTGTTGACGCACTCTTGGCTGTACTGTTCGAAGCTCGACAGCTGCGCAAGTAGTTCAGCGACATGGCGTGGGCACTCGCACAAGACCGCGGTTGAAATATTTGCGACCCGGGCCAGCGTTTCATCAGAGTATTTTTTGGGCGTGGCTTTACGGCCTGCCAATGGAGCAGCAGCTTCGCGCAAGGCCTGTTCAAGGCTGACGGTGCGGACCCACTCGGCGAGCTCAGTGTCTGAGATAGAATCTTTGCGTACCGTGATGCCTGCGTTGCTGAGTGTTTGCAGATTATTGCTCGCGCCATAGACATATAACAGCAGAGTGTGGCTTGCGCGACTTGCGCGCACACATTCAAGTAGCTCTGAAACGGTGCTGTCTTGAACAGTATTGAGTCGAACTAAAAGCAAATCCGTTGGTGCGTCTTTGGCTGCGGCGCGCGCGCTGGCTAGATCAGAGAAAACCTCGGTGCCCTCGCTGTGCTCGGCAAAGAGCCCAAGCTTGTGACGTGTTGAGCCGAGCCGTTGTGCCAAGCCTGTGCCCACTACGCGTGCTCGCAGCGACGGCGCTTGCGCAGCCGCTTGATGTAGTGTTGAGGCCGATAAGCCTTGTTGATGCAACAAACGCAGCTGGGTGCTGTCAAGTGTCGCGATGCTGCTGATGCTGTGCCCCTGCTCACTGAGTTGTTTGAGTAAGGTCGCCCGTAAAACATCCTCTTGTCCGTATAGGCGATGCTGCCCAAGGGTTTTAGTGGGCGTAAACGCTTGATAGCGGGTCTCCCAGATCCGCAGTGTCGTGACGGGCACGCTTGCTAGTTTAGAAACTGCACCGATGCGGTATAGGGGGGCGTTGTCTTGAA
>Ga0209400_1003500_pt1 | contig 11409 bp, 19 predicted proteins | sample M_130807_EF_Meta_FD_187313 | JGI IMG/M metagenome (GOLD analysis project Ga0209400, IMG submission 187313) | Freshwater microbial communities from Lake Montjoie, Canada to study carbon cycling - M_130807_EF_MetaG (SPAdes) (version 2) | ecosystem: Environmental > Aquatic > Freshwater > Lake... | reverse complement strand
ATTGTTTATATTGGTTCAAGTTCAAATTTAGTTTCAAGAATTTTGACACATAAAATGTATAGAAATTTTGATAGAGTATTGATTCTGAAATATAAAAAACGCAAAACTGCTTTTTCTTGGGAAGTTAAATTAATAAAATATTTTCAACCAAAATTAAATGTAAGATCAAAATGAAAAAAATAATTATCATAACGATCTGCTTTGCATTGCTTACGCAGATCACGCACGCATCCGATGTATTCTTTAATATCTCTCGGCAGACACTACTCGACTATTTTATTAGTTGGGTGTTTGCCTTTTCTTTGGAATCATCAATCTTGATTTTTACATTACTTGGGAAGCGAAATACTGCTATCTTTTTTGGCCTTATTTCGTGGTTAATAAATTTACTTTATTACTGGGTAGAAATCGGAATGACTCAGAAGTTTGTTGCGATGAATATAATATCTTTGATCATACCAGTAACCATCTTTTTTTATTCGGAATTGATTAAAACGGATAAACGTAAAAATTTATTAAAATAATGGAAATTAAACAAACGGCAGTAGATTGGTTTTTTGATAAATTAGAAAACCACGAAATGCAAGCAAAGCATTATAAGTTATTTCAACAAGCCAAACAAATGATGGAAGAACAGATAAGTAATGGTTATTTTCAAGGATTAATTGATGGAATGAATAATTCACCAAGAGATTATTACAACGAAACTTATAAACAACCAAACAATGAACAATAAAGAATTTTTAAGCAAAGAACAATGCGAGGCATTGAGTGGATTAAACTACGATGGGGATTATGATTTTGTATATCATGCCACAGGAGAGTTATGGGAACGAGGTAAGAAAGAGAAGAAGGAAAGATTTGTTCCAGCACCACTTAAACAACAAGTTTTCCGTTGGTTTATGGAGAAGTATGGCTTATATCAACAAATTGAAGTATTTAGACTTAGTGAGTTTAAAGATGATGAATTATTCTTTGATTTTAAAATCATTGACAAGTCAGATGATACTGATTTTCATTATGATAATGACTTATATTCTACCGACGAAGAAGCAGAGAATGCTTGTATTGATAAACTTATAGAAATAGCTAAAAAACAAGACAAATGAACACTGAAGATTTAATTAAAACACAATATATTAGTTTAGATTCAGCACAATTAAGAGTGTTTGTAGATGATGTAGACAAGTTTGAACCTGTGTTTAATCTACATAAGTATGACCATAGAGAATATACTGGAGGTGCTGTTGAGGACATTATACCAATATTTGTTCCTGACAAAGAAAAGAGAGCAAAGTATAATATACCAAGTTTTGTAGAGGATATAGCAATTTCAAGTGATAAAACATTTGACCATTGCCTTATTATTCAAGTCAATGGATGGTATGATATTGTATTGCTTCATGAATGGATTCAATCATATTTAAAACAACAAGACAATGGAAACTAAACAAACAGCAGTAGAATGGCTTTATGATACAATCATCATTTTTCCAGAAAGTAATGAAGATTTGGCACACAATGCACGTTCATTTAAGCAGGCTAAACAAATGGAGAAATATCAGATAATAGATGCTCATTTAATTGGTTTGATTACTTCTATGGAGATGGAAGCTACAAAGCAAGCGGAACAATATTACAACGAAAATTATGGAAAAAATTAAAATAGGTAATTATTGGATTCTTGGTAAGGAAACCAACGGAATAACTTTATTCCCTTTTATTTTCTTACGAAAATCGTATGTCGATAGATTGGCTGATTGGAATCGTAAAAGTTTAATTAATCACGAATCAATCCATTTGAAACAACAAGCGGAACTTGGTGTAGTATTATTTTATGTGTGGTATTTTTTAGAGTTCTGCATTAGGACCGTATTGATTGGCAACACCGATGCAGCATATCAAAAGATTTGTTTTGAGAAAGAGGCTTATGCTAATGAGGAGAACTTGAAGTATATCAAAACAAGAAAATTTTGGGCATTCCTTAAATATTTATGAAACAAGATGAACATCTTCTCCAGGTTGCAATATGTAAATGGTTGGATTTAACCCAAGATTTTCCATATTTTGCCATTCCGAACGGTGGCCTCCGCCATCGGTTAGTTGCAATAAAATTAAAAATGGAAGGTGCAAAGGCTGGAGTTGCAGATATGTTTTGGATGGTTTCAAATAATACCTGGAAGGGCTTGTTTGTAGAGGTTAAAATTGACAAAGGTAAGCAATCGCAAAGCCAAAAGGATTTTGAAGCCATAGCGATGAAGCATGAGTATTATTACGCAGTTGTGAGAAGTATTGATGATTGTATTAATTTAATTAACCGGTTCCGTAAAAATGAGATCTAATTATCTTGATGCCATCGCCTGGATAGATCAGCAATTAATCAATCCGACACGACAAATTAAAGTTGGATGCGAAACTATTCTTGATTTGAATTATTCTTTGGCCATAAATCGAAAACACATTTTAGAAAATTCGGGGCAGTTGTCTTATTCAGGATTTGGGAGAACTAAAAAAATAAAGGATTTCTTGAATAATTCAAAATAAATTTGTAAACTTTGTTGTTATGTTTTATAATCCGTTTAAAGAATTATTAATTGATTTGGACAAAAAAAATATGATAGAAAAACCATTATTAGAACAAGTAAATTCGCCAGAACATTATCAAGCCAATGGAATAGAAACCATTGAAGTGATTGAAGGATATAATTTAAATTTTAATCTTGGAAACGTGATTAAATATATTTTAAGGGCCGATAAGAAAGGAAACAAAAAGCAAGATTTGGAGAAGGCCCAATGGTATCTAAAAAGGGAAATAGAAAAGTTTAAAGGATGATGAAAAGTGGTAAGCATTGACCACCTTATTGATAAGCACAAGCACTGGATAACCGTAGTAAAAAGATTCGGCGAAAATACCTACGCCGAGGATATAGTTCAAGAAGCCTACATAAAAATCATTCAGTCTAACAAAGATGTAAATTTTGCCTATTTCTATTTTACTTTGCGATCATTGACAATGAACTTGCATAACAAGAAAGTTATCAAGATAGAAATCACAAAAGACATAGAATATTTATTGAGCGATTCCATTGAAGAAGATATAGTGTTAGAATTGGCACAACCATTTATTGACTACATTCAGACCTGGGAAGATTACGAAAGGATGCTTTTTATGGTTTATGTTAATAAGGGAGTGAGTATGCGGAAGATGGCAAGGGAATCGGGCATAAGTTTTACAAGCATTTATAACACAATAAGAAACTGCAAATTAAAATTAATACAATGGCAAAAAGAAAACCAAAAGGATTAGGCGATACCATCGAGCAATTTACGGAGGCTACCGGCATAAAAGCAGGTGTTGAAAAATTAGCGGAGGCAATCGGTTGGGATTGTGGATGCGACAAAAGAAAAGAAGCATTAAATCAAATGTTTCCATACAGAAAAATCAATTGTTTAAATGAAGAAGATTTTGAATACCTTAATTATTGGTTTAGTGTTGATCGCCATCAGGTTTCAATTTTGGAGCAAACGAAACTCCGTGAAATTTATTACAATGTTTTTGAGGAACACTTAGAACAAACGAGTTGCGATAGTTGCTGGAGGGATTACATTAGTCGCATTCGTAAAGTTTACATCGAGTATAAAAACAATTAAGATGCCAGTAATAAAATGCGAATCAAACGATAAATGGCGAATCGGGACCGGAGATTGTATTTATGAAACGAAAGAAAAAGCAACCGAAGTTTATCAAGCAATTATCTCCAGCGGTAATTATGCAGCGGAAGCTAATAAGGTTTCCTTTGACTTTGATGACACGTTGTCAACCAAGAGAGGGCAAACGTTATCCAAGCGATTAATAACGCAAGGAAAGGATGTTTACATCGTTACACGAAGGCAAGAATCAGCATCTGCAGAAGTTTATAAAGTGGCGGATGAATTAGGCATTCCAAAATCAAAGGTTTATTTCACAAATGGCAAGATGAAGTGGGAAACAATTAAGCGTTTGGGTATTGATATTCATTACGATAATAATCAAGATGAAATTAATTTGATTGATAAAAATACAGATGCGGTAGGAATAAAGTTTTAATTTGGATTTCAATTTTTTTCATATGAAAGAAAAAGCAAAAAAAACAAGAGGCGGAGCAAGACCAAATTCGGGCCGATTAAAGAAAGATGAAGTTATTTCTTTGATTGAAACTATGGATTTAGTTAAAGTTCCGGAATCAGTTTGGAAAAAATTAGCCGAACGTGTGGAAGATGGAGATACAAATGCCATTAAAACTTGGCTCCAGTACCGGTATGGTATGCCAAAACAAGTAATTGACCAAAATACAACGCATACAATCAACGATTTTGATATAAAAGATATCGTTAAATTCGAGTGATTAAACTCAATAAAAAGTATATTCCGCTATTTGAAAGTGATTCCCGATATTATGTCATTACTGGAGGAAGGGGAAGTGGAAAATCGTATGCCTTAAACTCATTTCTTTTGCTTCTGACCTATGAAGTTGGGCATACAATACTATTTACCAGGTACACACTTACATCGGCTCACATATCAATCATTCCCGAATTTACGGACAAGATTGAAACGGCTGGACTTTCAGAAAATTTCTATATCACAAAGGATGAAATAATTAACACGACTACAAATTCCAAAATAATTTTCAAAGGGATTAAAACATCGAGTGGAACGCAAACGGCAAATTTAAAGTCATTGGCTGGAGTTACTACATTTGTACTTGATGAGGCCGAAGAATTAGTGGATGAAGATACATTTGACAAAATTGATTTATCGGTAAGGCATAACACAAAACAAAATAGGATAATTCTTATTTTGAACCCGGTAACAAAGGAGCATTTTATTTATAGAAGGTTTTTTGAAGGTCGGGGAGTAGAATCAGGGCAATCATTGACCAAAGGAGATTCGACATACATTCATACAACTTATCTCGATAATCTAAAAAATCTTTCAGCTTCATTTATCCAACAAGTCGAATATCTTAAAGAAACTAACGCAAAAAAATACCAGCACGCAATATTAGGTGGATGGTTGGACAAAGCGGAAGGGGTTGTATTTACAAATTGGCAGTTTGGCCCATTCAATCCGAATGGTTTGCAAACTTCATTTGGAATGGACTTTGGATTCTCCATTGATCCCGACGCATTGACGGAAGTGGCAATAGATAAGACCAAAAAAATCATTTATATCAAAGAGGTAATTTATGAACGTGGTTTAAAGACGCACGTTTTGGCAAAGTTGATTAAAGACAAAGTTGGGGGCGGTTTGATTATTGCAGATTCAGCAGAGCCAAGGTTAATAGATGATTTAAAGTACCAGGGAATAAATATTCAACCCGTTAAAAAAGGTACGATTGAATCGGGAATTGTGAGGATGCAAGACTACCAAATTATTCTTGATCCGCAATCGACCAATTTAGCAAAGGAGTTCAATAATTATTGTTATTTAAACAAGGCAAGCAAGCTATACATCGACGACTGGAACCACGGAATTGATTCGGCAAGGTACAATATCATTTATCATTTGGATAATCCAAACCAAGGCAATTATCACATTTATTAAGACGAAATATTAACAAAATTGTTTATACACTATGAAAGTAAAAATTTCAATCCCAACGGAATTAGGCGAAATTAAACTTAGTCAATATCAAAAGTTTTTGAGTATTGTTAAGGAGAACGAAGAATCTGATTTTTTAAATCATAAAATGATTCAAATCTTTTGCAATATTGATTTGAACGTAGTTGATGCAATGAAGCAGAAGGATGTCGAGGACGCAGTTAATACGATTGGAAGTTTATTTAAGCAATTGCCTCCGCTATCTCAAAAGTTTGAATTGAACGGAACGACATTTGGATTTATTCCGAACTTGGATGATATGTCTGCTGGGGAGTATATGGATTTAGATAATTATGCAATTAATTGGGATGAGATGCACAAGGCGATGGCGGTATTATATCGACCAATAAAGCAAAAGTTAGGGGAGAAGTATTTGATTGAAGATTATGAGGGAACGGACAAGTATTCCGAACTAATGAAGGATGCACCTTTAAACGTAGTTCTCGGGGCGATGGTTTTTTTTTGGCATTTAGGGAAAGAATTATTAACAAGTACGATTCATTATTTGGAGCAGAGCCCGGCAATAGTTTCGATGAACAAAGCCAATTTGGAAAGCGGTGGGGTTGGTATTCTTCAATCTATGGACTTGCTCAGGGAGATGTTAGACGATTCGATGAAGTCACTAAACTTTCCATTAACCAGTGTTTGACATTCCTAACATTTGAAAAACAAAAGAATGATTTAGAGATGAAGATGATAAAACAAAATAGACAATGAACGGATTTTATTACGCAGTAGGTACACTTAGGGATTATTTAAAAGCAAATGGCTTTATAAATACGGTTAGTACTGGAGATATTTACGATGTTGATTTGGCTAAACAAACCATCTATCCTTATTGCCACATAATTGTAAATAATGCGACACCAAAGGAAAATAATTTGTCGTTTAATATTTCTGTTTTGTTTATGGATTTGGTTGATTTATCTAAAGCAGATAATATAAACGTATTTGATAACAATGATAATTTGCTTGATGTATTAAATACGCAATTGGCCCTAGCAAATAGAATGATTTCAGATTTACGAAGGGGAACTTTATATTCTAATTTAGTTCAACTCGATGGCGATGCACTTTGCGAACCATTCACGGATCGTTTTGATAATAAGGTCGCAGGTTGGGCCATTACTTTTGATTTAATTGTTCCAAACGATATGACAATCTGCTAATGAATCAGTTAAAGGAAACATATGCGGTAATTAAAAAGTATAGGGATTATGTGATTCAGCAATCACGTTCTAACTTATCGAAGGGCCGTAAAAATGTTTCTAAGGAACTTTACAATTCATTAAAAGGCGAGATAGTCCAAGAGGATAACTATGCAATCGTTGGGTTTAGAATGGCCGAATATGGGCAGTACCAAGACCAAGGGGTTAAAGGAAAATTCAAGTCAGCCAAGGCCCCAAATAGCCCGTTTAAATTTGGAAGCGGTACCGGTAAACCTGGTGGATTATCGGAAGGGATTAACAAATGGGTTAAGCAAAAGAAAATACAATTTCGAGATAAGAAAACGGGTAAATTTATTTCTTATCAATCAACGGCATTTATAATTAGCCGAAGTATTTATATGACGGGAATGAAGCCGAGTTTATTTTTTACAAAGCCATTTGAGGCGGGTTATAAAAAATACATTGAAACGGATTTAGCGAATGCCTTGGGTATTGACTTGGACACTATTATAGATTATAATTTAAAAAGATAATGAAAACGATAAACGCACGAAGTCCGTATTTTATTTCAATTACTGGAAGCACAAATACGACTTTGCAATTATTCTTATGGAACGGATCTACGGAACCGCTATCGCATACTTATTCGTTTACGAAGGCGGCTCCATCGGCATCACAAACCGAATCGAATTATGACATTAGTCCATATTTGCGTGAATACATTGAGAATATCAATCCAACCTATGATCCAACACCAGCGACAGAATCAAGTACATCATTTGTAAACTTTAAAACGGTTGCATTTAGCAATGGAACAAATAGGACAAGTGCATTTAAAGCCCGAGTAATTGCAGATTCTGGAACCTATGAAGCTGATAATTGTCTTGGTTCGTTTATGGGCGATTATCTTTTAGGTGTTGGGGTAGATGGTTATAATAATTATTTGGGTGGCTACAACCAAGGAAGTACGGCCGACATCGTGGCCTTAGCAGATACAAGCAAAGTAATAACCTACCTTGAAAATACGGATAACAAATATGTTAACTTAATCATTAATCATACCGGTACAAATGTCACGGCGGATTATGTTACATCCGTAGGAACAACAAGTGTCACCATCTTATCGGCCTCCGCAACAAAGAAGGTTTATAATATGAAAGTTCCTTTGAAGTTGATCGGCTTTACATCGTCAAACGTTTTGAATATTAAAAGCAATGGCACCACGATTTACACTTTTAACGTGACACCGGTATGCGAACCAAAATATACTCCAGTAAATTGTCAGTTTATTAATCGTTATGGTGGTTGGCAATTCTTGACATTTTTCAAGGCCCAGGCGAGTTCAATAATGATTGAAAAAACAAAGCATAATCTTTTACCTGACTCTGTTAATTATAATGCAAAACGTGGGCAATCTAAGTCATTTAATATTAATGGCTCGCAAAAAATAACGTTAAATACTGGTTTTGTCGATCCGAATTATTCTGATTTGATTCAAGATTTATTAATGTCTAATACCGTTTTATTAGATAATGTCCCAGTGCTTGTTTCGTCTACTCAAAGCGACATAAAAACATCGTTAAAAGATAAAAATATCAATTACGAAATTGAATTTGAGTACGCATTTAACTTAAAAAATACGGTAATTTAATGATAATTGCAGCGATTTATATCTTTGTTGATGGCCTTTACAAGAGGATTGAATTATTTAATGACGAAAAAATCAGCGTTACAAGTTCAATTCAAAATATTAATGATATATCAAAGGTATTTACGGACTATTCGCAGTCGTTTACGGTTCCGGCTAATAAGCATAATAACGAAATATTCAAGCATTGGTATGAAAATTCGATTGATAATGGCTTTGATGCAAGAACAAGAAAGCCGGCATACATCGAAATAAATTCGGCATTATTTAGAAGCGGAAAAATTCAATTAGAAAAAGCCCAATTCAAAAATAATCAGATTGATAATTATCAAATCACGTTTTTTGGTAGTTTACTTTCTTTGAAAGATTTATTTGGTGGTAAGTTCCTTCGTGACTTTGATTATTCAGCTTACAATTTTACTTATACCGGTGCCGTTGTAAAAACTCGAGTTACTGATGCAGTTACAAACGATGTAAAATTTCCTTTAATTACATCGGATAATAATTGGACTTATAACACGAATGGAAATACAAAAGCGGATTGGGATATTACAAAAAACGCACATCCTATTTATCATACGGATTTATTTCCAGCAATGCGAGTAAGTAAGATCGTGGATTCTATTGCGTCAGGTTTAGGTATTACGATTCAAGGAAATTTAGATCCTGCAAGCACTAATTTTTTAGATGATGCAAGGTACAAAAATGCTTTTCTTTGGTTAAAGAATACGGATGCTTTTACATTAAAACAAACACCACAACGAATTAATTTTCAAACCAATACCAGTACGGTAGGAACGCAAGGGATTTTTGTTGTAGGTGGTTCAAATCCTGATCACTTGGATTATGTGAAGCCCGAAAGTCCAGCTTATTTAAGTAAGTCAAATATTAAACTAACTTTTACGACATCGGGAACTGAATTTTATTTATACGTTTATAAAAACGGAATTAAACTTAGCGAGCAAAGTTATTTAACGCAGACAAGTCAAATGACATTGTCCGCACCTTTGGAAGATTCGGGGGTGTACACGTTTTACGTTTCGTCGGCCTCCGCAGTTACTTATACATCGGTTTATGAATTTGAAACAAGGAATTCAGTAACAACAAATATTATAAGCGATGTAACGTGTACCGGAACAAGTCAAACAACCACAACCACTTTAAACGTAGCGGATTATATGCCTGATATGAAAGCAGAAGATTTCTTTAGCGGAATACTAAAGATGTTTAATCTTACTTGTTTTTCGGTTTCTGATGGAGTTTACCAAATAGAGCAGATAGAAAATTGGTATTCAAACGGAACGGTTAGGGATGTTTCAAAATACGTTATTAGTGATGAAATAAATATTGAACGAGTAAAGCCATATAAAGCAATCACGTTTCAATACGAAAAATGCGAGAATATTTTGGCTACCGAATACCTGTCACGATCTGCGGTTCCATATGGAGATTTGAAATACACATTGAATAACGATGGAGAAGAATTTGAGGTTAGTTTGCCATTTGAAAATATGCCATTTCAAAAGTTTACTAATACTAATTTGCAGGTTGGCTATTCTTTAAAGCACGATTTAAATCAGTATATTCCTAAACCCGTAATTCTTTATGACTATAATTCCATTCAGACATTAAGCGGAGGTCAAAATTTTCATTTTAATGATGGTACATCAACCACCACGGTTACGACTTATAATTTATTTGGTCAAGACACATTGATAAGCGGTCAAGTAAATACAATTAATTTTGGGGCCCAGCAAAGTACGTTTACGGATGCAATTGAAACACGTTCTTTATTTAATAATTATTACCTTAATTATTTAGCCAATATCTTCACGGATAAGGCACGAATATTGAAGTTGAAAGCAATATTTCCAATTAGTTTACTTAATGCCTTAAAGCTAAATGATCGTTTAATTATTCGAGATAAAAGATATGTGATTAATCAATTTACAACGGATTTGACTACTGGCGAAGTTGATTTGGAATTGCTTAATGATTTCCGTGTTGCTTCGACTATTCCTGACCCAATTACTTATTATTCGTTTTCGGTAAGTAATAACAATTCAGCAAATTACACCATTGCGTGTGCTGAATCATCATATCCATTATTAATCTACGGAACAAATCCAACATTCGAAAGTAATACGACATTTTACACAAGTGCCGGGGCCTTATTTAATGGTGGTAATTATTACTTTAAAACAAGTCTAAATAAATATGTTCAAATTAATACTGTTGGTATTGCTTCTAATTTTGGTTCTTGTGGATCGGCACCAGCCCCGACTTTAAATTCGTTTAGTGTTACAAATGCAAATTCAGCTTCATCGGTGGAGGCTTGTCCAATTACTGATTATTCATTGACTTTATACGGAGAAGCGACACCATTATATACGAATGTCGTGGTTTACGGAAACAATACCGGAACGTTAATTCCTTTTGCGGGTAATAATTACGTTTACCATTGCAACGATGGAACGTGGGTACAAATTAATTCAAGCGGAGTAATAACAACCTGGGGAACTTGTTCATTTATTCCGCCAGCGATTGAAACATTTACATTCTATACTTTAAAATAATATGGCATTTTCAAACGCAAGTGATGCGAGAACAAAATTAACAAATCCTTATACGGATAATAGTTCAGAAATTTTGTATGCCAATAATGATTTATTGGATTCGACTACAATATTTTACAAAAATTCAGCCAAGACTATTTTAGCAAGTGCTGGGAATTACGTGGTTGTCACAAACTATAAAACGTATTTCATTACTCTTGGAAGCGATGGTAAAATTATCGGAACTAAATCCGAAGTAATGCCGAGTGGATCAGATTCAACCTGGGTAGAAGATAGATTAAAAAATGGCGATGCATTAATATCAAATCAATTAAGCGTAGGGGGTACAAGTTTAAGCATTTCGGGAGATTTTAAATTAACTGATGCAGTTTG
>Ga0209400_1003498_pt1 | contig 11410 bp, 10 predicted proteins | sample M_130807_EF_Meta_FD_187313 | JGI IMG/M metagenome (GOLD analysis project Ga0209400, IMG submission 187313) | Freshwater microbial communities from Lake Montjoie, Canada to study carbon cycling - M_130807_EF_MetaG (SPAdes) (version 2) | ecosystem: Environmental > Aquatic > Freshwater > Lake... | reverse complement strand
ATTGGATAGGGAAATGCTGTAGAAGTAGGTGTATTGCACCGAAACCATCCCCAAAATCCCAAAAAGCACTAGTTGACCTGCATTTTTAGGAGTTTTCCAGATGCCTAGAGCTGCTTTTTTCTCCTTTGCTATTGAATAAAGCACCAGCAAGGTGCCCGCTAGCAACATGCGCCAAGTGACAAGCCAGGCAGGATCTACTCCCTTCGTTTGAAATAAAAACTGTGCACAGGTCCCAGAAATGCCCCAAAAAATGGCGGACGCGATGGCCATTGAAAAACCTGTAATTTTTTGGTAGGAGCTTGAATGCATGGGGTGAATTAATGCACGAATATATTCCAGCAACTTGTAAAATGGGTTGCCATTGGTAACTATTTTGTTAAATCAGGCGCAAAGCTAGCCTTGTGAAATCTCTGGCTATTTCAGAACTTGCCTACTGCATTTCAAGTTAATTCATCTTCTTGGTATCGCTACCTCCAAATTAAGTTTCATCGATACATGAATCCATTACCCACAATTAGAGTTGCTACCAAAGAAGACGAAGAAGGTCTTTGGAAAATCCTCGAGCCTATGATTCGTAAGGGGGGAACCTATGTTTTTTCGCTAGATAAATCGAAAGAATCCATGATGGGGTATTGGAGGGGAGCTGATAAAACAACTTTTGCAGTTGAAAGGGGAGGAGAGCTTGTGGGTACCTTTTATCTTAAATCCAATCAGGAGGGATTGGGCGATCACGTTTGTAACGCAGGCTTTGTGGTCGCTCCTGAGGCTGAGGGTCAAGGATTGGGACGATGGATGGGAACTATTGCCTTGGAAGAGGCTAAAAAAAGAGGGTACCTGGCCATGCAATTCAATTATGTAATTCAAACTAACCTTCCGGCAGTTCATCTCTGGAAGTCGCTCGGATTTTCTGTGCTTGGAGAAATACCAGAGGCCTACCGTCACCCGAAATTGGGGCTGGTGTCTGCGTTGATTTTTTACAAAAAATTATAAGTTTATCAGGATTCAATTCAACTATCCCAATTCACTATGTATCTCGATCGCCGAAGCTTTATTAAATCCACTGTCCTCACTTCCTTTTCGCTGGCATTGCCTTCTTCGATCTTGAAGCTGTGGGCGGGGCAAGTGGAAAATTTACGTTTAGGATTGATTGCCGACTTTCATCGAGACGCCATACATGATTCGGATCTCAGACTTCAAAATTTCCTTGAAGAAATGAATCGAGTGGAAGTTCATGCCAAAATTCAGTTAGGAGATTTTGCAATACCCAAACCAGCAAACAACTCCTTTATAGCAGCATTTAATCAGGGAAATATCCCCGCCTATCATGTGCTTGGGAATCATGACATGGATGAGGGATACAGTAAGGAGCAAGCAATTCAATCTTTTGGAATGCCGGCAGCTTACTATGCGCAAGTCATTCAAGGCGTACGAATTTTGGTTTTGGATGGAAACGATCCAGGCTCTCCAACTACCAAGGGGGGCTACGCTTCCTACATTGGAAAAGAGCAGCAGGACTGGTTGAACCAGCAATTGGAAGAATCAAAGGAGCCAGTGATTGTCATCTCTCATCAGCCGATCGCGGGAATTTATACGATTGACAATGCGGTGGAGATGCAAAACCTATTGTCAGTGCATGCCAGTAAAATCATCTTGGCAATCAATGGCCATGCACACGTAGACCAATTGATCAAAGTTGGAGGAGTGTCTTACTTGCATATCAATTCCGCTTCCTATTATTGGGTAGGTGAGAAACATAGACATTTGAGTTTAGATGCCAATACTCATGCTGCTTACCCACTTTTAGCCTTTACTTGCCCCTATGCTGATGTTATCTTTGGGATTCTAACACTAGATCGGAGAGCTAAAAAGCTCACCTTGAAGGGCCGAAAAAGCAGTTGGATCGGTCCATCACCCTTGGAACTTGGGTACGCTATCCTTTCTCTAGCTGAGCAAGAAATGTACCTGAATCCTCAGATATCGAATCGGGAACTGTAGCTATTTTTGCTTGGGTAAACTCTCCAAAATAAGACGAATCAATTCGGACTTGTCTCCATTTGGAATCCATCGAGCAACGACTAGGAGATCATTTTCTGGATCTACATAGATCATATTGGTACCTGCACCAAGGTGTAAGAAGGCCGATTTGGGAGCAGAAGGAATTTGTTTTTGCTCTAGGTTCAAGTAATAATTCATAAACCCATAATCAGGCTGAACCAGAGTTGGAGTTTTTGAAAGATTAATCCAAGAAGTAGGGATGAGCTGCTTCCCCTTCCAATTTCCATTGCGGAGTGTCAGGTACCCAAATCGAGCCTGGTCCCAAGCGGATAGCATCATGCCACCACCCCAGTGCGAACCTCCGCTCACGGACTGGACGATGTGCCCATCGAGGACTACAAATGAATTTTCATATCCGGTCCATCTCCAGGTAGGGCTTGCTCCAATAGGATCCATGATTTTTTCTTTGAGCACCTGAGGAAGCGGCTTTCTCCAGACATTCAAAAGCGCAAGTGCCAAAACATTGACACGGGTGTCGTTGTACTCGTAGCTGCTGCCTGGTTCGCGTTGCTCGCGCGCTCTTTTTTGCTTGACCCCTTCTGTGGGTCGATCTCCCCAGTCGGGTTTGCCCCACAATATGCCCTCCCAATCGGAAGTTTGTCGTAGCAAATGATCCCAGGTAATTTTCTTGTTGTGAGGCGTATCAAAAAGGTGAAACACATCTTCCTGGTCTAGGTGATCCGCCTTGTTGATCGCCGAGCGCAAAGGATCATAGGGATAAATTGGGGCCATGTACGGATGAACCAAGTCCTTTTCAGAACGGATTAACCCCGCTTCTACAGCCAATCCAGCGGTGGTGGAAAGGAAGCTTTTGGCCACACTAAATGTCAAATCAACCCGTGATGGGTCTCCCCATTGGCCGACCACATATCCTTTGTAAATGATCAATCCGGTAGCAGAACCACGTTTCTTCATGGGGCCTACAGGATAGCCAAATGGTTCCCGCCCAAAAGCACTCTCGTAATGCGCAATTTTTAAGTTGGGATTCTCCTGACTTTCATGGGCAATTGCAAATCGAATGGCTTCTTCGAGTTTGGAGGTTGACATTCCCAAGTTTTCGGGGGCCTTACTTTGCCAATTTCCTGGTTCTGGAAAATAGCTTTGTCCAAAAGCTGGAAGGAAGCAGAGGCAAAGTAGGAATGCCGAAAGGAATAAATTTTTCATAGGAGACCCATTTTTCTTCGAGTTTACTACAATGAGCGTTTAAAGCCTGACCATTTATCAAATCTTTTTTGCGCTAGGGATTTCAAACTCTTTGTGGAAGTTTGGGTTAAATAAAAACATGCCCGGTCAACTATAGGCGCGTTGAAAACCAAGTTGAATTCCCTTGAATTAGTTTTTCTGAAGATGAGCGAAAAGAAAATATACATTGTAGGTGCAGGTCTTTCAGGGCTAATTGCAGCCCTAGAACTCGAAAAGGCAGGTTTTGAGCCGGTGATTTTGGAGGCGTCAGATCGTGTAGGCGGAAGAATGAAAACGGATATCGTGGATGGCTTCCTCCTGGATCATGGATTTCAAGTGTTGAACACTGCCTATCCTGAGGCGAAAAGATACCTTGATTTCACAGCCTTGCACCTTAAGAATTTTGATCCTGGTGCGATCATTTTCGAAGGAAAGGACTCCTATATTTTAACCGATCCACTACGAAATCCACTTAAATTAGTTGGAATGGCTGTTTCAAGGGTGGGATCATTTTTGGATAAGATCAAAGTGTTTACCCTCACCCAAGAATTAAAGAAAAAGAGCAATGAGGAGATTTTTGATCAACCCTCTTTGCCTACACATGAATATTTGAAAGACTACGGATTCTCAGACGCCATCATCACCAATTTTTTTAACCCATTTTTTAGAGGAATATTTTTGGAAGACAAGCTGGAAACCAGTTCACGAATGTTTGAATTTGTGTTTAAAATGTTTTCCCAAGGCTATGCCTCTGTACCCGCTAAGGGTATGGGTCAAATTCCGGAGATGATCAAGAGTCAACTGCGGAAGACAGAGATTCGGTTCAACTGTCCGGTTGCCTCGGTGGAGGGTCCGCAGCTAACTTTAGCAGATGGAACCCAACTAGCAGGAGATCGAATCATAGTAGCGGTTCAGCCTGATCGTTTGATGAAGCAGTTAGAAGGCCAATTTGCTCCTTCGCGTAAGGTGATTAACCTTTATTTTTCGGCTCCAAAATCATTTTTGGGTAGACCCATGATCGGTTTACTCACGGATCAGAAAGTAATCAACAACCTCGTTTTTATGGACGATGTCTCCAAAGACTATGCGCCTGCAGGTAAATCCTTGCTTTCGGTTACAGTGTTGGATAGTACTTTAAGCGAAAAAGAATTGATCAAAACGGTGCAAGGGGAGTTGGAATACCTATCCGGTATAAAAGGAGAACACTTCAAGCCGCTCAAAACTTATGTAATCAACCATGCCTTGCCACAGGTAGCTGACTTGAAATTTAGCATTCCGTTTACCGAATGCAAGGTGCTAGATCAGGTGTTTTTGGCAGGAGATTACCTATTACATGGATCTATCAATGCGGCCATGACCTCCGGTAGAACTGCTGCTGAAGCTGTAATTCATTCCTTTAGCGAAAGAACCTACTAAAAAAAGGAGACTTTTATTTCTTGTCTAAGTTGAAAATAGCCCGTAATTCCACCGCCTCCTCTGGCTTCATGCGTTGTGCAAGTACCAGTCGCAGTTGCCTTCTTCTCAAAGCACCTTCAAATAATTCAATTTCCTCAGCTGTTTCAGGAACTATCTGAGGAATTTCTATGGGCTTGCCATTTTGATCTACCGCCACAAACGTGAAGAATGCGCGATGTGTCATGATCTTTTTGTTGGCAGGGATATCATCTGCGGTTACCTCGATAAACACTTCCATGGAAGAAGTAAATGCTCGGGTTACTTGGGAGCGTAGCGTCACCACATTTCCAAGATTGATGGGCTCCTTGAAAGAAATACTGTCAGCTGAGGCAGTTACCACGATTCGGTTGCAATGCTTCTGTGCAGCGATAGCTGCGACAATATCCATCCAATGCATCAGACGCCCACCCATGAGGTTATTGAGCGTGTTGGTATCGTTGGGAAGCACCATCTCCGTCATAATGGTGACAGAGTCCTTGGCAAACTTTTGATTCGGCATACGATCAGATTTGTTTCAAAAATAGCACTAAAATTCTGCTAGCGGCAAATTTCCGAATTAATTCCAAATTTAATTTGGCAAAGAATTGGCAAGTCGAATGCGGAATTAGGAGTTCCAGCCGTCTTTTCCGAGTAAAGGCACAAAGGCAAAGCCTTCAAATTCTTCACGTTGGATTTCGGTAGCCGACTTTTTGGTGATTTTCACCATGGCTTGCTTGCTTCGGTCTCCTACTGGGATCACAAGGATTCCTCCAATTTTCAGTTGTTGAATTAATGCTTCAGGCACCACAGGGGCTCCAGCAGTGACAATGATTTTATCGTAGGGTGCATGGGCTGGGATTCCACCGGTACCGTCTCCATAGAAAAGCTGAAGCTGGATTCCCAGTCGCTGCAGGAATCTTCCAGTATGTTCAAAAAGCTTTTTTTGATACTCGATGGTTATTACTTCCGCACCCAACAGGTGTAAGATACAGGCTTGATATCCCGATCCCGTTCCGATTTCAAGTATTTTATCTCCAGGAGAAACAGCCAGAAGTGTGGATTGAAAAGCGACCGTGTAGGGTTGAGAGATGGTTTGTCCTTCACCAATTGGAAATGCCTTGTCCTCATAGGCATGAGAAATCAAGGCCGTATCAAAAAAAAAGTGACGAGGTAGCGTATTGATTGCTTCCAATACCGCTTCGTTTTGGATACCCTTTTTTCGAAGTTCGGCTACTAGTGCTTTTCGCTTTCCTTTGTGTAGGTAGGTATCTTCTAACTTGAGCATTGATTTTGGACTTGAGTCCTCGAAGATAATTGATTAATTGCCGTACTTTGAATCCGTAAAGGCAATTTTTGGTATAGATTGCCGGAAGTATTTAAAAGACAGCGCATGTTTACTGGAATTATTGAATCCATCGGAACCCTCAGCCAGATCACTACCGAAGGAACAAACACCCATTTTTATTTTTCAAGCCCTCTTTATTCAGAATTGAAGGTGGATCAATCCTTGGCCCATGACGGGGTCTGTCTTACAGTAGTAGAAATTACTTCTGAAGGATATCGGGTAACCGCTATCGATGAAACTCTGCAAAAGACCAACTTATCCTCTTGGAAGGTTGGTAAAAAAGTAAACTTGGAGCGGTGTATGGCAGCAAATGGACGATTTGATGGACATATCGTGCAGGGTCATGTGGACCAGATTGGAACCATTCAGCGAATTATGGATCAAGATGGATCTTGGTTAGTGGATGTGAGTTACGATGCTACCTTGGGGAATGTGACCGTGGAGAAAGGCTCCATTACCTTGAATGGAACAAGCCTTACCTGCTTCAATTCTGCTCCAGGGGCTTTTTCTGTAGCCATTATCCCATATACCTACGAGTTCACGAATTTCCATGAACTGAAAGCAGGGGATCAGATTAACCTAGAGTTTGATATCGTCGGCAAATACATCCAACGCATCACCAAAGGCTACCTTTGATTTCAAATCAAAAAGAAAGGGTTGAGCAAAAGCTTTACTTCAGCTTTTACTCAACCCAACTTGATCCGTTTATTTTCTACTAAACCTTGATGTAGATTTTATTTTTATCCATCAAGAAACCAATACTCCAAATCAAGAGCATGTAAGCGATAGCGAATAGGAAGGAGGCAGTTTTAGGTTCCAGCCAGCTTGTAAATCCCTCCGCATAGATTACATCTCGCAGATTACTACCTCCAAATGGTATAAAGGAGATCAGTGCGATCACTAAACCAGAACATACATACAAGATCAGAGGGTTGCGCCCAAAGGCTTGAAAGAAGTAGGTCCATTTTGAGAATTTAGCCACCTCAATCACAAAAATCAAAAGAGATAGGAGCACTAATTCCCAGCCAACAGTAAGCAACACGTAGGAGCTGGTCCAAATCTTCTTGTTGATCGGAAATACAGGGTCCCACCAATAGCTCAAGCCAATCAGAAGAATTCCTGCTACGAAGAGGAGACGAATAGCTGGGACACTATTCCCATTTTTTTGGATGAATCTCCCCGCCAAATACCCCGCAATCACATTGACTATGGAGGTGAGCGTACTCAGAATGCCCTCTGGGTCAAAAGGAATACCCTCACCCATGTACATGCGTTTTTCACCAATTACTAACAAATCGAGGTGAAGTGCAGCATTGCCTTCCAAGCTGTAGATATCCCCTGGCGTGCCCAAATAATAAAGAATTGGCCAATAGCCAAGTAAGGCGGCGATGCTGAATATCCAACCGAGCTTGATGCCACCCCAATATAGAATCAGTGCTGCACCCAGATAGGCCAATGCAATACGCTGCAATACTCCAAGAAGTCGAACCTCACTCAAGTCAATAAATGCCAGTTGCCCTGCTTCATTGGGTTCAAAAAAAGGAAATGCATTGAGGAGCCAGCCAATAGAGAAAATAAGGAATGTCCGCGTGAATACTTTTTTATAAAAATCGGAGGGCCGCATGTCCTGCATTTTTTTGAGCGCAAAGCTCATTGCATTTCCCACGACAAAGAGAAAAGTAGGAAATACCAAGTCGGTAGGGGTAAATCCATGCCATTCTGCATGAGCTAGTGGAGCATAAAGGGTGCTCCAATCTCCGGGGGTATTCACAATGACCATAAAGGCTAAAGTCATGCCCCTTAAGACATCTAAAGCCAAGTATCGGCCATTGATGGTGTTGGCTTGCTGATCTATACGCATGGATTAATTTGGGTTTTGGTACTGGGTGGTTGAACTTTTGATTCTTAATTTATTTAAAATAAGAAGTTTATAAAAATAACTTGGCTTAAATTTATTTTGATACTAGGAACTACTCGCTAAACTATGAATCGGAATTTCTTTTTTAAATCACTAGTGCTGTGCGTTTTGACAGGATTAAGCTTTTCTCCAGTAGGAGCACAAGTCCACTCGTCTTGGGACTTGGTAGACAATAAATTTACCTCACCCGAACAGCATTCTGCCACACTTACGCTCATCAATCGGGGAACCACAGTAGTGAATGCAGGCTGGAAGTTGTATTTCAACACCATCTTTATTTCCATTCGAAGTCAGTCCTTGAATCCAAAACTCAACTTGAAACATTTGCAAGGAGATTTTTTTGTTTGGGAAGGAGAAACGCCCGCATTGCAACCCAATGAATCCTTTTCATTTTCATATCAAAGTCGAACTACATTTTTAAAGAATTCCTATCCTCCAGAAGGCTTGATTCTTGCACATGCTGATGGAAAAGTCGAAGAAATCGCTCAAACCCAAAACGAAGTGATCTCGGAAGTCGTACTTGCGGAAATGGCGGAAGGAACGACTTTTCCAGTCACTAGTGCGCAGCAACGCTACAACGAGAACCGGTCCTTATTTCCCCTGCCAGATAAGGATGTTCCTCCTTATCTGCCAAGTCCAAAAAGCTGGAAATATACCGGCCCTGCAGTCGAATTAAGCCCGAGTGCGATTCAGTTAGAAGCTCCAAAAGCATTTGAGAAAACGAAGGATTACTTAGAAAACACCCTCCAAAAGGGGTATTCACCAAAAGAAGGGGGATCGGGTGCTCCACTTCTGATTCGTTTTGAAGAGTTGAAATCCTTACCAAAGGAAGGTTACACCCTCCAAATTCAAGGTGCTCAGGTGCTAATTCAGGCATCCACATCTTTTGGGGCCTTGTATGGTGCCAATTCCTTCTTGGCGATGTTGAATCCAATTATTTGGAAGGGGGGAGCGACTTCCTTGACCCTCCCTCAAGTAGTAATTGAAGATGCTCCTGCTTACGGATATAGAGGTTTATTTTTGGATGTAGCCAGAAACTTTCAATCCAAGGACCAGGTGCTGAAGCTTTTGGATCTGATGTCTTTCTATAAATTGAATGTATTTCATTTCAATTTGGCGAATGATGAGGGCTGGAGGATAGAAATCCCAGGACTACCTGAATTGACTGAATTTGGAGGTCGAAGAGGAATTTCTACAGATGAATCCGAGTTTTTGTGGCCATACTATGCCTCTGGAGCAGATCCAAACAAGAGCCCTTCAGGTTCTGGCTTTTACACAGTAGCTGATTTTCTAGAGATTTTGAAGTATGCGAAGGATCGGCACATCGAAGTGATCCCGGAGCTAGGGGTACCAGCTCACTCCAGAGCGGCAATATTGGCGATGGAAAAGCGCTACCAAAGCTACATGCAAGTTGGTAAGCAGGAGGAAGCACTTGCCTATCGCCTTGCAGATCCTGGAGACCAATCCATTTACTTATCGGCACAAAATTTCAAAGGAAATACGGTTTGCGCCTGCCAAGAATCTACCTATGCCTTCTACGAAAAATTGGTAGTTGAAATAGGGAAAATGTATGCAGCTGTAGGCGTGGAGAAAAAAAACTGGCATAGTGGAGGTGATGAGGTACCCAAAGGGGTATGGACTGCATCTCCTATTTGCGCTGAATTTTTGAGTAAAAATCCTAACATCCAATTAGCAGATTTAACCGATTATTTCCGTGATCGAACGGCCCAGATTTTGAAGAAGCACGGTTGGATAATGGGTGGCTGGGAAGAAATTGGTCAAACGCATTCGTCCCCGGCTGTAAGTCCAAACCCGAAATTTGCGGATCAAGATTGGAAGCTCTATGCCTGGAATGCAGTAGCAGGTTGGGGAGGGGAGGACATGGCCTACAAACTAGCAAATGCAGGTTACCCAGTTATCATCTGTTCCAGTGCGAATTTTTACTTTGATCTCGCCTATTCCTGGGATCCGGACGAACGCGGTCATAGCTGGAGTGGGGTAGTGGATTTGTATCAGTCCTGGAAAGCCGTACCCGGAAAGTTGTACCTCTCTCACGATCAGACCATCGATGGTAAGCCTTGGAATTGGTCCGATGCAGCCCAACGATTTACCAAATTAACTGAAGAAGGCAGACAAAATATTATCGGTGTTTCTGGGCAAATTTGGACTGAAACCATTAAGGGGGGCGAAATGCTCGAGTATTACCTTTTCCCCAAAATGTTGGGCTATGTCGAACGCGCTTGGAATGGAGATCCTGATTGGTCTACTCAAGCTACAGAAGTTGAAATGAAGGCAGGAAGAGCGAAAGAATGGAACCTGTTTGTGAATCTGGTGAGTAAGCGCGAACTCCCGAGACTTGAAACAATCTTTGGAGGGGTCCAATTTCGACTTCCCAAACCAGGTGTTTCAATTATCAATGAACAAGTATTAGTCAATGCTGGATTTCCGGGAATGTTAATTCGCTACACGGACTCTGGGCAAGAACCAACCGAGAATTCCCCCATTTACCGAGAACCCATCTACATGAGACCAGGATATACGCCTCGTTTCAAGCTGTTTATGCAGTCAGGAAAAAGTGGGATGAGTTCAGGTATCGATTAAAGCATTTTCACCAAGGGCTTGTATGCCTCGAGTAAAGCGTCATTGTGCGCCCCACCTTGATCTGAATTGGAACTGGCAAATATATCTGGGACAATCCCTTGTGCAAGGAGCAGTGCAGTAGCCTCGACGAGTATGGCTTGAAGGAGCGCTGTGCCTATGACCGTCGAAGTAGGTCCTACGGCAGTGTTTAATCCCTCAAGGTACAGTGCAGCATCTCCGATTTCTCCAAAATTATCCAAGACTACATCTCCGAGTTGGTACAATTTTAGTCCTGAAGAGTGCCTAGAAGACACAGATTGGCTATGTGCCAAATTGGTAATGACGATTACTTTTGCTCCCTTCTGCTGTGCATAGCTCGCCAATTCAATGGGAACCGAATTTCTTCCTGAATTTGAGGATATGATCAAGACATCATTTTCTGCTAACGCGTATTCCTGAAAAAGGAGTGGAGCATAGCCCTCTTTTCTTTCCTCTTCCGTACTACCTGTGGCACTTTCATGCAGCATGAGTTTGGGTAGTAGGAGTGGACGCACACGTGCAAAGCCGCCTGCTCGATAAAATACTTCCTCTGCCAGCATGTGGGAATGGCCCGTGCCACAGGCATAAATCCAGCCCTTATTTTTTAAGGTAGTTGAAATGAAGGAAGCGGCATCTTTGATTTCTTGCTCCTGCTGAAACGCCTTCTCCAATTTCTCGGTGAGCAGCTGCTGGTATTTTTGGTAGGCGGGGGTACCCATCTTATACGAACCTGATGCGTTAGTGTACTAAAATTTCATCGACAAATATCCAACCTTTGGCACCAGCTCCAGGATGCCAAGTAGGTAATTTGGCAATGGGTTGTGCTTTCAAGCGAATTTGATCCATTGGTCCAGCAG
>Ga0209400_1003497_pt1 | contig 11415 bp, 10 predicted proteins | sample M_130807_EF_Meta_FD_187313 | JGI IMG/M metagenome (GOLD analysis project Ga0209400, IMG submission 187313) | Freshwater microbial communities from Lake Montjoie, Canada to study carbon cycling - M_130807_EF_MetaG (SPAdes) (version 2) | ecosystem: Environmental > Aquatic > Freshwater > Lake... | reverse complement strand
AAAACAATTATATACAATTAAATAACATACACCAAATATAAAATGTATAATAAGTTTATTTTTTAATACTACTAACCGTTTTTTTGGGTTTAACACTTTTTGTTATTATTTTGTTTTCGCCCAAATTTACACTATTTTCATCAATTCCTGACGCACGCCGAATTTTATATAATTTATAATTTTCTTCAAATTTTTCCAATTCTTTTAACCAAATATTTTGAACGGTTGTTCTTTCTAATTCCGCAAGCTCAATTTCCACATTTGCCTTTTCATTTAACAACTTTTCCACATTTTCTTTACTTACTGTATTCATTGGTAGTCGAATTAAATAGTCAAATGTATTTTCTATAGTATTAAAATTCATGGTTGTTAACATTACGTTAATAGTGTTACAGTCTTTTCGTCTCAAATCAATTACATCGTCTAATACGCCTTGAATAAATCGTGCTTTATTTGTTAATTTTAACAATATTTTGGACATTTCGTTAATTAAATACGTTTTTCTTGTAATGTATGTTTCCATACGAACTCCGTAGAAATCATCTATAATTTGTTGTATAGTATCGTATTTTTTTAATTTACATTCTTTATCGAATAAATGCATATTGGTTGTGGTTATAGTTGTTGTTAATTTTAATAACTTATATATTCCATTTCCGCCTTCATCTGATTCAATTTCCACCAATTTTCCTTTTGGAAATATGACACGTATATCAACTACTTTTTCAGTAGAATTGGATATAAAATCGCGAATTATTGGTAAAATTTTTTTACCTTTTTTATCCACTCCTCCGTCCATTAATGATTCTAAAAATGTAATATAAGGCATTGTCCACGTTCCAATGGGCAACTCAGTAATTCGTATTTGGTCTTCCGCCGTTTTTAAATATACACCTTTAATAAGGTATTTATTCTCCGACATTTTTTCCACTGTTCCTTTAAATCCCTCATAATAAGGAATAAATTCAGTAGAATTATTAGTTTCAATTAAACAATTAGATGTTTGTTCTTGTTCCCTAATAATTTTTTCTCTTAAATAATTAACTATTTGCTGTGGATCATATGAAGGTATACTGGTTGAAAATCCGGTTCCAATTCCTGTTTGTCCATTTACTAAAACAAATGGAATTATAGGAACATAATATTCAGGTTCAATTAACATACCATCATCTTCCAAATAATGTAATATTTTATCGTCATCTGTGGAAAATATGGTTCTTGTAAGTGGGTTAAGGTGAGTAAATATATATCTTTCACTTGCTGAGTCTTGACCCCCTGCTAACATACTACCAAACTGTCCCTTTGGTTCTAAAAGATTTATATTATTACTTCCTACAAAATTTTGTGCCATTCCCACAATGGCATTATTTAAAGAAGTTTCTCCGTGATGATAGGATGAATTTTCGCTTACATATCCACTAAACTGCGCGACCTTTACTTCTGTAGTAAGATTTCTTTTAAAAGCACAATATAAAATTTTACGAAGCGACGTTTTTAGTCCATCCACCAAATTTGGAATTGAGCGTTGACAATCATATACACTAAAATGAATAAGTTCATTATTAGCAAAGTCTTCGTATTTTACAGTAGGAAGTGATGTATTAAGATACGATGTTTTATCGTAGTTTTCCAACCATGTTTTTCGCTCATCCGCTCTTTTTTTATTGAAAATTTTATCTATTGTGTCGTCACTAATATTTTCGTCATAAACGAAATCAACAACCTTTTTGTTTGCGAAATATTCTTTAAATTCTTTGGGGGTTGACGTTCCCAATCCTTTAAAATATTTTATTGTCCATTTACCTGCGCCGGATAAAACTGGTTGTCCCTCCGAAGTTTGTTTCCATTCATTATATTCACCTTCATTATAGAAAACACGTGTAACCGACCCTTTTGATGCTTTTAAAATAGGTGTATTCATAAATGATAAAAACCCGGAAAGTCGAAATAATGACGACCATTCGCTGTGAATAACGTTTACACATAAACCTTTAATATGACTCCCGTCCGTATCAGAATCAACCAAAAACATTATTTTACCATATCGCAGTTTGGAATAAACGTCTTCAATTGTAGCGTAATTTCGTCCTGTTTCTAACCCGAGTATTTTCTTTAAATCTGTAATTTCTTTATTTTCAGAAATTTTTTTTATATTTTCGCCACGAACATTTAAAAGTTTTCCTCGAAGTGGGTAAATACCGTATATATCACGATCAGTACTAGAAAGACCACTAACAACACCGGTCATTGCTGACAATCCCTCGCACAAAATTAATATACATTCTTTTGATTTAACACCTCCTGCGTGATTGGCATCAATAAAGTTGGATATTCCGCGAATATTTTTGGTTTTTGTTCCATCTGTTTTCTTTGCCATTTTATTATCTTTAATATCGGTAAGAGCACAAAGTGTATCCATAATTCCTATTTTTGAAAGTTTTTCAATAAAGGCATCGGAAACGGAACAGGTTGAACCGAATTTTGTGGGAGGCGTATTCATACATTCTTTTGTTTGACTATCAAAACTTGGATTTTCAATATCGGAACGGACAAATAATATTAATTGTTCTTTAATTGTATTTGCTGATACAACTATTTTTTTCTTCTTTTCAATAAGTGCCGATAACTTGCGTGTAATTTGACCTAAAATATATTCTATATGTTTTCCTCCTTTGGTGGTTGAAATACCGTTTACAAAACTTACCTGTTCGAATGTTCCAGTAGGCGTAACCGCTACAGCGTACTCCCATCTTTCACCGTTTTCCTCGTATACGCTTTTTACCTTATCTTGTTTACCCGATGAAACCACTGAGGATTGATCTTCTTCCGTTTCAGTTAATGAAGAAATAGTCGAGTCATTAGTATTACTTAATTCACCTAAATAAATATCTATATAGTTTTTGAAATTTTTTACAGAAAGTACATTGTCATTGTAATATACTTTTATTTTTTTTACACTATGGTCGGTAATTCCAGCAATATCATATGTACGTTTTTTAAACAGGGAAATTAAATCAGGTGTTAATCCAGATGAAATACCTAACCTTACATAATCAGGTTGAAACGTAATCTTGGTATATGGTTTTCCGTTATAAGCAACAATTTTAGGTGCGGAAATTTCATTTAGGTTGTTACGAAATTCCTGTGTGTATTTTAATTTTCGGCGATGATCAATAGTTTCTATTTTAGCGTAAGATGACCATATAAATACCAATTTTACACCAATTCCGTTAACACCTCCTACTGTACGTTTTTGATCCTTATTATAGTTCGTAGAAGTTCTTAAATTAGCAAATATTAATTCAGGTATATAAATACCATATTCAGTGTGTTTAATAATATCAATTCCATCACCGTCATTTGTAAGTGTAATTGTTCCACCTGTTGTTTCAACATCATCAATATTAACTTTTATATAACTAACTGGTTGCTTATTTTCTGTTGTAGATTGAATCATACGAACTACATGGTCACGGGAATTTACTAATACTTCATCAAATAATTTGTATAATGCGGGTATATATTCAATTTGTTTTAGCAACATTTTTTGAGTTTGTTCATTGAAAATCCATAAACTGGATTCTATTTTTTCGGTAGAACCAATATACATATTTGGATTGTCAAGTATGTGCTGTTTGTCGGTTTTTTTTTGATATTTAGAAGAAATTTCAGTTTCTTCTGTTGTTGTAGCGAAAGATTCTGTTGTCGGTTTTAAATTAGCTTTTTTTACTACAAACTTTTTAGAAGTTACAGTATTTTCTGAAATAGGTTGATTCGTTTCTTTTAATGACATTTTAAATTATAAATCAAGTTATAAAATTATATTAATTGTAAAATAGTTGCTATAATAAATTTATACTATTACAACAAATCAATTTTTTATATTCTTTTTATTTACATAATTTCCATTTCATAATTTCATAATTTCCAATGTATAATATATATGACAAATCATAGAAAAACACTTCGAGGTGAAGATGGATACTATCATATTGAAGGAAAACGATTTCCAAATTTAATTGGGTCAAGAATTCAAGTTTTTAACGGAACAGCATATAAAACGGAAGGTGGCCTTGTAAAATGTGACCTTTTTCGTAATAAATGGGGTAGAATAGTTTCTAAAAAGAAGCATTTTACAGCAAAAAAAGAAAAACGTCTTCAAAAAAACGGGTATTACGCAAAAAAAGGATCGTTTGGATATATTAAAAAAACACCAAAATCTTCTAGTGTTCGTAAAACCGCAAAAAAACGTTCATAAAAAATTGAAACAATATAAAGAACAATATATAGTAAAATATAACTTGTTTATATTTTTAAAATTAACCATTAAATAATGGAAGAATATTTGTTAAATAAAACCCCCAATTTTATCGAGTTTTCGTATGAAACTATGTGTCATACGAAAATATTATCAGAAGAATATGAATTTTGTATTGCGATTCCGCAATCAAAAAAGTACATAGGATATATAACATTAATTCAGGAACAACCAAGTCAGTTTCCCCCCCCACCCTCACCCCCACCCTCACCTTTACCAATAAACCCTTCTCAATCAGTAAATTTTCCATTTTATCCAGTATTAATTATATATGAGCTCAATCGCTTTCGTAAAATTAGTAATATATTTAAAGTAGCAACAGTTAACTATACTTTTTGTGAAATTGTCGAATGGTTACAAGAAACCATATTTTACGGTTCAATTGTAAACGGATTCTTTATTATAGAGGATATACTTTATTATAAAGGACAATCATTAAGAAATGCTATTTACAAAGAAAAAATTAATATAATGTTATATATATTATCTTTAAGTGAACATTTTGATTACTTACCTTCCGCAACACCGCCGCCTTTTCAACATGTATTAAATACGGATTCTAAGGATTCTTTTATAGTTAATAATTTAAAATTGGTTCTTCCAATGTTCTTTAAAAACACAGAACAAACGACGATCGAACTCCAAAATATACCATATCCTATTCATCATATACAATATCGATCAATAATAAAATTAAAACCTATATTAAATGTTTTAATTTCTAGAAACGGTATGTTAGAATTTGAAAATCAAACGTCACAAATTGTGTTATCTAAAAATAAATTAACAACTACAACTATAAAAAAACATTCACCTCCTATTTCACCACATTCATATTTTAATAAAAATGGTTATTCATTTGTATTTAATAAACCACAATATAAAAAAAAAACAATCTTTGAAGTTATGGCGGACATTCAATATGATGTATATTTATTATATGCTTACAATAATTTTAATAAAACATCCTGTGAAAAACATGTTTTTGTAGATATAGCATTTATATCAAATTATCAAACAAGTAAAATGATGAATGGTATATTCAGAAAAATTAAAGAAAATATAAATTTGGATTATATAGAAGAAAGCGATGAGGAAGATGATTTTGAAAATTCAGAACCAGATAAATATGTAGATTTAAATAAAAAAGTAAATATGGAATGTCAGTTTAACTATAAATTTAAAAAATGGATGCCTATACGTATAATTGAGTTAAGTATAAACCAAGGTAAAATAGTTCCTATTAGTAATCTATAGATGATATTATTGACGTCTCAATTACTTCAGTTGTTTTTTCGGTTATTTCTTTAGTATCGGAAAACGAAAAAACAATATCGTTTTCTTTATTTATAGTTTTATTGTTGGTTTCATTTTCTAAAGTTTGTATTTCATTGTTTGTTAAAGAAAGTGAATTATTTGTTGATATGTCTTTTGGTATAGATTTAATATTTGTTGTAAAAGGACAACTCGGATGTAATATTTGGTATATTTCTTCGTATTTTTCATTTGGAGTAATTATACCTTTTTTATTTAAAAAAAGATTTCTAAAATAATTAAAAGTAAAATGAAAAGAAATAAATATAATAATAAAAAAAATAAGTTGTTTTATAATGGAAAAAATATAAAACATATTTACAAATAGTAAATATATTTTATATGGTTGAATAACGTAACTAAATTGTTAACACTTTTTTTGCTTTTTTGGTGTTTTTCTATGTTTTTTTCCTTTTGTACGTTTTTTTGGTGTTTTATTTTTATTTCCACCTGTTTGAGTTGGATTGGAGTCAGGATTGGTTTCTTGAGGGTCAGGTTTGGTTTCTTTATTGGGTGACTTATTAAACCAATTAAAAAAAGAAAAAATACCACTAGATTGATCACTAGTATTATTAGATTGGTTATTTTGAGAACTCATAATTACTATTATATATTATTAATTTATAATAATATTTATAATAACTTTAAAAAAAGTTGTTTAATAATTTTTAACTATTTAACCCGATAATTTAAGGGTTAAAAATATTATTTTAATTTGTTAATAATAAATACTACACCATAAATATATTAATTTATAATAATAATTATAACAATTTTAAAAATTAAATAGTAATTATAAAATAATAGTATTTGTATTTTCTTTAAAAATCTTAAAGAGTATAAAGAATTTAAACAATAATTATAAAAATGGCAGTTCGAAAAATGAAAGTAGTTCAAGTTAACATGTCCGGATCTTTAAAGATGAAAATACTTGCGCTAACAAGTGAATATGATATTTCTAAAGCACAATTTATTTATGAAGTAGAAGATTTTAAAATAGTAATATATGGTAATCAAGAAGGCAAAGCTGGACAAGAAAATAAATATGAATTTCCTCCACCATTTGATAAAAATCTTTTTTTTAACGAATGTTATTTGGTAAAGTATTCTTCTAATGATTTAAACCCACAATGTTTGAGTATTGAAGAATGGACAGAAATATACAATAAATTGTATGGAGGTTTTGAAAATTTAACTGATCACGATGAAGAAGATGAGCGTGAAATTGAAGAAGAAAACCAATTACTAAATAATCCTACTATTAAATTTACTAAAGAAGGATATATTAAAGATGATATGGTTGTAGATGATGACGAGGATGAGGACTATATACCACCTGTTAATAAAAAAAAGTCAAATAAACAAAAATTAAGAAAAACAAAAGAAGTAAACAGTGTAAATCATTTTGAAATACCACAACCAGTTGAGGTTAAAAAACGTGTAAAAAAAACAACTACTGAACTACCTGTATCATTGTCGGATAAAATGGCGATGCCTTCTCAATCTCAAAATTTGGAACAAGAAATAATACTTAACACTAAATTACAGGTAGAAACACCAAAGACATCAGAAACATCAGAAACACCAAAGACACCAAAGACATCAGAAACACCAAAAATACCAAAAAAGAAAACTTCAAAAGCAAAAAAGACACAACTCGAAGTAACGTTAGAATTATTGCCACCTGCGCCACCTGCGCCACCATCCCACTCTAACTCAATAGAGTTATCTAATCCTGTTTTAACTAATGAACCTATTCAAGAACAACCACAAGTTAATACAGAAAAGAAAAAAACACCACGTGTAAGAAAACCAAAGGTAGTTGTTCCACCACTTCAACTTCCACTTCCACCGCCAACAATAATGGAAACTCTTACTGAAACAGAAACACCATTAGTAACAACTACTAATGAGGAAGTAAAAAATACAAAAACACAAAAAAACCCAAGAACAAGAAAACCAATAACAAAAAAAATTTTAGAAGTATCTCAACCTATAATTGAAATACCAACAAGTACTACAAAAAATCCAAAAGAACCAAAGTCAAAAAAATCTACAAACAAACAAAAAAAAATGGAAGATTCAACCATTGAATCGCACCTTACATGTGAAAATGAACTTATTGAAGAACAATATGTATAAGTTTACCGAACTTTATTTTTTGTTTTTTAAAGAATCTCTATAATATTTTAAATATACGGTATCTTGATAAGAAGGGATATAGTTTAACGGACCGTATGGTAAACTACCTGGAGTGTAATAAATCGGATATTTTGGTATTTCTACCCATTTAATAAATTCCAATTTTCCATTCGGGTTTTTAACCCATGTCCCTGAATCTCCCATTTTATATTTATCATTAATTATATTAGTATCATCATGATACTCAACATTATAATTATTTGTATCATAGTTATAATCTGTATTATAATTAGTTAATGGTACAAAACTGGGGTCATTTAATGAGTAACTTAATTTATTATAGTTTACTTTTTCACCAATTTGATAATTAACATATGATATATCATTATTATTATCATAAATAGGTTTTAAATTATAAGATATATCACTTACATTTAAAAATGGGTTTTCGGTTAATAAACCTTCTGTTTTTAATTGTAAAAATAAGAATCCCAATAAAAATATTAATCCAAATAAAAAATACAAAAAATATATAAAATATTCTTTCATTATATTATTTATAATAATATAATGTCAATTTTAAACAAAACACCAAATCTTTCAACTAATACACAACCATGTAAATTAAGTTTTATGACATTTGGAGGACCTACTCCTAATTTTCATAAACGCGTAAGTGAGTTGTGTATTCAAGCATCATTAATACCAACTTTATTTACAGAAGTAAAAGGATACACCGAGCAAAATTTAAAAATGGACACTTCTTTTTGGGAAAAACACGGAAAATTTATAGAAGCTAACCCTCGTGGATACGGTTATTGGATATGGAAACCATATTTAATTAAAAAAACTTTGGATTTATTAAATAATGGAGATATATTAATATATTCAGACGCGGGTTGTTATTTAAATTTAAATGCCTTGTCTGTAAAGAGATTATATGAATATATTGAAATGGTTAAAAGTAGTCCTCAGGGAGTGCTTTCTTTTCAAATGGAACATTTGCCCGAATATAAATATACAAAACGTCGAACTATTCGTGATATAATTGGTTTAATGGCAAACCCAACTACAAACCGAATAATTTATTCAGGACAATGTATGGCAACCGTTGTAATAATATGTAAAACACCTCTTTCTGTAGGTTTTGTAAATGAATGGTGGCGTCATGCGGAAAATTACAATATAATAAATGATTTAAGGTGTGATTTAGAACATCCCGAATTTATAGACCATCGTCATGACCAGTCAATATATTCTATACTGGCAAAAAAACATGGAGCTACTTTAATTAAAGATGAAACTTTTTTTTATCCAAACTGGAAGGTGGATGGGGCAAATTATCCATTTTGGGCAATTCGTAACAAATCCGGGTAAACCGTAGGTTTCCTGGAAGGGAAGGGGCGTCCGGGGAAACCGTAGGTTTCCTGGAGTTACCATAAAATTACTCTAGAAAGATTATTTGCTGAAAACCTATTTTTTTTCCAGTCTCCACGTATTTTTCCGCTACGTGTTAAATAATTTTGCCGTCTTTTTAATGAACGATGTTTTGTAAAATCTTCGTATCCCATTTGACCAAATGAAACCATACGTTTATTAATATTATCGTAAATTTGATATTTTTTATTTTTTCGTGTTGAACGATAAATAATTCCAAGTTTTTTACCAAAATAACGATAACTTTGACGCTGTGCTAAATAGGGGTTTGACCATTTCCATATAGAATCTGTTTTAGATATTTGATTAGCTTTTATCATAATATTTTGTTAAATATATATATAAATGTATATTTTACACCCTTTGCCGTTTCTTTACTTTTAAAATGTTCATTTTTTCTTATATTGTAATAAAAAATGAAACCATAAATGGTATAAACTATATACATCTTGTTACAAAACACAAAATTCATTTACCGACAAATCCGTCGATATAATCGGCAAAGGGTTATATAGGTAAAATATTTGACACGTTGTATGTAAAAATGTCGAAAACGGCAAATGGATAAATTTATTAATATAATATATAATGAGTAAACATAATAAAAAAATTAAAGATGTTGAAGATTTTGAAGATTTTGAAGATTTATTTAATTTATCACCAAAAAGTACAAAAACAGATAAAAACCCGTCAGGACAAAATCTTAAAAAAGGTTCACCTTTAAGAAAATATGGTGTACCAGAAAATTTTTCAGAAAATCAGTTTAATATTTCTGATTTAGAAGGTATATATGATATATTGGATATGCCAAATGTTCCCAAACATGAAATACAAATATTACCGGATACTCCAAACCATCCAATATATATATTACAACCAGTTCCATCAGGATTTACAAATAAAACTATTAAAAATTTAATGGATAAAAAAAATGATTTAATTCCAGAAATTATTAATAAACAAAATCAAGATATTAATAGACTATTAGTATTATTAAGAGAATGTAATAGTACTGTAAGAAACAAAGGAACATCTATTAATAAATCTATAAAAGAAACAAACAAAAAAATTAATGAATATGTAAATATAATAAATGTATTAAGTAGAAATAATACAAGAGGTGGAAGAAAGACATTACGTAAAAAAAGACAATAAATAAAAAATAAATATTATAAAACTGTTAACCCTTTTACGTTTTTAGACTTTTTACAAAATAAAAGGTCTAGTATTCAATAATAATATAATAAAAAATAAACATTAAACTCAGCTGATTAACTTACCAATAACACCCACCTTCAATTGACGAAGAATTTACTGGTTTTTCTTCCTCACTCGGTCGTGACCAATTATTGTTCATAAATAACTTTAATACATCTGCCCGTTCTTTCAACCATCGTCCCCCGTAAATTCCAAAATACATTTGTAAAACACCGCCCACATAAATGGCAGACGCACCGTGATTTTCATATATATAATTTGCTATTGGATTCGCGTACCCCCCACAACTTAAAAGCGCAACATCATATTTTTCTTTAAGTTTATCTAATCGAGTATAAAAACGAGACAGTTCTACGTCAAATTCATCGGATGGATTATCACCATTTGTCATAGGTGGTTTAATAAAAACAAAAGAACAATTAGGAAAAAGGTCAACTCCATCATATAGTTTATTTCTAATTTCCAATTTTGAACGTATAGATTCTTCAAAAGGAGAAACAATTAATATACGGCGTCCACGTAAAGCCGTCGTAAAAGGACGGCTGTAAATATAATGATATATATCCATAGCAAATACCCAAAAACTTTGTTTTGTTAAAAAAGTTGTTGTAATAAAGTTATGAGATTGTAATATATGAGGAATATAATGACCCCATGCTTCCCATCCACCATAAATATCGCAGTTTTCAAATGCGCGTAAATACATATTTGAGTATTTTACAATACTATCTATGTTTGAAACTCTTATTCCAGCATTTCGTTTCATAATAGGAACAGTGTTTTGAAAATAATTATGAATTTCACCGGGTATTACCGGCTCAACCCGATTTAAAACATTATTTTGTATTATTTTTCCAAAGAAAGCAAAGTTATTTTCATGTCCACTTATTCTCGGAATAATAAAATTTTCCCCTTTTTCCAATTTTCCAGAAATATAATTATATAAAAGGTCGTTGTCATTAAACCGAATATTTTTAAACCCATTC
>Ga0209400_1003492_pt1 | contig 11419 bp, 6 predicted proteins | sample M_130807_EF_Meta_FD_187313 | JGI IMG/M metagenome (GOLD analysis project Ga0209400, IMG submission 187313) | Freshwater microbial communities from Lake Montjoie, Canada to study carbon cycling - M_130807_EF_MetaG (SPAdes) (version 2) | ecosystem: Environmental > Aquatic > Freshwater > Lake... | reverse complement strand
TCTTCTTATCAAATTTTAACAACTTACTCTTAGTAATAATACGAGAAGTAATATTCATTGTTTCTAACTCTTGAAGTAGTAACTTATAAGCGTAAGGAATTTCAATAGGACTAAAATTTGTTGTATTACCACAACCTCTACAACTCCAAATACTCTCTTTAGGATTACTAATAATAATAGAACCACAATCTCTACAACTATGACAGCGAAATAAGTCTGAACACTCCATAAAACGTTCTTTAGTAAACTCGCTAATTCCGTGTGCAATTACACAATCACGTTCCATTTCACCAAAACGCAAACCACCTTCTCTTGCTCTTCCTTCTGCTGGTTGTCTCGTTAACATAACCAGTGGTCCAGATGAACGAGAATGAATCTTATCCGCAGAACAGTGACGTAGCCTCTGATAGTATACTGGTCCAACAAAGATACTAGTATCCATCATCTTACCATTAAAACCGTTGTAAAGAATCTCATTTCCATAAGGTTCTAGGCCAAGTTGATCTCGCATAATAGATGTTAGCTTTTCAAGTGTTACTTCATTAAATGGTGAACCGTCACCTAAGAATCCTAATTCACAAGCAACTTTTCCTAAAAGTGTTTCCATAAACTGCGCAATAGTCATCCTCGATGGTATGCAATGTGGGTTGATAATAATGTCAGGAATGATACCAGTAGAAGTCTGAGGCATATCTTCAGGATTTAAAATCATACCACAAGTGCCTTTCTGACCGTGGCGCGATGAGAACTTATCACCAATCTCAGGAATACGATCTTGACGCACACGCACTTTTACAAAAGAATAACCTTCTCCATTACGATTTTTGAAAATCTTATCAACCCAGCCAGTCTCATTATTACGAATTGTTCTACTTACATCACGTAAACGCTTAGAACCAGCCGGCACCACAATGCCAGTAGGAACTCGAATAGGAACAACTTTACCAATTAAGATATCATCAGCATCTACATAAGTGTTTTCAGGCACGAATCCTAACTCGTCTAACTTTGAGTAGTTGGCATGTTTCATCTGTTTAGTAATATCAGTATCAGGTTTACAGAACTTCTCTTCTTCTCCAGAACTTTGATTTTTTCTCTCTTCATCTTTATAAGTGCGATAGAAGATACTACGAAATAAACCTCTATCTAATGCTCCTCTATTAATCATAATAGAGTCTTCTTGGTTATATCCAGTATAAGTCATAATTGCTACAGTTACATTCTGACCACAAGGCATATTCTGTGCGCCATAAAACTTTGACATAAATGGCGAAACAAAAGGCACTTGAGGATAACAGAGAACGTGTGCCATAGTATCAAATCGATCTTTATAGTTGAGAGCATACATCCCCATCGCTTGTTTGCCCATCGCGCACTGATAACTATTACGAGGAGACTGATTGTGATCAGGGAAAGGGATGTTAGAAGCAAGACTTCCTAAAGCAGTAGATGGATGAATTTCCATATGAGTATGATCTTCATTTAGCTCACTAATATTCATTGCAATAAAAGCCGATTCTGTTTCACCAGGGTCAATATATTCAATCAACTGATTATTCTCTGGAGAACACCAGAGAAGAAGATCGTTCCATCCTTTTAGACTCTCAACTTCTTTCAAAAGTTTATTAGAAGAATCTCTCATAATTTCACGCAGTGTTTCACCGCAGAATAGAGGACGTAGTAAACGACCAGCTTCAGTAGTAATCCATATCTCTTTAAAGAAGTTTTTCCAAATAATTCCAGTATGCGCATGAAGAACACCAGTGCGTTTTGCTTTACGCAACTTATCAATTGTTGAAAGAACGTTTTTAGATTCAATACATCCAATCCATGCTCCATTTACAAATACTCTTACATTATTATGTTTTTCTTGAATACTAATTGTCTCAAGTTTTTGAATTACATTTAGCTTTTTAAGATAATCTTTCACAATATTTACATTTGAATAGATTGATACAGAAGATACTGATGATAAGTTCTTTACTACACCTACACTATGACCTTCTGGTGTCTCAGAAGGACAGAGGTAACCCCACTGAGTGTTATGAAGTTTACGTGGTGCGATCAACTTACCGGTCTTCTCAATTGGTGTAGATACACGACGTAAGTGTGAAATACTTGAAACATAGTTTAAACGATTAAGCACCTGAGAAACACCAATCTTTGTAGGACCACCAATCTTTGCGGAACCAAAGTTTCCTGTTGCTAGAGATGTTTTAAGACCAACTTCCATAATAACAGATTTAATAATCTTATTAATATTAGAGAGATTTACAATATCTTCAAAGTTCCCTGAAGCACGCCAACTTCCATTATGAATCTCCTTTGATAGACTCGAACGAATATCTTTTACCATCTTATTATTGTAGTAAGTTCGAAACAAAGAAGCAAGAAGAAAGCCTGGTAAATCAACACGCTTATTAGGATACGCATCACGATCATCAATGCCAATCTTAGAAGAAGCAACCCATAAGAGTTTACGTGTAATATGAGCAAGATAACACGCTTTAGCATAGTTATCTTCTTCTTTTAGACCAACATGGGGGAATAACTCGTTCTTAATTAAGTCTTGAATTCGCATAGTGCTCTGTTTTGAGTGTTTTGAAATAGAAGCGTTCATCTCATTTGATAAGTAGATAATCGCTTCTTCTTGTGTTTTAATTATGCTTGCTTCTTGCATCGATTCATCAAACAGACTTGAGAACGTCTCTTCTCCTTTTTCACCTAGAATTAAATCGTGAATATCCTTATCATTGGTTACACCAAGAGCACGAAATAAGATAAACAGAGGAATTTCACTCTTAATACGAGGAATATTTGCTTTCAATAAGTGAATCTGTGAGTTCTTAGGATGATAAACAATCTTAATAGAGTTACTCTTAGGCACCTGATCATTATCAGGACCAATAGACTTTACTTCAATAATCTCAATATCTTTATTATTTGATTTATTATTACGAAATACAAATGGACGATTCTCACTCATTCGTTCTTGACTAATAATAACACGTTCTCCTCCTGAAACGATAAAGTAACCACCAAAATCTTCAGCACACTCTCCAAGACTTTTAGGATGTAAATACTTCTGATCGTGTAACAAGCAGTATTTAGAACCAACCATTACTGGAATCTTCCCCATATGAATATTTGGGAAGAGACGTTCTCTTACAATTCTCTCACCACCTTCTTTTGTTGATGTGTTATTAATATACGTAGTTTTAATACGAACATCTACAAATAGAGGTGATGCATATGTGAGGTTACGAAGACGAGCATCATTAGGCATCATTGGTAAAATAGCACCATTGTTTTCAAAGATAGTTGGTTTCCGAAAAGATAAGTTTTCAAACGTCATTTGAATCTCATACTCATATTTAGGTCCACCAATACCAGTAACACTATCATGCTTAAAACCCATTAGAGCATTTGCTGCAGATGTTGACAAACCAGTAGCAGAAGCAAGAGCAGAACGAGGACCAGAAAGAGGCACTTCAGGTGAACCACGCACAATAATAGGGTTTACATTTTGAATAATTTCAGGAATATCAATATCCATGAAATGATTAAAAGATTCAATCTGATGGTATACAATGTGACGACCTTCCGACTGAGCATAAAACTTATTTAAGACAGAACGGTAAGAAGGGATTGAAGCCATTTTATTATCACTCATTTCAAAAAGCTTGTTTTAATTTTATCAACTTTTTGTGTGAAACCTAGTTTAACCCTAGTATAACTATGAAATTATTCTTTAAACTAACTATAGAGAGAGATGTCAGATATAAAAGAAATAAAACTTACAGGAGGTTTGGGTGGAAATGAGATGTCTAAAAAAAGGAAGACACGTAAACTATCGTTTGGCGGAGGTTCTACGAGTCCTGGAACAATTGTTCAACTCCAAACAACTTCTACAAGTGATGTTCAAGGACTTAGTTCTAAGCTAACTTCACAAGCATCTCCTATAACTGCTTCTCCTCTTCTTTCAGGTGGTAAAAAACGAGTTATTTTAAAATCAGCACCAAAGAAAGAGAATAGAGTTACACTTTCTGTAAGTAAGATGCCTAAGAGTATAGAACATCTTAATACCAATACAAGTTTAAAAAATAAGAGTCATAAAACATCTCAGAAAATTAAGTTTTCTTTAAAACACTTAAATAAGAAGATAAGTAAAGCCAGAACAATTAAGAAACAGTCTGAAGAAAAATCGTTGGATGAAATTAAAAAGATTCTATCTGATGCTAAACTTATTAAAGTAGATTCTAAAGCTCCTGAAGCAATGATACGGCAGATTTATAGTGATTTTATGGTGCTTAAACATAAAGCCTTATAAAGCTTTATCACCTTACTTATATAAGGAGATGCGAGAAGAGTATCAAAAACTATACAAAGAACATTCTAAAAAATATGGTTCAAGCACATGCATTTTTCTAGAAGTAGGTAAATTCTATGAAATGTATGACCGGATTAATCCAGATACTGGTGTCGGTGAAACCTCAATGCAACGCGCTACACAACTTCTAAATATTCAACTAACTTTTAAAGAGAATAGTGATCTATTTGCTGGTGTGCCAGAACAATCACTTCATAAGTATGCTTCTATTCTAACAAGAGAAGGATGGACAGTTGTAGTAGTTAATCAGATTAAAGATTCTTTAGGGAAGGTTTTAGAACGAAAAGTTTCAAAGATACTTTCTCCAGGCACGCATATAGAAGCAATTACAAGTGATGCTCTATATATTGGAACTCTCTACTTAGAAGAGAATTCATTTACGATTCCTCCTAACTATGCGATAAGTGTAGCAGATATTTCAACCGGATGTTGTAGAAGTATTGAAGGAGTAATTGGAGGGAAGTATGATTCTTGGAACTTTGACACTCTTTTACACTTTTTTCAAGTGCATCAAGTAAAAGAACTATTAATTGTTTATAAGGGTAGATCAGTTCATGAAGAAACTTATTTCAAACAGAATCTTGGATTACATAGAACACTGATTCATATGAAAGAGTATCAATCTTCGCAGATGTTAATTAAAGAATCTATTTTGAATAACGGTTTTCAGAATAAGTCACTACTTTCTATATATAGTATGTTGAATATTATTCAAGGATCTAATATTGAAATATCTCTTGTTCAACTACTAATATTCATATCAGAACACTTCCCTTCACTAAAACAGATTCTTCATGAGCACTCTATTTGGAATCCAGAAACATCTGTATTCTTAGGAAATAATGTTTTGAATCAACTTAATATGGTTTCAAACTCATCAAATGAATCTATTATCTCATACTTTAAGAAAACTTTTACACCGATGGGAAAACGTGATATTTTAGAACGCATACTTAATCCTATTTCAGATGTTACTATTTTAAATAAGAGAATTGAAGAGTTAGAAACGGTTTTAAGAATCGAAAAGAAGAAAGAAGTGGAACACTGTTTAAAACAGATATCTGATCTACCAAGAGTTCATCATAAGTTTACTATTTATACAGTTAATGCGCAAGATATTCTTAATTTAGATCAATCGTATAATCGAGTAGTAGATATACTAATTTTGTTAAAAGGGTCTAGTTTAGAAGATAGTTTATTAGAAAAAGATCTTATAGAATATAAGGATTTTTTCTATAAGAATTTTGATATTAATAAAGCATTAGAATCAAATGAGTATATCTCATTTTTACAGAATAGTGTGGCGCCTAAAACATATGAGATAGAAGAGAAGATTAGTAGAGAGTTAAAAAAAGCAGATGAATTTTTATTAACTATTACTAAAGAAGCGGGTTTACCACCAGGTTCTATAGAGTTTGAATCTAATAAGTTTTTAATTGAAACAACAAAGAAGGTCGCCGCTCATTTTGATAAAGTAAAAAAAATTTCACTATCTGTTAAAAAATCTTCTGTTACAATTCACTCATCTGTTCTTGAATCGATTTACGCTACTTGTTTAGTTTACCAAACAAAGTTAGCAGAAGCTGTAAAAGAAGAGTTAATGCCTATATGTAATAGTCTATTTGATATGTATAGAGGATTATGGAATAGAATTGAGCAGTATGTTTCTCGCATTGATATTCTCTTTACACTATCTAACGTGTGTAAAGAGCGAGGTTTTGTAAAACCGATTTTTGAAGATAATACAGAATCATCAGGCTTTGATATTAAAGGATTAAGACATCCACTAATTGAATCACAGAATACTAGAGTAGAATATACCACACATGATGTTTCATTGAATTCTGAAGGATGGTTGCTATATGGGATGAACGCTTCAGGAAAATCATCGCTTATGAAAGCAGTTGGTATCTCGGTTCTCTTAGCACAAGTTGGTTGCTACGTTCCTTCTACATTAATGATTATTAAACCCTTCAAATCTATTTTTACAAGAATTTTAAATCAAGATAATATCTGGGCAGGGCTATCATCATTTGCGGTAGAAATGTTAGAACTAAGAGAGATTTTAAATAAATCAAATGAGTTCAGTTTAATTCTCGGTGATGAACTCTGTTCGGGCACAGAATCTGTTTCAGCAACTGCTCTAGTTGCTTCAGGAATAGTATGGTTACATAATATAAGAGCATCCTTCATTTTTGCTACACACTTACACGGATTAAATGATTTAGAAATTCTTAAAAATCTTAATAATCTTAATATATGGCATTTGAAGGTTCACTATGATGCTCTAAATGACAAGTTAGTATACGATAGAAGACTTGAAAAGGGGCCAGGGAATACTTACTATGGCTTAGAAGTTGCCAAGGCGATGAATATTTCATCGGAATTTTTAGATCTAGCGCATACAATTCGTAAAACAATCTTAGATGAACAAGTGAAAGTATCTTCTTATAATAAGAATTGTGTATTAAATAAGTGTGAAATATGTTCTAATTCAATATCATCTGTTCTTGAAGTTCATCATATTACGCCTCAGAAAGATGCGATAGGTGCTATTTTACCAAACGGTTTGAATAAAGATCACGTTAGAAATTTGATAGTTGTATGTCAAAAGTGCCACGATGAGCATCACGCTGGTGAAATAGAAATTGGTGCGTTAAAACAGACAAGTAACGGTTTAGAACGCGAGGTTATAAAAGTGAAGAAACCAAAGATATCAAAATGGTCTGATGAACAAAAAGATACTATTCAATCTTATTTAGTTAAATTCAAAAGCGTTTCACCAAAACGTATAGTATACGATTTGGAGAAGAATGAAGGGATTAAAATATCAGAACAGAGCTTGCGTTTATTTAAGAAGTAAGAGTTGTTGGAGGAGTTTGTGGCATTGCGATATATGTTAAAGGACCTGGAGGACCAACATCTCCTTTATCTCCTTTTAGACCTTGAGGTCCTTGGGGTCCTTGGGGTCCTTGAGGGCCAGGAGGGCCTTGTGGGCCAGGGGCACCCGGAGTTCCAGGACCAGATGATCCTCCTAAGAGAAGAGCAGCAGAATTTGCTTTTAGTTCAGCAATCGTTTTTTTAAGATTTTCTACTTCAGTCTTCAGTAAGCGAACTTCACGACCAAGAGGATTACCACTCTGATACTGACTGCCAGGGGGGAACAGAACAGATGTCATTTCTATAGGAAAATTATAATGAAATTTAATTTTTAAAACGCAAAAAATAGATAAAATTGGTTTAAATTTGTTAAAATATACTTATATAGAAATGATTATTCCAATTCGTTGTATGGGTTGTGGAAATATGATTGCAGATAAGTGGAGATACTATCAATCGGAATTAAAACGTGTAAAAGGTGATTTGAAATCAGAAAGATACTACTTTGATGGAAACGATATTCCTGTAACACCAGAAAAGAAGATTATGGATACACTGAAGTTACGTCGTCCTTGTTGTAGAAAACACTTCTTGACACAGATTGATTTGATGGAAAAGATTTAATATAGTTAGATGCAACTATTTCTGCCAGGTTTAGTAACAATTATAGTAGCAGGAGTCTTTATATTTTTTGTTATACCCCGAGTTTCACATATAATTATATTTATTATTTCCATAATTTTCTTATTTATAATGATTCAATCTCACTATAGTATGTTTGCAAATGAGTATAAGTTAATTAGTTGGAGAGATCAATTAAGAACGTTTGCCACACCTATACTTATAAGTATTTTAGTAGTTGGCTTACTTTTTGCGGCATCACAACTATTTAACTTTGATATAAAATCACTATTAGATTCGTTATCAAAATCAAATAAAGTATCTAATATATAGATGGTAACTCGTAAGAAAAAAACTAAAGCTATGACAATTCCTCAGCTCAGAAAAGCGTTCGAAACTATTGAAAAAAAATCAAATGAGATTAATTCTGTTAGAGAATTTCAAGAAGTATGGAAATCAGTATTTCATAAATCAATCGATTCAAAAGCAGCAGAATCTTATTTACGTATGAAGAAAAAAAGATCAAAAACAAGAAAGAATAAGAATAAACAGTCTGGCGGTGTAGCTCCCCTAGATTACACAGTAGGTCCCGGTGTAAATGGTGTTCATGGTAACTTTCTTCCATATATAAGTTCTGGCTTTGGTTTTTATAATAATATTAATAATATTGCGATGGATTCAGACTGTGGAAAACAAGATATTACACCAACTATATCATCAGAAATGGGTTCTAATAAAGTAACCTCAGGTGGTTCCTTAAATGAACTACTCTCACAAAAGTTTGTTGGTTCAACTGTCCCTCCTACACCTTTACAGGACTTAGTAGATAGTGCTAGAGGTGTAAAGCTTGGCGCCTCACCAGATCCATTAGAGACAAAATTTCAAGCTTCAAGAGTTTAGTAAAAAGTAACATAAGAACAAACCTATAATACTAATAGGTTTATTAGTATGGAGAAGATTGAGCATATCATTCTTGATAAGTATTTTAAAACATTTTCATACCCTTTTACACATCATCAAATAAATAGTTATGACCAGTTTATTTCTAAAGATATTCCTGCGATTATTAAATCGGAAAATCCTATACTAATTTTACAAAAACCAATCGGCACACATAATAAGAAAGATATTTATGCATATCAGATTGAAATTTTTATTGGGGGAGTTGAAGGAGATCGTTTTTATATTGGAACACCTACACTATCGTTAAAAAATAGTGAAGAAGTTCGTCTCTTATTTCCAAATGAAGCGAGGTTACGTAACTTAAGTTATGCGTGTAATATAGAAGTTGATATATTTGTTCGTGTAACTTTTACAACACTAAATCCTTCTGGAGGAAATCCTACTAAAACAGTTGTTCTTCTAGATCCTTCTTTAGAAAAGTATTCATATTTATCAAAAGTTAATCTATTTAAGATACCACTTATGTTACACAGCAGATACTGTTTATTACATAATAAACCTAATCTTTTCTTAAAAGAAGTAGGTGAGTGCATATACGATTATGGTGGTTATTTTGTTGTAGATGGTTCTGAAAAAGTTCTTATAACACGTCAAGAAGCAGCATTTAATACACTTTATATTACTAAACAAGAAAATAATCCGGATACAGAAATATACGCATCAATTCAGTGTTTAAATCCAGTAACAAGACAGACTAAAAGAATTGCATTTGCTTTAGATCGTAGAACTAGCACGATTCTTGTTAGTATACCTATGGTTCGTAAAGAGATTCCTCTTTTTGTTCTTTTTCGTGCGTTAGGTGTTCAATCAGATAACGATATCTTAAGATTTATCTTACCAGATGAGAATTCAGTTGAAACCAAACTATTAGAACCATACTTACACGAAACACTTTTAGAAGCAGATCCATTTATGGATCAGTATTCCGCTATTCAGTATATTAAACTACTAACTAAAGGTTTTTCAGAAGCGCACGTTTATGATATATTATATAATTCTGTATTTATTCACTGTGAAAATAAATTAAGTAATAAAGTTTATTTTTTAGGAGAATGTGTGCGTAAGATTCTACGTGTAAAAGCAAATATTGATATGCAAACAGATAAAGATGATATAAGAAATCAGAGATGCTTAACAAGTGGGTTTTTAATAAAACTCTTATTTCAAAATGCTTACAGTTTATGGGTAAAAAAAATGAAGTTATCTCTTGATAAAGAGTATAAGTATAATGAAGCAAACTATAGTAATGAAAATTTTTTGAACTTATTTTTGCCAGGGAACTTATCAACACTGTTTGAACTGAACTTTATTAGTGAGCAGATAAGTAATGGATTCAAAGGTAAGTGGACGACAGGACCTGAAGATGCAACTGGTGTTCTACAACCTCTTTCTCGTTTATCATACTTAGATTTCTTATCGCACTGTAGACGTGTAAACTTAGATTTTGATACTGGATTAGCACTACAGGGGCCTCGTCGTCTACATACAACGCAGTATGGATACTTCTGCACCTCTGAGACACCAGGTGGTTCATCAATTGGTATTACAAAGAACTTATCTAATTTTACTGCGATAAGTCTTGCGATGGAACCAAAACCTTTTATTGATTGGTTAACTAATAAAATGAACTTAATACCTATTAATGATTTAACTCCTAAAATGATGATAATTGGTGTGCCTGTATATGTAAACTCTGGAATTATAGGATATATTATGAATTCACCATTTGAACTAATAAAAGTATGTAAGTTAATGAAATATACTGGATGCTTACCCTGTTACTCTTCAATGGGATTTAATATTCGTGAAAGAAAACTCTTCTTCTACTTTGACGAAGGGAGACCAGTAAGACCTTTAATACACATTAGTGATGGTATATATCCTTATGAGAAGATTAAATCTATGAAGAGTTGGAATGAGTTAGTAAAAGGTTCATATAAGAAAACGATTGGATTCGATATTACCAGTTCTGTTTTTACCGACCCTTTAGAGTTAAGAGAATCGGTGAGTTTTGAAGATTATATTAAAGAATTACTACCGTATATAGGTGTAATAGAGTATGTTGATCCATATGAATCAAATGAATCCTATATATCAATGTTTCCAGAACAAGTCAAGCTAGAAACAACACACGTTGAACTCCATCCATCTACTATGTTTGGTCTCTTAACATCGATGATCCCATTTCCAAATCATAATCAATCACCGAGAAATCAGTTATCTTGTAGTCAGTCAAAACAAGGAGTATCAATGTATTCTACAAACTATAATAATCGTTTTGATAATCAAACACACGTCTTATGTTATGGAGAAGCACCACTGGTTAGAACACTATACTATGATTACGTAGCGGATGGTAAAATCGGATATGGTCATAATATTATTCTAGCAATTGGTGCATTTACAGGATATAATCAAGAAGATGGGATAGTATTTAACGCAGATTCTTTTCAAAGAGGGATGTTTCGTAATATGACTTTCCGTTCATATGAAGCGTTTGAAGAAGATGATGAGAAAGCCGGTTCAAAAACACGCATAGCAAATCCAGAGAACGTTCCAGCGTGG
>Ga0209400_1003486_pt1 | contig 11434 bp, 12 predicted proteins | sample M_130807_EF_Meta_FD_187313 | JGI IMG/M metagenome (GOLD analysis project Ga0209400, IMG submission 187313) | Freshwater microbial communities from Lake Montjoie, Canada to study carbon cycling - M_130807_EF_MetaG (SPAdes) (version 2) | ecosystem: Environmental > Aquatic > Freshwater > Lake... | reverse complement strand
TTAGACAATCCCGAATTGGCAAATTTAAAAAGTTTTCTACAATCTAAATTAGATTACTATGCTAAAAATATTGTAGCAGTTGAAGATTATAATTTCTATATTACAAATTCTTGGACAACAAGAAACAAAACAGGTGAAGGACATCATGCACATAGACACCCAAATTCTATGTTAAGCGGTGTTTACTACTTAGAAGCAGATGGAGATTCCCCTTTAGAAATTACTCATAAATCTAGAATCTTTGAGGATTTTAGATTTCTATTTAAACATAGCGATTATAATATGTTTAATTCTCATTCCTGGAAAGGATTGGTTGTAACAGGAAGTTTAATTATTTTCCCTAGTTGGTTAGTCCATGAGGCTCATGCAAATACATCTAAAATTGATAGACGTGTTCTTGGGTTCAATAGTTTTGTAGAAGGCACATTTGGCGAACAAACAGGTGGCGGCAACGCATATTCTGCAGAATTGATACTTAAAAAAGTATAAATAAAAATGTTACATAAAGGTAACAAATTTCAATTATCATATCCGTGTAAGGAAGGATTCTAAAATGTCATATAACAAGACAAAATGCGACCCAGAGTTGGGCTCTAAAGTACATGCACATCTATTAAAGATGGGTGTTGAAACTCCCCGTAGAGATAACGGCATTGACCGTAAAATTAAAATAGATATAATTGAGGAAAAATTTAAAGACATTATGGGTGTCTTAGGTTTGGACTTAACTGATGACAGTCTAATGGAAACACCTAAGCGTGTTGCTAAGATGTATGTCAATGAAATCTTTTGGGGTCTCGATTATGAGGCATTCCCTAAATGTACTACTGTAGATAATAAGATGCAGTATAACGAAATGGTTGTAGAACGTAACGTAAATGTTCAAAGTAATTGTGAGCATCACTTTGTTGTTATTGATGGTTTAGCAACAGTTGCGTATGTTCCTAAACAACGAGTACTTGGTCTAAGTAAAATTAATCGTATTGTTGAATATTTCAGCAAACGACCACAGATTCAAGAACGCTTAACAGAACAAATTTTCCACACGCTACAATTTATTCTTGATACTGAAGATGTTGCGGTATTAATTGACGCACAACACTATTGTGTTAAATCGAGAGGTGTTGAAGATACAGGTAGTTCTACAGTTACAGTTCGTTTAGGTGGCGGATTTAAAAATGTTCCAGAAGTAAGAAACGAATTTTATCAAATTGCAAGACAAGGATGCAAATGACAATTAATGTAATGGTTGACTTGGAGACAATGTCGACAAGATCACACGCAGCAATTTGTTCAATTGGTGCGGTAAAATTTGAAGGTAGTAAAATTGTAGATACATTTTACTGTACCGTTGATCTTGCCAGTTGCAAAGAAGCTGGATTGCATATCTCTAAAGATACTGTTGCATGGTGGTCTAAACAAAATAAAGAAGCATTGCGCGAACTAACAAAAAATAATATCTCATTGCAGGAAGCATTAGATAAATTTGAGTTATGGTTTGGTCCTAAAAGTTTGCCTATTTGGGGCAACGGTGCAGTATTTGATAATACTATTTTAGGTAATGCCTATTTTATTACAGGCAGAGAACCGCCCTGGAAATGCTGGGATGATAGATGTTACAGAACTGCTAAAGCCATGTTCAATTGGATTCCTGAAGACAAACGCGAAGGCACGTATCATAATGCCTTAGATGATGCTATGCATCAAACAAAACACTTAATTAAAATTCTTGGTGAGTAATATGCGTCTTTATAAAAAGAGAGTTGCGTTTTGCATTAGCGATCAACACCTTGTTCCGCATGGTGGCATTGGTCAATTCGCAAAAGGGTTTGTTGAAATGGCAAATAAAATTGACTGGAAGGTTGATATTATTACAGACAAACCTACAACAAATGAGTTTGCAAAATTAGTTGAATCATTGGGTGCAAATTTAATTGCACCGAAAAATGCTTTGTCATATAAAAATCATACCGGCACCTTTGCATTTACTGATTCAATTAACTTTGAAAAGATGATTAACTTTCGTGATGCTGTTATGAATGCGTTTCATACCAACATTTATGATATGGTTGTTTGCAATTCATTAGAAGCAATGCCTGCAGTATTGAGTTTTGATCTGAATACTTATATCCCAGTAGTATTTTATACGCATGAAGAGAGTATGGTATTCCGTGATACTAGAAAATTCAAAGGCGTATTTTTAGAAAGTTGTAATGAATTTTTTAACAACTTAATGAATCTTGAAAGTTGTTATATCGGCACACAATCTGCACGTAATGTTTCTGAAATTAAAAACAATGGCGGAGTAAATGTTGAACACTTAAGTATGCCTATGTCTGAAAGAGAATTGCTCACGGGCAATCATGCAGAACGAAAAGGTGTCTTGTATATTGGTCGTTGGGAAGATCGTAAAAATCCAGAAGCATTTTTAAAAGTAATTAAAGAGGCTGGATTGCCTGCAAAAATTATGACTAATGCAAACGGCAAGAAAAAGTTTGAAGCTCGTCTTGCTGAATTAGGTATTACTGATTATGAGATTAAAGCTAGTATTGTTGGTAAGGAAAAAGTTGACTTTATTAAATCTGCAAAGGTTCACTTTAATCCTTCACTAAGAGAAAATTACCCGTTCACATTTTTTGAATGTTTAGGCCATATGCCTTGTATTGTTATTGACAAATCTGAATGGGTAACTAATTTTGATCCTGAATACTATATTCGGTTACCGTTAAATGAAGTTGCTGAAGTATTAAAAGTAGAATATAATGCTGATCGAAAACAACGCAACCATGATGCCTTGCAGTATATTAAACATTTGGATTTTCAAACATCTGATAGATGGAAAAAATTCTTATCTGGTTACACTCAAACATCTTTGTCACGATCTGATTCTGCAAAAATTAATGATTATTCCGAAATCAAATATACAGACTTTATTAAAATCCTAAATAGAACACAATTAGCTATAGATGATGTCAAAAGTATATTGACAAATAAGTCTAAATATAATATAATCTATACAGACAACGACACATACTTAGCTAAAGATCCTAATTTTATACCAAAAGAAGAAGTTGCTTCTTCACTAGAAAGCCTGTTTGCATGAGAACATATGAATACGTAATTTCTGGTCCAGCATATTTACGCTTGGGCGCAGAACAATGTAATGACCCAGATGTATTAGAAATGATGCTTGACATGATTGGTCGAGTATGTCACAATCAAAATAATCATACATTCTCATTATTATATAATGGATTTACGGAAAAGAACTTTGGACCTAAGCTACAAAAGTTTCGCCCTTCAATTAATAACATTCATGCTGACTCTGGTGGTTTGCAGATTATTACTCGCGGCTTGAAAAATACTCCAGATGTGAGAGAAAAAGTTTATTTGAATCAAGGCGCATATGCAGACATTGGTATGTCGTTTGACGAAATTCCTGTTAAGACAACTTCTACAAGTGGTGTATCATCTAAAATTGATACTAAGCGTAGATATGCGGACATGGATAATTTTGACGAGTATGCTAGACAAACGGGTCGAAATGTAAAATCACAAATTGAAACCTTTGATAAAATGGGTAGCAAATGTAGACCATTTGTTATTATGCAGGGATCGTCTCAAGAATCATATTCCCGTTGGGCTGAACTTGTATTAGAAGAAATTACCCCCGCATTGCATCATCGTATTGGTGGTCTTGCTATGGGATCAGCTGCTTTGGGTATGGGACAATTAGAAGACGTTAAACGAGCATTCTATGTTACTCAAATGCCATACACCAGACCATTTCATTTACACGTATTAGGTGTCGGCGCATTACGTCGTATTCTTCCTTATATTTGTTTTAGTCAATCTGGTCTATATGACGGCATTGATATTTCATATGATTCAACCACACATTCTATGTCATTAGATAATGGATTGTTTTATTTCTCATTTGCTAAAAAAGCAGCAGGTTCTCCATATGGCGGCACATCGGTAAAAATGGGTAGAGAATATTCTAACATTTATAGAACAGTTGTTACAGAAATTAATGCAGTATGTGGTACAAATTATACTCCCGAAGAATATCATATCTTAATGAATAGAGGTGTAGGCGTTCATTTAGAAGCAGGCGGAAAATTTGTAGATATTATGCGAGCACGTCTTGCTTTTATTTTAACAAACGTGCATAATTTTACTCATGATGTTAATGCTTTAACACAATCAAAAGAATTGTTTTTAAAATTCTGCAGAGAAAAAGATTGCGAGAATGAATACGCCACATTATTTGATGTTAAGACTCTTTCCGAATTTGAAGATTGGGAAAAGAATGTAGGCCGGTATATGGAGTCTGAACCAGTTAATACACAACCACCAGTTTCACTTGAGGATTTATTTGCATGACCGATATTATTTCAAACGATCCAGTATTTTTTACGGACACAATTATACACAGTAAATTAATTAAAAAGAAAAGTTCTATTTGGGTTACCTTTCAGAAGGAGGGTATTCATAAATATCCGCAAGCTGCAACTGATCCTAAATTGGCAACAGGCGATTGGCTAGATGTTTCATTCTTGGGAACACCTCATAGACATATTTTTCATTTCCGTGTAGAGATGGAAGTATTTCATGATGATCGAGATGTAGAATTTATTCAAGCAAAACGCATTATGGAAAAGTGGTATTCAGATGGTACCTTACATTTAGATTATAAGTCATGCGAAATGATGGCATGTGAGCTTTATGATAAATGTTCTGCACAATGGCCAGACAGAGATTATACTATTGAAGTATCAGAAGATGGTGAAAATGGTTGTAGAATTAGTTTTGAAAGGATAGCAGGTGAGTAAATTATATTATATGGGCTTAGAACCTTACGAAGGTCGCTATACTTTACAATTGCAACAATGGAGTGAAGCTGCATTTAAACGCAGAGGTATTGACTATGAAGTAATACATGGTGATATTCTAGATGACTCTAAAGCAATTGTAACAGGTCAAGTACTTGATGCGCATGGGCGTAGTTATTATTCGTTGACACAAATGGCTAATCTTATTAAGAAGATGAAAGCCGGTGAAATTACTTGGCAAGACACAATCTTTTTTGAAGATATGTTTACTCCTGGAATTGAGGCATTGCCATATATTATGGATCAAGTAAGTTTTGAGTATCAACCTCGAATCTTTGTTCGTTGCCTTGCACAGACAATTGATCCAGATGATTTTGTTCATGTATGGGATATGCAGAAGTGGATGGGATTGTATGAGAAGATGACAGATCAATTTGTCACAGGCGTACTTGCATCTAACGAAGAGATGGTTGCTCATATGAAGATTGCAGGATGGGAAGCCCCAACCTTTAATATCTCTGGGTTAGCATTTGATAAAGATGAAGTTCGTGGTCGTGTAGCAACTCGTATTCCATTCAATGATCGTAAACTTCGTGTGGTATTTGCTGCAAGATTCGATCAAGAAAAACAACCTGATTTCTTTATGGATCTAATTGAACGCTATCACACAATTAATCCGAATGTAGAATTTGCTGTTCTTTCAGGCGGGCCTTTGCGTAGTAACAATGAAAAATATTTGACTCGCGCGCGAGCAATGGAAAAGACTCATAATTTTAAAATCTATGAGAACCTTAAAAAGAATGAATACTATGAATTTGCTAGGTGATTCTCGAGTATTTTTAATTGTGCATTACAGGATTGGGTAAGTAATACTGCATCAGAAGCAGATGCACTTGGTACAAATTGTTTGTATCCTGCATATAGATCATTCCCAGAAACATTTGCCAATGATCGTGAATGTTTATATATCCCATGGTCGCAAGATGATGCAGTATTTAAATTAAATACATTGTTGTTTCAAGAGAGATCTAATCTAGGTAAGTTATCTGATTGGACGTCTGGTACTATTGATCGTTGCTTAGATATCATGTTTGAGGATAATTCCAAATGGTATCGTAGCGGCAAGGATTACAGAGATTATGTCCCAGCAGCCAAATACTAAATTAGTTGTTGTTACTGGTTCCGCTGGTTATATCGGCGGACAGACTTGTATTGAATTAAAGAAACAAGGATACGAAGTTATCGGTATTGATAACAGACATAACGAACATCTTGACGCATATCAAGATGAATATCTACAATGTGATTTTACAGATATGGATGCGTTCAGTCTGTATAAAAAGGTTTATCCTGTAGCAATTATTCATTGTGCTGGTACTAGCCTAGTTGGTCCTAGTATGAAAAATCCAGGACATTACTTTCACAATAATGTATCTAAGACCAATTTGCTTTTAGATTTTGTTGCTAAACATATTCCAAAGACTAAAATTATTTTTAGTAGCAGTGCATCTGTTTATGGAAACCCTACAACAAAAACTCCATTGAGAGAAAACGATAAAGTTGATCCTATATCTCCTTATGGTGAATCTAAGTTAATGGTTGAGCATCTATTAGAATGGTATCATAGATGTCATGAATTAAAGTATACAGCATTTAGATATTTTAATGCATGCGGCGCAGATGATAAAGGTCAACACGGCCAAGAACCAAATGCAACACATATCTTTGCCAAACTATTTGAAGCAGTCAAAAATAATACAGCATTTACTTTAAATGGTGCAGACTATGACACTCCCGACGGAACTTGTATTAGAGATTATATTCATGTTCAAGATATTGCGCTTGCACACATAAAAGCTATTGACAATTCTATTCAAGGCATATATAATTTAGGCATGTTACAAGGACATTCTAATCTACAAATTCAAATACTTGTAGAAAGAATTACCAATAAAGAAATTGTAACATTTATTAATAGGCGACGCGAAGGAGACCCTCCATCGTTAGTTGCTGATAGTACAATGTTTAAACGTCTTGCAGATTGGACTCCTTATTATAATATGACAGATGTTTTATTATCACTTAATAAATGGTATAATTCTCCGACATATGAGGCTTTAACAAAGCAGCGGTCTTTCCCGAACATTCATCCCGCTTTATAAATTCTGCATGTCGTCAAACTTACTTAAAGAGGCAAGAGATGGCAAATAAAAAATTCTTCTCAACAAAAACATATAGACAAATAGGTCCTGTAGCTTACAGGCAATGGCGCGCAGATAGTCATTGTAATTTAATTCACGGTTATGCCATGAGTTTTCATTTCGAATTTGAAGCAGATACATTGGATGCCCGTAATTGGGTAACTGATTTCGGTGGCCTACGACCACTTAAAGACAAGCTAGAAGAATGGTTTGACCACACTCTGCTAGTTGCACAAGATGATCCAATGCGCGAACATCTATTGGAATTGGGTAGATTAAAACTAGCAAAGATTACAGAAGTAGAACGTACTGGGTGTGAGGGTATTGCCGACTTCTTATACGAATATATTAACACAATCTTTTTACCTAATTGCGGTAGCGAAGAAGCTAAGCGAGTTTGGTGTTGCCGAGTAGAAGTTAGAGAGACTGATAGCAATATGGCAGGCCGTTCTGGCCATAGAGAAGACAACGAATTTAATTAATACATGAAACTTTGTTTATTGGGCGATACTCATTTTGGTGTTAGGAATGATTCTAAAGCATTCCATGCATATTATGAGAAATTTTATAGCGAGATTCTTTTTCCATATCTAGAACAAAACAATATAAAAACTATATTGCAACTAGGTGATCTATTTGATAGAAGAAAATATATTAATTTTATGTCTCTTGCTGAGGCTCGCCGATATTTCTTTGATGTGATTGTTGAAAAGAAAATGAATCTTATTGCATTAATTGGCAATCACGATATCTTTTGGAAAGAAAGTTTAAAAGTAAATTCTCCAGATTTATTATTACAAGATTACGATAACATTACTATCATTCAAGAACCAACGACCCTAACATTTGACAAAGCACAAATGGATATTATTCCATGGATTTGTAAAGAAAACGAAAAAGACATTGCATACTTTATTGGTAAATCTGGTTCTGATTTTTGCGCGGGTCATTTTGAGCTAGCAGGATTTCAAATGATGAAAGGCATTGATAGCCATGACGGCATGGATAGGTCAATGTTAAAAAGCTATAATACTGTGTTTAGTGGGCATTATCATACTAGATCACACGAAGATAATATTGTATATTTAGGTACTCCTTACGAACTTGCTTGGAATGATGAAAGCGATCCTAAGGGATTTTACATCTTTGATACTGATACTGGATTGTTTGAGTTTATTCAAAATCCCTTTAATATGTTTATTAAACATTACTATGACGATGAAAAAACAGATCCCAATTTAATTGACAAAACAATATTTACAAACAAGTATGTTAAACTTGTGGTAATCAATAAAAGAGATATTTTAAAGTTTGATAAATTTGTAGAAGCTATTTATTCAAACAATCCTATAGAATTAAAAATTATAGAAGATTTTTCAGAGTTTGAAGCCAGCGCATTAGATGATTCAATTGATCTAGAAGATACTATGACATTGTTATCCGATTATGTAGATAGCGTTGAGACTGATTCAGACAAAGAACGGTTAAAGACTTTGCTAAAGACTTTATATGTGGAAGCACAACATTATAACGAAGCATGATTAAATTTAAGAAAATACGTTGGAAAAACTTCTTATCAACCGGTGGACAATTTACTGAAGTAGATTTTACTAAATCATCTTCTACATTAATTGTAGGTGAAAACGGTGCAGGCAAAAGTACTATCCTAGATGCAATTTGTTTTGTACTGTTTAATAAGCCTTTTAGGAATATTAATAAACCTCAATTAATGAATACTATTAACGGCAAGTTACTTGTGGTTGAGGTTGAATTTGTTATTGGCAATAAAGAATATAGAATTATACGAGGAATGAAACCTGGTATATTTGAAATCTATTGTAATGATGTACTATTGAATCAAGATGCTGCCGCAAGAGACTATCAAAAGTATCTTGAAGAAAGTATTTTAAAATTAAATTATAAGTCATTCACACAAATTGTTATTCTTGGTTCGGCATCATTTACGCCTTTTATGCAATTGGCATTAGGGTCAAGACGTGAAATTATTGAAGATATTTTAGACATTCAAATTTTTACAGTAATGAATGCAGTATTAAAAGACAAGTATACTGATATTAAATCTCGTATAACAGAAATAGAAAATGAAATTACCTTAGGTAAAAATAAGGTTAAGTTGCATCAACAATATATTGCAACGCTTGAAAGCGATAAACAAAAGAAAGTTGAAGATGTACAAAAACGCATACTTGAATCGAATGCTGAGATATCACAACTTAATGCAGGAATGTTGGCAGAGCAAGAAAAAGAAAAGGATTGTAAATCCTCTATATCTGACGCCGATGAGAAGCGTAACAAGCGTACGGAGATGGGAGCGTTGCTTAGAAAGCTTTCCGAAAGAATTACTAATCAAGAAACAAGCATACAATTTTACCACGACCATGATGTTTGTCCAACGTGTAGCCAGAATCTTGACGAACATCTCAAAGGATCCGCAATCGAACTTCATACACATAAACGTGAAGAAGTGCAATCTGCGATTGAAGCCCTTACCCTGCAACTTGAAGGCATTGAAACTAGACTTAATGAGATTGATGCGATCGAAAAGAAAATCTCTGAATATACAAGCAATGTCATTAGATACCAATCAAAGATCATCGCATCTCAAACTTACATTCAAAAGCTACAAGCGGACCTGGCAGTCAACGATAATGATACGGCAAACATTGAAGATGAAACGAGAAAACTTAAAACCATGGCCAAGGAAGTGGTCGCACTTGCAGGCGAGAAAAGTAAATTGTCAGAAGATAAACATTATCTAGATATTGCAGGTGTGTTACTAAAAGACACAGGCATTAAAACAAAGATCATTCGTCAATACTTACCTGTAATAAATAAATTAGTAAATAAGTATTTAACAGCAATGGACTTCTTTGTTCACTTTGAATTGGATGAATCATTTAATGAAGTAATTAAATCTAGACACAGAGATGAGTTTAGCTATGCATCATTTAGTGAAGGCGAGAAACAACGAATCGATTTAGCTTTGTTGTTTACTTGGCGCACAATTGCCAAGATGAAAAATAGTGCTAGTACCAATCTGCTATTGTTAGATGAAGTATTTGATTCTTCATTAGACACAAACGGTACAGACTATGTTATGAATTTGTTAAATACTATCGGTGAAGAAACAAATGTATTTGTTATCTCACATAAAGGTGATCAATTACTAGATAAATTTAAATCAGTAATTAAGTTTCAAAAGTATCAAAATTTTAGTAGAATGTCATGATTGTAATTAGAAAAGATAAATTAAATTTAGTTGAACCTACTGCTGAGGTACTGCATAAAGCGCCCCAACCTTTTAATTTTGAATTAGATAGTAATAATGCCCGAGGTGTTTCAAATGTTTTATTTGAAAAAATGAAAGAATTGGGGGGTGTTGGTTTAAGCGCAAATCAAGTTGGATTAGACATGCGTGTATTTGTAATGGGATTAGACGAACTTAAAATTGCAGTGTTTAATCCTATTATAATTAAATATAGTAAAGAAGAAGAAGTATTTAACGAAGGGTGTTTATCTTATCCTGGTATTATGCTGCCTATTAATAGACCAACTAAAATCACAGCCACATACCAAGATGAAACAGGTAAATACGTAGAACAAGATTTTAATGGATTAACTGCTAGAATATTTCAACATGAATATGATCATATGAATGGTACCGATTATACACAGCGAGTATCTAAATTTAAATTAGATTTTGCGAAAAAGAAATTTGCAAATAAAAAGAAAAAGATAATTAAAAAGTACGCTACTAAAACATTAATAGAGGCACTAAATGGCAATAAAAATACCTAGTGAATATAATGATGCATTTGATTTTGGGTTTACTGCTGTAGAATCGGAAGAATCTATAGTTGAAAAACAGGTAGTAAATACTGCCCCAATGATTGATGGATTATCAGCAGTTGAAGATAAAGTATCTATTATATTAAATAAAATAGATTATCTAGAATAAATAATAAAAGCTGGTGCTGGTTCTAATAATAATTTTGATATTGATTCTTATAAACAATTAGTTGAAAAAGATGTTAATGTTAAATTAAAAAAATTAGAAGGATTGATAATGCCATTATTAGCCAATCTTTTAAAAAATCCAGATAAAGATTATATCAAATGGCCCAATCGAAAACCAATTATTGAAGCACAAATAGCCAAAATACTTGAAATAACTAGGCCACTCTCAGAGTAAAAAGTGCTTGACCTTTGCCCGTAAAGGTGTTATAATATAGCATCAGCAAGGAAATTTATGGCACTAGCAAACTCAAAATCAGTACTCGCAAAGCTACTCGCACAAGAGAACATCACTGTCGAGCATCGCAAAACACAAACCGCATACTTTGATCCCAAGAATCGTGTTCTTGTTCTTCCAATCTG
>Ga0209400_1003485_pt1 | contig 11436 bp, 12 predicted proteins | sample M_130807_EF_Meta_FD_187313 | JGI IMG/M metagenome (GOLD analysis project Ga0209400, IMG submission 187313) | Freshwater microbial communities from Lake Montjoie, Canada to study carbon cycling - M_130807_EF_MetaG (SPAdes) (version 2) | ecosystem: Environmental > Aquatic > Freshwater > Lake... | reverse complement strand
TTTGCGTTGGCCAGTCTTGAATGTCGGCTTGGACTGATGCGTTGAAAAATAAAAGTTGATAAGTCATTATATAGCATGCATGCAATAAATAGCAAGAGATTGAAAACCAGTAATGTGCGGATAAAACCAAACCCGTTGTGCATGCTTTACTCAAACAATTTGCCAGCGTTTCTTAAGAGACAATTCCCTCATGTCCTCCCCCAAAAACAAACCCCTCCAACCCGCCGACTACCTCAAAAAAATCCTTACTGCACGCGTTTACGACGTAGCACATGAGTCGGCTTTGGAGGTGGCAAAAAACCTAAGCCGCCGACTCCATAACACCGTGTTGTTGAAGCGCGAAGACCAGCAACCGGTGTTCAGCTTCAAACTGCGCGGCGCTTACAACAAAATGGCGCACCTCACCCCCGCGCAACTTAAAAAAGGCGTGATTTGCGCGTCTGCTGGTAACCACGCACAAGGCGTGGCTTTGGGGGCTAGCCGTTTGGGTGCAAAAGCAGTCATCGTGATGCCCATCACCACGCCTGCTTTGAAGATCGACGCCGTCAAAGCATTGGGCGGCGAAGTGGTCTTGTTCGGTGACAGCTATTCCGATGCCCACCAACACGCCCTAAAACTCGAGAAGAAAAACGGCATGACTTTCGTTCATCCGTTTGACGACCCAGACGTCATCGCAGGGCAGGGCACTATCGCGATGGAAATGCTGCGCCAATTACAGGGCTTGAACCTCAACACCATTGACGCGGTGTTTGTGGCGATTGGCGGAGGCGGATTGATCGCTGGCGTGGCTAACTACATCAAAGCCGTGCGGCCAGAAATCAAGGTCATTGGTGTGCAAATGGACGACTCATCGGCCATGATGCAGTCGGTCACCGCAGGCAAGCGCGTCGCATTGAATGACGTCGGTTTGTTCTCAGACGGTACCGCCGTCAAGTTGGTGGGGGAGGAGACATTTCGCATATCACGCAACTTGGTCGACGCCTACATGACCGTCGACACCGACGCGGTGTGCGCGGCTATCAAAGACGTGTTTGTCGACACGCGCAGCATCGTGGAACCCGCTGGCGCTTTGGCCGTCGCGGCTATCAAACAGTACGTCGCCGCACATAAAACCAAAGGCGAAACCTACGCTGCCATTTTGTGCGGCGCCAATATGAATTTCGACCGCTTGCGTTTCGTGGCTGAGCGCGCCGAAGTGGGTGAAGAGCGTGAAGCCTTGTTTGCAGTCACCATCCCTGAGCAACCCGGTAGCTTGCGCCGTTTTTGTGAATTGATTGGCGCACTACCAAGCTTTGGCGGCAGCAAAACGCCACGCAATGTGACCGAATTCAACTACCGCATGAGCGACGCCAACAAAGCCCACGTTTTTGTGGGCCTCACTACGGGCGTCAAGGGGGAAAGCCACAAAATCGCAGCGCATTTCACTAAGCATGGGTTTGATGCGATAGATCTCACCCATGACGAGCTGGCTAAAGAGCACATTCGCCATATGGTGGGTGGCCATTCCACGTTGGCGCAAGAAGAGCGCTTGCTGCGTTTTGAATTTCCTGAGCGTCCTGGCGCCTTGATGCGGTTTTTGCTGGCCATGCGCCCAGGCTGGAATATCAGTTTGTTTCACTACCGTAACCAAGGGGCTGATTACGGGCGTATTTTGATGGGCTTACAGGTGCCCACTAAAGACGGCAAAGTGTTTACTAAGTTTTTAGAGGAGCTGGGGTATCCGTATGTGGAGGAGACGCTGAATCCGGCTTATCGGTTGTTTTTGCAGAGGTAGCAAGAACAAGAAATTTGGGGAAGCGTTTACTTCGGTAACCCTAGGTGCACGCAAATAGCTTGTTCGACTTCCAACATGTCGCTTTTGGATAATGTTGCGAGTTTCTCTTTGAGCCGCAATTTGTCGGCAGCCATCAATTGATCGGACATGGCTTTACAAAACTCTCCTGCGACGCTTACACGCGCCTCACTAGGGAAAACACGAGAAGTGTTGGTTGTCAAGGGCACAACTACAACACGTTTAAGATTTCGGTTTGCTGAGTCGTTGCTTACGATGATGGCTGGCCTAGTCTTCTGAATCTCACTCCCAACTGCTGGGTCAAAAGCTACCCACCAAACCTCACCGCGCTTCATCATTCATGTCCTTGTTCAGGGCATTGATCCATTCGCTTGCATCTTTCTCGCGCAGCGAATCATTTGCCATTGCTTGGTAGCCGGCATCAAGAGCTTCGCTGACAACGTATGGTCGAACTAAGTCCTCAATGAACTGACTCATTTGCCGCTTGCCAATGGTCCGATAAAGGCCGTCGTAAACGGCCTCGTCAAGCGTGATAGTCATTCGTTTGTGCATATAAGCCTCATTATGCGTTGTACGTATAACGCATTCTATTTGAAATGACTCACTTGCGCTAGGCTAAATTCGATGCGCCACAGCAGTCATCACCCCAGCCGCAACCCGCATCAATCCTTTAAAAGGCGCTGGCAACTCAGCAGCCCCCGCAGCCTGCGCCTCTTGGGCATGCCGCATTTCATCCGACTTCATTTGCGAAACTATTGCTCGTGACGCTTGGTCGTTTTCAGGCAAGCGTTGCATATGGCTTTGCAAATGCGCTTCCACCTGTTTTTCGGTTTCCACCACAAAGCCTAAGCTCATCGGGTCGCCGCCTAATTTGGCGGCTAGAAAGCCAATGCCAAACGCGCCCGCATACCAAAGTGGGTTAAGCAGGCTGGTGCGGCCACCAAGTTGCTTCAAGCGCTCTTCAGTCCATGCGAGGTGGTCGGTTTCTTCATCGCAGGCGGTCTGCAAATGTCTTCGCAACGCTTCGTTCTTGGTGGCTAACGCCTGGGCGGTGTAAAGCGCCTGAGCGCAAACTTCGCCTACGTGGTTGACGCGCATCAAAGCGCAAGCTTCGTGTTTTTCTGTGTCACTCAGTAATGTGTCAGCAATGCCGCTGGCGGGGTTGGTTCGGCTGGCGTGGTGGTGGGCAAACACTGTGCGTAAGGCGCGGTCGGCTGTGGTGAGTAGGGTGTCCATAAGATTAGATTGTCTATTGGCCAAGTCAAATTTAATTTTTAATTAAAAATAAGTAACCCAGGCTTCCCGCCTGTTGCACATAAGCAACGCACCCTCCCTATTTTTCTCTCTAAAGGTGGCTTTGCCACGCCCTCTCTGGTCCAATAACACCAACTTCCTGAAATGGAGGTTGTCCCGCGAAAGCGGAGACCTTATTCAACCTTGGAGAAATTTGAAATGAAAAAAACCCTCGTTGCCATAGCAGCACTCGCAAGCGTGACTGCATTTGCACAATCAACTGTGACAATATCTGGATTGGTCGACATGAACTACGGTTCAGTCACAGCACCATCAAATGCTATTTTATTGAAAACTGGTAACGTTTCTCGCGTTGCTATGAACGGTGCTGGTACTACTGCGTTCCTATTCCAGGCTACCGACGACTTAGGCGGTGGATTAACTGCTTCTTTCCGCTATGAAATGAACCCTGACTTTGTCAACGGTTCAGGTGTAGTTGGTGGTGTGACAGGTTCTGGCACAGCTGTAAATGCTACGGTAGCAGGTGCCACAGAAACGGTTAACTACGGTAACGGCGCAAATGGATATAACTTTGTAGGTGTTTCAAGTGCCGATATGGGCGGCATCAAACTAGGACGTTTGAACACTGGAACGCTAGCAGCTTTCGGTGACATGTCTGTATTTGGTACTGCATTGGGATCTGGTTACGGTTCATCGGCTATTTTCACCCGTTATTCATCTTCTTCAGGTAACTACAACAATACAGCACCAACACGTTTCAACGGCGCTGTTGAATATCAGTCACCTGCAATGAGTGGCTTTACAGTTCGTTACTTGTACGTACCTCAAGTTGATGTTAACGGTATTGGTGGCGAAAATTCATGCTTCCAAACAGCATGTACGTCAGCTAATACTGCTGCCCCTGGTGTCAACAAAGCTGGTGTAACTGACGCAAGCGTTCGTTACTCAAATGGACCATTGAACGTCACTTACGCAGTTCAACAGATCAAAACTGGCGCAGGCGATACAAACGCTTTAGTTAATCCAGCACTTCAGTCTGTTGCTAGCACCAATTTGAATCACACTACCTTAGGTGCAAATTACAAAACTGGCAATGTCACAGGCTATTTTGGATATTGGACTTTAGGCTCAGGTACAACTTACTCAGACAAAGGTTCAATGATTGGCGCAAAATACAACATGGGCACTATTGATTTGCTCGTGTCTGCGGCAAGACTCAACAGCAGCTTAACTGCAACAACTACAGCAGCAGCAGATCGTAAAATTCTTGGTGTTGGTGCTGATTACAACTTGAGCAAGAAATCTAAAATCTACGCACGATTAGAGAGCCGTAATGCAGATACAGGAACAACTGTAACTACTGCTGGTTCAGTTAGCTCCACTCAGGGTTCAGTAACAAAGACTACTGCAATTGGTATCCAAACTAACTTCTAATTCTTATGCTGGCATTTGCTGCCAGTTAAGTTTATAGAAAACCCTTAAACCCCCGCACCTCGAAAGAGCTGTGGGGGTTTAAATTTATAGATTCAAATGGTTAGATAAATCTACGAAATCAAGACATTTTTATTGAAATTGGCATTCGTATGAATATTTCTTAATTATTGTCAGCAGATATAAAGAATATATAGGTGTGAATATGAAAAATAATATGCTGGGTATTTTTGCGACCCCCATCTATTTTGCAATGGTAGAAAACGTTAAAGAAATAAAAGAAGAATTTAATCAAATTTTAAAAAATTTACACTTTTATGACACCCCGGAAATGTGGGGTAAGCCACACAAACTAACAACTAAGAATTTCGAAGACAATATTATTCAAGAAAATAATATGGAGGTAATCAAAAAAGTAATTGATGTAAACATCAGGTTATTTTTGGAAATGCTCAAATTACCATATCAAGAGTATTTGCTGACATCATGGATAACATCCTACGACAAGGGTGAATATGCACCGGTACATAACCATTTAAATGCGGATATATCTGGTGTTTACTATTATGAAACAAATGGTAATGACGGGGATATTTTTTTTGTAACCCCTTGTCTTGTAATAACTGCTTCAATCTTTAATAAAGTGTCTGAAAATTACTATGTACCACCAGAAGAGGGCAAACTGATATTATTTCCCGGATGGCTTCAGCATGGTGTCGCTACAAATACCACTTCAAGCAATAGAAAGAGTCTCGCATTTAATATTTATTTCAAAAAATAACTAACCCGGAAAAATTAAAAAACTTCCAACTATATTAAATTTATTATTCTTGAAAAATTAAGACCGATTGCCATCACTATGACAACAGCCCCGAATATACTTCAGTGTGGGACACTATGTTGGTCCAATAGAGACATCAAAACTTGAGGTCAAGATTCAATATAAATATGGTCTGGTGGTAAGTCTGATTGGTAGCGTTCATACATCTGTAAATAAGCTACTTCAATGTTTTTAGTAAACTTCGGTGTATCAAATAGCAAAGTATTACTCCTATTACGCTCTAACTTGTATTTGATAACTTTAAGTTTTGCTGGATTGGTAGCTAACTCAATAGCTTTAGCTTCATATTCAGTTTGAGTGGTGGTAATCAATTCTGGCAGGTCGATTGCATTTAATAAGCTCGCAGCCACACGACTAGCAAAGCTTTCGCCCATACAAGTTAATACTGGCAGTCCTGCCCACAGGGCATCACTGGCGGTTGCTCCTGCGTTATAAGGTAGTGTGTCTAAAAATAAATCTGCTACTCTGTATCTTGCTAGATATTCACTTCTTTCAATACGACTACCAAATAGCAATCGGGTTTGGCTGACCCCTCTTTTTTTAGCTTCAGACTTAAGATTTTCTTCTGCCCACTTATTTTCTGCGTAAAGAAACAACACGCTTTCAGGAACAGCTATCAAAATTCTCATCCATCCATCAAATATAGGCGGTATTATTTTGTAATTATTATTAAAGCAGCAAAAAACAAATACATTTAATGGTAAATTTAATTCTACTTTGTCAAAAACCTTGTCTGATATCAATCGCGTAGAGTCATTAACTTGATAGCTAGGTAGATAGACAATTTTTTCTGTATAAAAATGCTGACTATCAACTGGTATGGTTGTTTTATCTGCAACCAAATAATCGTAGTATTCAGCACCCATAGTACCCAAATAGCCTATGTAACTGAGTTGTATCGGTGCAGCACGGTAAGCAAATATACCCATCCTTTCATTTCCGCTTAAGCCTGTTAAATCAATTGCAATATCAATACCTATATCTCTGGACAATTTGGCTACATCTTTATCACTTTTTTGTCGTATATCTATAAATTTATTAAAGGCTAAAGAAACCCTTTTATGCATATTGCTTGAGTCATGCGGACCATAATAAAAAGCAATTAATTCAAAGTTGTTTTTATCGTGTGTTTCAAAAAGTTCTACAGATAGATACGAAACCGGATGTTCGCGAAAATCTTCAGAGTAGTAGCCAATTTTTATTTTTTCTTTTCGTGGTCGTTTAGGAATAACACCAAGGAAAGGATTGAATGGATTTTTGTCATTTGTCCATATTTCAGTTGTTTGACGTTGAATTAATAAGGAATCAGTCAAAGCTAGGACAGAAAAACTTGGAGATGTTTTTTTACCTTCGCAAATTCGTAAAAGTAGGTTTTTGACATCGGTTTCAAAATTCTGCCAATCGCACATTAGCATTTTTGTATGTATTTGGATGCCAAGTAAATATTCATATTCAGGCTTGATCTCAATGGCCCTGTCAAAGCTTGCTAGAGCGTCATCTAAACGGTTTAACTCTCGAAGTACTTCGCCGCGGTTGTTGTAAGCATCTGCGTATCTAGGCTGCAAATCAATTGCGCGGTCAAAACTAGCCACCGCTTCATGAAAATGCTTTAACTCCTGAAGTGCAATGCCACGATTGGAGTAAGCTTCGGAGAAATCAGGTTTAAAGCCTATTGCCTTGTCATAGCAATTAAGAGACATTTGCCAATTTTTATTTTTTGCGAAAATATTCCCTAAATTTAAATAAAGGATCTCATTAGTTGGGTATAAATTTATTGCTTTAGATAATATTTCTTGAGCTTCCTCTAACTTTTCCAATTTAATTAAAACAGCAGATAAATTAATTAATGTTGATAATCTTTCGGGAAGTAGATTAAACGATAAAAATAAAAATCTTTCCGCCTCTATATAAAAAGTTTTTTGTAAATTTTCTAGCCCAAGCAAAAAATATTTCTTTGCTTGTTCGAATCTAACTGAGTCATTCTCATCTCTTATTGGAGCCATGATTTTTTATGAAGCCGGCACAATAAAGTCATCTTAATATTTTTAAGGTTGTATAAAACTCTTAGTGAATATTTAGCTTTCATTAATACAAAGTAGTGGTCGCTCCGGTGCTGGTGGATACGATACGAATACGCGTGCCCAATTGATCAGTGATGTATAAATTACCACTATAGTAAGTTATTCCAAGGGGGTAGGCAAAGTAAGCAGCGGTACCAGTCGCATTTACAAAGCCAGATGTACCGCTACCTGCTAGTGTGGTAACAACGCCAGTAGAGATAACAATTTTACGAATAGCATGGTTATTGAAGTCCGTAACGTAAAGATTGGTTCCGTCTGAAGCAATACCCACAGGATTGTAAAAATAAGCAGACGATCCAGTTGCGTTGACGTATCCAGATGTGCCACTAGTATTTCCTGCAAGTGTAGTTACAACACCAGTTGAAATGACAATTTGCCGAATAGAGTTGTTTGAAGTGTCGGTAACATAAACATTTGTACTGTCAGTTGCAACAGCACTTGGGTAATAAAACCTTGCACTTGAACTTGTACCATCGGTCGTACCATATGTGCCTGCATAACCGGCTAAGGTAGAAACAACCCCTGCGCTGGTAATCTTACGAATAGTTTGATTGTAGGAATCAGCTAGATACAAATTATCGGAACTGTCGACCGCAATACCTCTTGGGTAGTAAAAATATGCAGAGGTTGTAGTGCCGTCAGCGGTACCTTGGTTTCCAATTGAGCCAGCAAATGTTGTTGTTGTTGCAGTGCTTGTGGGGGAAGCTATTTTTCTAATAGTGTGGTTATATAGCTCTGAAATATAAAAATTTCCACTGGAATCAGCTACGACTCCTTGCAAGCCATAGAACTTCGAAGATGTACCAGTACTGTTGGTTGTTCCTGAGCTGCCAGATGTGCCGGCAATAGTAGTCAAAGTGGCAGTACCTGAAATGGCGGATACCGTTTGAACAACGCTTTGTCCGAAATCAAGAACGATTAATTTCCCTGACACGGAGTCATAAGTAATGCCGGTTAAGTACTGGGAACTGCTTGAGCTACCACCACCACAAGAGGAAAAAATCAAAGTTAGAAAAATAATGAATAAAAATTTAAGTTTCATGATAGAGTTTATAAAGTTCGATGACATCATATTACAGTTGATTAAGAGTTAAGAAAGAAATATGAAATACCTAACAGCGATAATTTTGATATTTATAATGGGTGTGTCTAAATCAGACCCGGGTACCCCTTCAACAGCAGAGCCAAGTTGGTTGGTTAGTGCTAGAAAGATTATTAGCTCTGAAAAATATGATCAAGCCATCGAACTGTTGAAAGAATCAAATCAAGTTTCTTCGGCTGACTGGAATAATCTGATGGGCTTTAGCCTAAGGCAAAAACAACCACCTGATTTATTAGGTGCCGAATATTATTATCAAGCCGCATTAAATATCTACCCGAAGCATAGAGGGGCACTTGAATACTACGGGATATTGAAGTTAACAAATGGTGATTTGGCTGGGGCTGAGGCGCTACTGATTAAATTAGACAAGGCTTGTTTTTTTGGTTGTGAAGAATATTACGATTTAAAAAAATCCATAGAGAAGTATAAAAAAGAATCTATCAAACGGTAACCCCCATTTGCAAGGGCTGTATAAGCTGATACTCTACGCGGTCGTAAGTCAAAAATTTGCAAATCAAACTTGTATCCGGCAATTTAGAATAAACTTAGTTCACAAGAAAGACCATCAACTTAATTAACCTTAAATGGAGAAACCATGAATAAGCATTTAATTGCATTCGCTATCCTCTCAACTTTTGTGAGTAGCAATTTCGCACAATCTACCGACACCATAACCAAAGTCAAATCTTCAGGCGTCATCACCATGGGCGTGCGCGACTCCTCTGGCGCACTTTCCTACACATTAGGCGACGGCAAATACGCCGGCTACCATGTTGAAATCTGCCAGCGCATCATCGACAACCTCGACAAAGCCATTGGCAAGAAGTCAGAGGTGAAATACATCTCTGTCACCTCACAAAACCGCATTCCCCTCACTCAAAACGGTACGGTAGACATTGAGTGCGGATCCACCACTAACAACACTGCACGTCAAAAAGACGTAGCGTTTGTAAACACCACATACGTAGAAGAAGTGCGCATCGCTGTAAAAGCCAATTCAGGTATCACAACCATCGGCCAACTTAACGGTAAAAACGTAGCAACTACAACAGGCACTACCTCAGTTCAACTGTTACGAAAGCATGAGCGCGCAACTGGTGTCGACTTCAAAGAGATCTTCGGCAAAGACCATGCAGATAGCTTCTTGTTGCTAGAGTCTGGCCGTGCTGATGCCTTCGTGATGGATGGGCAAATTTTGGCGGGCAATATTGCCTTGTCTAAGGCACCCGCTGACTACAAAATTGTGGGCGAAGTGTTGAGCGTTGAGCCTATCGCCATCATGATCCGCAAGGACGACCCAGCGTTCAAGAAAATAGCAGACGATACAGTTAACGCTATGGCTAAGTCTGGTGAGCTTGCCAAGTTGTATGACAAGTGGTTTGTGCAGCCCATTCCTCCTAAAAACACCCGTGTAGGTTTGCCAGCAACTGATTTCACCAAGGCTGCTTGGGCGACGCCTAATGACAAGCCGGTTGAGGAATACGCTAAGAAGTAAACGAATTTGAAATGACTCATTAAAGTGACAAAGCACGTGTTCGTGATCTATTAATGAGTCATTTTGGAAGCTAGTTGGGATTTTCTTAAGGCCTAAATTTCTTGGCAATAGAGCAGCCTTTTTATATAAATACTTATATAATTAGTCCATGAAGAAATTATCCTTTTTGGGCAGTTCGCTGGAAGATTTGCGTGAATTCCCAAAATCGGTCAAAAGTGAGGCGGGCTATCAACTTGAAAAAGTTCAAAGTGGCCTTGAACCTGACGATTTCAAACCCGTGCCCACCATTGGCAAGGGCGTATGGGAAATACGTATTAGAGATGAAGTGGGTCAATTTCGCGTCATCTACATCGCAAAGCTAAAAGATGTTGTGTACGTCTTGCATTGTTTCCAAAAGAAAACTCAAAAGACTTCACAAAAAGATTTGGAACTCTCCAACAAACGCTTACGTGAACTACTACAAGGACAAAACTTATGAAATCCGTACTATATGAAAGTGTTTGGGATGCCATAGCGGACACGCCACAAGAAGCAGCCAGTATGAAGGCGAGATCAAAACTCATGATGGAGTTGAGTGAGATTATCAATACTAGAAAGCTGCGCCAAAAAGACGCCGCTGAATTGTTTGGCGTGACCCAACCCCGCATATCTGACCTCATGCGCGGCAAGATTCATTTGTTTTCTCTGGACATGTTGATGGATATGGCGAGCACTGCCGGCATGCGGCCAGAGGTCACTGTTAGCAAGCCTCGAGTTAAGCGCGCGGTTTCAATTAGGGCATCAGTTAGACGACATCACGCTGTTACTGCACTTGCTGCATAAACGCTTGATAAATCGACTCTCGCCAGATATTTAAAATCTTAATTTATAAGAAATTAGATTACACTTTTAATTTCTTTGAGTCTCTGATTACTCATATGTGAAAACATAACTTATGGTCAAACCATGGCACTCGACTGGCAGGTTTTTTTAGAAGACGACGGCGGCGGAAGAACCTACCTTGAGTGGATGTTCGAGGCTTGGGGTTGGACGCTCTCCGTTGCTGCCTGTGCTTGGGTAGTTGCGATGGCTGTTGGCGCCTTAATGGGCACGTTACGCACCCTGCCAGATGACAGACCATTCAACCGACTCTTCATCCAATTCGCCACCGCGTGGGTCGAGTTGTTCCGCAACATCCCCGTGTTGGTTCAAATTTTCTTGTGGTACTTCGTGGTGCCCAAAGTTATTCCTGCCTTTCAACAAGTGCCTGGGTTTACCTTGGTAGTTTTGGGTTTAGGCTTTTTCACCTCTGCACGCATTGCCGAACAAGTGCGCGCGGGTATCCAAGCCTTACCGCGCGGACAGCGTTACGCTGCGATGGCGATGGGCCTTACCACGTTTCAAAGTTACCGCTACGTGCTCTGGCCTATGGCGTTTCGCATGATTTGGCCGCCACTGACA
>Ga0209400_1003481_pt1 | contig 11448 bp, 5 predicted proteins | sample M_130807_EF_Meta_FD_187313 | JGI IMG/M metagenome (GOLD analysis project Ga0209400, IMG submission 187313) | Freshwater microbial communities from Lake Montjoie, Canada to study carbon cycling - M_130807_EF_MetaG (SPAdes) (version 2) | ecosystem: Environmental > Aquatic > Freshwater > Lake... | reverse complement strand
AAGGGCGTGTCAATTTGAACGATTTCCAGAAATGGGCACAAATTCAAAGCATCAAAGAAGTAAGCGGATTTTTGAGTTTTCAAACCCATTTGCAATTGTTCAAAGAAAAAAATCAATTTGTTTGGACGCATCCTAACAATCAAATCTCATTGCAATTGGATGCCCCAATTCTACAATTGAAAAATTTAAACAAAGCCTTTAAAAATGTGCAATTGAATGTCAATGCCAATCAATCCTCATTGCTCATTCAGCAAATGAAATTTTTAATTGGGCAAACAGATATCAGCGGAAGGGGTAATATTGCCAATGTATTTCAATCAGACAAAGATTTACAAATACAATTGGTGACCAGTTCTGCAAATCTCAATGCAGAGGATTTAATGATTTATAAAGCCAACAAATCCGATACCAGTTCATCAAGCAGAAAATTTGAAGTATTGCTTACTTGTCAAGCAGATGCTTTTCAATTTAGACAATTACAATCAACCAATTGTTTGGCGGAGCTTAAAATTGAACCAGGTCAATTGGCCATTCAATCCCTTCAAATGCAATGCTGGGATGGAGAGCTGAAAACAAAAGGCTCATTTAGTTTCTCTCCAAAAGGCTATCAATTCAATGGATTGATGGCATTGAAACGTGTAAAAGTAAAACAACTATTGTCAGCCTTTGACGATTTCAATCAAAAAGCCATTCAGTCTAGTCAAATTGATGGAAGCATAGGAGTTGAAGCTGATTTAGAAATGAAATGGGACCAAGATTTTATTTTCAATAAACCTGCATTTAAGGCCATCGCAAAATTGAAATTCAAGGATGGACAATTGAATCAATATGAACCGCTGTACGCACTTTCTAAGTTTGTGGACCTTGAGGCATTGAAGAATTTAAAATTCAAAGAGCTAGAAAATACTTTAGAAATCAAACAAGAACAAGTCACTATTCCTGAAATGTACATTCAAACCAATGCCATGAATTTACTGTTATCAGGCCAACATACATTTGACAACGTATTAGACTATCGTTTAAAAATTACCCTTTCTGAAATCATCAATAGAAAGCGAAAAGTTCAAAGTAATGAATTTGGAGAAGAAGATGAAAAGCCGGGTCAAATCAATTTATTTTTAAGAATTAAAGGTCCAGCCAATCATCTAAAATTTACGTATGACCATAAAGCAGTCAAAGAAAAAATAAGTCAAGAATTAAAGAAAGAAGGAGCTGATTTGAAAGAAATCCTGAAAAAAGAATTCGGCTTTAAAAAGGATTCAAGTATCAAAGAAAAAAAACAAACAAATGACAACCAAGATGAATTGGAATTTGAAAAAGAATAGCATCGTACTTTATTGTTTCATTCAATGTTTACTGTGTATAGAAATAAAAGCACAAAGTAAACAGGATTTTGAAATGGGTTTTAGTCTTGCTCCAGCAATCAATAGCAATCAAGTTTCAGGCAATGATTGGGAAGCCTATTTGAAAAGTGCTAAATCTGAAATGCAAAATCATTATACCCTACAAGCGCATGCTTGGGTGAAAAAGAGCATTGGTAAAAAAAGTGACGTGCAATTGGGATTGGGTTATGCCGATTTAGCCTTTGAGCGATTGCAATCGGATTTAAAATATGCTGACCCAACTTATAAGGGAATTGGAACGGGTGTTATTCCAGACAAATCAAGTGCAGACAAACGAATAACCTATACCTATCATTTCAGAAATTTACAAGTTCCGGTGATCTGGAATGCCCTAATTGGCCATACCAAAGATTATCGATATAAATTTTATTCATCTGCTGGGCTTGTGTTCAATGTGTTAATGTCACATACTTTAGAAGCTGAAACCGCTCAAGGCTATTTAATAGACAGCCAGTCTAAGTTTCAACTGGATTCTTCAGGTTTCACCCCCAATCGCCTCAGTTTAAATCTTCAAATTGGATTGAAATGTGTTTACAAATTAGACAAAGAAAAGAGTATTTTCATTCAGCCCTTATTAGGTTATTTCCCATTTTCAATTACATCAGAAAATACCACCGTAAATCCTTTACTGTTCCAAGTAAATGCGGGTATCATGATTCCATTTGATAAAAAATGACAAGCCCAATCAACAAGTTCAATATTCGAGTTTATGGTGTTTTAATCAATGCGCATCAAGAGGTTTTGTTGGTCAAAGAAAAAATTGGTCATTTTGAATTTGTTAAATTTCCAGGAGGAGGTTTACACTTTGGCGAAGGTACTGCAGATTGTATCCTCAGAGAGTTCAAAGAGGAGACGGATCAAGACATATCAATTGTGAAACATATGTATACAACAGATTTTTTTGTTCAAAGTGCTTTTAAAACTTCTGATCAGTTGTTATCCATTTATTACCAAGTAGCCTGTGATACTTTTGAGCTGATCCCTTCGCAAAGAACCATACAAATTGAAGGCTCAAGAGAAGAAATGCTTACCTTCAATTGGGTAAAGTTAAACGAACTCAATACCGATATGCTCACGTTTCCAATTGATAAATATTTGGTTAGTAATTATCTAACAAACCGACTGCCCTTCATATTCTAATAATGATAAATTAACAAAGTGGTGACAATGTAGCCACATATTGCAGCATGGAACCACTTATTCATAAAGATGATTTTTCTAAGGCATTAAAGCTTGAAAAACTGAAGTTAAAAGTACTCTCTCCAGTATTGATGAATGTTTTGAAGCTGAATAAAGTCAACGAACTTTATAAAGAAAGTGTAGAAAAAAAGGGAACTAATTTTGCAGAGGACATTTTAGCTTCTTTGGGAGTTCAATATGAAATCGACCCTGTTGACTTAAAAAATATTCCCTCAAAAGAGCCATTTATATTGGTATCAAACCATCCTTATGGAGGAATTGATGGTATTATTTTAGTGTCGATCTTGTCCAAAATAAGACCCGATTTTAAAATGGTAGCCAATTATTTACTCAATCAAATAGAACCCATAAAAAATCAAATCATTCCAGTCAATCCTTTTGATGGCAACAAGGCCAAAGGCTTTAATGTTTCAGGGGTGAAAAAAATGTTGGAACATGTGCAACAGAGTCCAATCGGAATTTTTCCTGCTGGCGAAGTGAGTGCAATGAGATTGAATAAATTGAGGATTGCTGATAAAGAATGGCATCCAATCATCGGAAAATTGATTGTTAAGTCAAAAGTAAAAGTTGTTCCAGTTTATTTTTCAGGTCATAACAGTTTGGCCTTCCACTTATTGGGTTTACTACATCCCAGTCTAAGAACAATCAAATTGCCCTCTGAACTTTTTAACAAATCTGGAGTAATTCAAGTTAAAATTGGGAAACCCATTTCAACAGAAGAAATCAAAGATTTGTCTGAAAAAGATGCTTTGAAATATATCAGAGCGAAGACCTATGCCATGGGAACCCAATTCCAAAAAGAGATTCAATTTCCAAAAGCATTCTCTAAAAAGAAAAAAGCATTAATAGCAGCTCCTGTTCCCATAAATAAAATTAAAGACGAAATTAAGCAACTTGAAAAAGAGAATTTGCTATTTGAGCAAGAACAGTTTCAAGTATTTTATGCCAATTCAGCACTTATTCCTTCATGCTTGCATGAAATAGGGCGATTGAGAGAAATTACATTCAGAGAAGTAGGGGAAGGCACTCAACAAAAAATAGACTTAGACGAATTTGATACCCATTACCAACATTTGTTTATTTGGGACAAAGAAAACCTGCAAATCGTAGGTGCTTATCGTTTAGGAGAGGGAGATATCTTGTTCAGAAAATTTGGGTCTAAAGGATTTTACTTGAACCAGCTATTTAAAATAGATGCTGAATTTCATCCATTTTTATATCAATCCCTCGAGTTGGGTCGATCTTTCATTGCAAAAGCATATCAGAAAAAGCCTTTGCCTCTTTTGTTGCTATGGAAGGGTATCCATATTGTACTAGGTAAGAATGAAAATCGTTTCAAATATTTGATTGGTCCAGTGAGTATCAGTAACCATTTCTCAAAACTGAGCAAAGATTTATTGGTAGCCTATATTAGGCACAATCATTGGGACAAACAATTGAGTAAGCTCATTAAGCCGCGAAAAAAATTCACCTATCAATCAAAGCTTGAAGGGAAAAATATGTTGCTTAAAGAACACCGTAAAGATTTTAAATTACTCGACCAATTTATTGGAGATATAGAAAGCAAACAGGCACTAAAAGTGCCTGTATTACTCAAAAAATATCTTCAATTGAATGCAAAAATTATTTCGTTCAACATAGACCCAGAGTTCAATAACTGCCTAGATGGATTCTTATTTATTCAAACAGACAAGATTCCTTCCAATGCCTTAGATATGTTATCAAGAAATAAAAAATAATTCTTAGTTCATATACCTATTGCCAACCCAAACAAATCGTTTGTTAATGAATTCAGCATTGGTAAAGCTGGCATTTCCAGCTTTGTTTCCTCCTGTCAAATGGAAATCAGAGAAAGCAGCGTGCGAATTGATAAAACCCGCACCATTGAAATTAAAACTTACAGGAATATAAATGCCATTCATTTTTTGAGAGATTTGTTTCATGATCTCATCATTGGTACTGTATGCACCACAAGTCAATGCACCTTTTACTTTTGCTAAGTCATAAGCCAATTGTAAAGAGGCAGCTGTATTTTTTGTTTTGATGACAAACACAATAGGTCCAAAACATTCTTCATTGAAAATAGGGCTTTGCTCATCAAGTTCTACAACGATTGGGCTTGCAATTCTAGCATCCTTGAATTCTTCGTTGCTAATTTGCATAGAGGCAACCAACGGCGATTGGAATTTTTCTGAGAAGGATTGTACTCTTTTTAAAGTTGCATCCGCTTGAATGGCTCCTAAAGTTCCAGGTCCAGCTTTTGGGTGTTGAATCAAACCATTGAAAGCATCTTTTATTGCAGTGATAACCTCTTCGTAACTTAAATTACCCTCAGGGCCAGTAATCCCAGTTTCAGGAACAAAGATGTTTTGAGGTGCAGTACACATTTGTCCGCTATACAAAGAAGCAGCAAAAGCAATATTCCCAGCAACAGTCTTCAAATCTTTAACGCTGTCTATTATAATAGAGTTCACACCCGCTTTTTCTGTAAAGCAAACTTTATGCAAAGATTCTATATAATCTCCAAAACCAGAATTTCCTGTATAATCAATTTGAGCAATGCCTTTGTGTTCTGCCAGTTCTTTTGTTATTGGGGCTTCCATTGAATCAATAGCCAATTGTACAATGGCCGGATTGAATCCATTTTCTTTCAATAATTTTTGAATCACAGTAACTACTATTGCTATTGGCAATACCGCTTTTGCATGTGGTTTTACAATCACAGCATTGCCAGTAATTAAACTTGCAAACAAACCTGGTACGGTATTCCATACTGGGAAAGTAGAACAGCCAATCACTAAACTCAATCCAATTGGAATGGCATTGAAAGTTTTGTCAATCGTCAAATCAAATTTGCCCATCGGCTTTTTCCATTCTACTTTTGATGCATAACGGCTCATTTCTTGGTAACCCATGGCTATTGCTTCAAGTGCTCTGTCATTGGCGTGAGGGCCTGAAGCCTGAAAACTCATCATGTAAGATTGTCCGGTGGTATGCATAGTGGCATAAGCAATGTCAAAAAAACGTTCCGCTATTTTATCTAAGGCAGTTAACAAGAGTTCTGTTCTGGTCTCTAAATCGGTGTTTGCCCAATTCAATTGAGCGCTTTCTCCTTTAGTGATCAAATCAGTTGTACCCGTAACAGGATATTTCACGCCAATACCTATTTGTAAGAATGGAGAAACTTCTTCACCTATATATATAGTAGATTCATCTATTCCATCGAGTTCAGTGTAATTATTGTTCATCATTTGACTGATCCAGTTCTTGGCAAGTGCATCGGCATCTTCTTTATATGCCTTAGGATTCTCTGGAAATGGACTGAAATAGTTTCTATTTTTCAAGGCTTCTAGCGCCAATTCGAGCGTTTTTTTATTTTTTTCTGACAATTGCATGTTTTTTTTATTTGAAACAAATGTACATTTAATCTCTTGTAGATAGCAAACCTATGCTGTAAAAACGCAATCAGCCTCAATACAAATAAATATTAGTCATTCATAACTAGGTAATTGCGCTTAAAGGGAACAAAAAGGTTGTAGGGGAATAAAAAAGTGGTAGCTTTGCCACCCCTTAAACGAAGGAACTGTAGAATAGGAGAGCGTGCAGAATAAAAAATATTTTAAAATTTATTTTGCAAATAGAAAAAAGCTTTATACTTTTGCATCCCCGAAAACGAGGAACGGATAAAAGGAGAAGGAGGGAAGTTTGAGGGGGAAATTAACATTGATATTTATAGACAGCCGCAAGGCCGAATAAATTTAAGTTCTTTGAGGAAATGAAATAGCAAGCACTTTATCAGCAATGATAGAGGACAATTATCTTGAGAGAAAAACAATCAAAAACTTTTACTATGAAGAGTTTGATCCTGGCTCAGGATTAACGCTAGCGGCAGGCATAATACATGCAAGTTGAACGAGATAAGTTGTAGCAATACGACTTTGAAAGTGGCGCACGGGTGCGTAACACGTATGCAACCTACCTAATACAGGGGGATAGCCTCTCGAAAGAGAGATTAATACCCCATAAAATGATGAACTGGCATCGGTTAATTATTAAAGCTGAGGCGGTATTAGATGGGCATGCGGCTGATTAGCTAGTTGGTGAGGTAACGGCTCACCAAGGCGACGATCAGTAGGGGGTCTGAGAGGATGTCCCCCCACACTGGTACTGAGACACGGACCAGACTCCTACGGGAGGCAGCAGTAGGGAATATTGGTCAATGGGGGCAACCCTGAACCAGCCATGCCGCGTGCAGGAAGACTGCCCTATGGGTTGTAAACTGCTTTTGTACGGGAAGAAATGTGAGTATGCGTACTTACTTGACGGTACCGTAAGAATAAGGATCGGCTAACTTCGTGCCAGCAGCCGCGGTAAGACGAAGGATCCAAGCGTTGTCCGGATTTACTGGGTTTAAAGGGTGCGTAGGCGGACTAATAAGTCAGTGGTGAAAGCCTGCAGCTTAACTGTAGAATTGCCATTGAAACTGCTAGTCTCGAGTACGGCTGAGGTGACTGGAATGTAACATGTAGCGGTGAAATGCTTAGATATGTTACAGAACACCAATTGCGAAGGCAGGTCACTAAACCGTAACTGACGCTGAGGCACGAAAGCGTGGGGAGCAAACAGGATTAGATACCCTGGTAGTCCACGCCGTAAACGTTGAATACTCGGTCTTGGCGATACACAGTCAGGGCCCAAGCGAAAGCGTTAAGTATTCCACCTGGGAAGTACGATCGCAAGATTGAAACTCAAAGGAATTGACGGGGGCCCGCACAAGCGGAGGAGCATGTGGTTTAATTCGATGATACGCGAGGAACCTTACCTGGGCTTGAATGTGAGTGACGGATGCCGAAAGGTGTCTTTTCCGCAAGGAACACAAAACAAGGTGCTGCATGGCTGTCGTCAGCTCGTGCCGTGAGGTGTTGGGTTAAGTCCCGCAACGAGCGCAACCCCTATTTTTAGTTGCCATCAGGTTAAGCTGGGGACTCTAAAAAGACTGCCTACGTAAGTAGTGAGGAAGGTGGGGACGACGTCAAGTCATCATGGCCCTTACGTCCAGGGCTACACACGTGCTACAATGGATGGTACAATGAGTCGCGACATGGCAACATGAAGCTAATCTCAAAAAGCCATTCTCAGTTCGGATTGAGGTCTGCAACTCGACCTCATGAAGTTGGATTCGCTAGTAATCGGATATCAGCAACGATCCGGTGAATACGTTCCCGGGCCTTGTACACACCGCCCGTCAAGCCATGGAAGTTGGGAGTGCCTGAAGTCTGCAACCGCAAGGAGCGGCCTAAGGCAATACTAGTAACTGGGGCTAAGTCGTAACAAGGTAACCGTACCGGAAGGTGTGGTTGGACCACCTCCTTTCTAGAGTAGATAATGGTCAGTTTGCTATTTCATTCATTCTCAAAACAACAAAAAGTTCTTTGTACACTTCTGCAGTAGATCACCCAATGACGAAAACCATCAGAAGCAAGACCTTCTGAGTAGAGAGTTATCGAATAAATAGTCTCGTAGCTCAGGTGGTTAGAGCGCTACACTGATAATGTAGAGGTCCGCAGTTCAAGTCTGCGCGGGACTACAATCGTATTGGGGAATTAGCTCAGCTGGCTAGAGCACCTGCCTTGCACGCAGGGGGTCAACGGTTCGAATCCGTTATTCTCCACCAAAACGGAGCTACTGTAAAAAAAGGTAAACTGAGCCCAACGGGGGCGCTTAACCAAACGAGGTTAGGAGATATGGTTCAAATCCATAGTATTACACGACCTAGCAATAGGGAAGTTCTTTGACATAATAGGAGAAAACACAATATTAAAATTAGGATATTGAAAGGTTAAGTTACTAAGGGCGTACGGGGGATGCCTAGGCTCTCAGAGACGAAGAAGGACGTGCTAAGCTGCGATAAGCTGTGGGGAACCGCCAAGGGGTTTTGATCCGCAGATTTCCGAATGGGGAAACCCTTCCAATTTATTGGAACACAGGATAACCCGCTGAACTGAAACATCTAAGTAAGCGGAGGAAGAGAAAATAATAATGATTCCCTGAGTAGCGGCGAGCGAAATGGGAAGAGCCCAAACCGAAAATGTTTCGGCATTTTCGGGGTTGTAGGACTGCAACATGAATATAAAAAAGAAGTTGAATTACCTGGAAAGGTAAGACGTAGAGGGTGATATCCCCGTAAATGTAATTTTTTATAGGATAGCAGGATCCTGAGTAGCGCGGGGTCGGAGACGCCTTGCGTGAAACTGCCAGCACCATCTGGTAAGGCTAAATACTACTGAGAGACCGATAGTGAACTAGTACTGTGAAGGAAAGGTGAAAAGAATCTTGAACAAAGAAGTTAAATAGAACCTGAAACCGTACGCTTACAAGCGGTCGGAGCCCTTTCGTGGGGTGACGGCGTGCCTTTTGCATAATGAGCCTACGAGTTACTCCTCAATGGCAAGGTTAACTCCTTCAGGGAGGTAGCCGCAGCGAAAGCGAGTCTGAATAGGGCGTATAGTCATTGGGGGTAGACGCGAAACCTGAGTGATCTACCCATGGCCAGGATGAAGGTGCCGTAACAGGTACTGGAGGTCCGAACTGGTAAGCGTTGAAAAGCTTTCGGATGAGCTGTGGGTAGGGGTGAAAGGCTAATCAAACTGGGAGATAGCTCGTACTCCCCGAAATGTTTTTTGGAACAGCCTCGGTATATAGTGTCGCAGAGGTAGAGCTACTAATTGGGTAAGGGGGTGTCAAAACCTACCGAACTCAGATAAACTCCGAATGCTGCAGACATGTTCACCGGGAGTGAGCCCTTGGGTGCTAAGGTCCGAGGGCGAGAGGGAAAGAACCCAGACCATCAGCTAAGGTCTCTAAATCTAGATTAAGTTGAACTAACGTGGTTCAATCGCTATGACAGCTAGGATGTTTGCTTGGAAGCAGCAATTCATTTAAAGAGTGCGTAACAGCTCACTAGTCGAGCGGTTGAGCGTGGATGATAAACGGGCATCAAATCTAGTACCGAAGCTATGGATTCTGTGTAAACAGAGTGGTAGGGGAGCATTCCAATTGCGCCGAAGGTGAAACGTGAGTTTTGCTGGAGCGATTGGAAAAGCCAATGTAGGCATAAGTAACGATAAGGCAGGCGAGAAACCTGCCCACCAATAGCCTAAGGTTTCCTGATCAACGTTAATCGGATCAGGGTTAGTCGGGACCTAAGACGTAGCGAAAAGGCGAAGTCGATGGACAACAGGTTAATATTCCTGTACCAGTGGAGAGGGACGGAGTGATGAAATTACTACGGGGTGACGGAAGTCCCCGTTGAGCCTAGCCTTCGGGCAAAGCGAAGTAACGTAATTGCTTCCAAGAAAAGCTCCCACATTAGCCCGTACCGCAAACCGACACAGGTAGGCAAGATGAATATTCTAAGGTGCTCGAGTGAATCACGGTTAAGGAACTCGGCAAATTAACCCTGTAACTTCGGGAAAAGGGGTGCCCCGAGCAATCGGGGCCGCAGAGAAATGGCTCAGGCGACTGTTTATCAAAAACACATGGCTATGCTAAATCGAAAGATAATGTATATGGCCTGACACCTGCCCGGTGCTGGAAGGTTAAGAGGGGATGTCATCGCAAGAGAAGCATTGAATCGAAGCCCCAGTAAACGGCGGCCGTAACTATAACGGTCCTAAGGTAGCGAAATTCCTTGTCGGGTAAGTTCCGACCTGCACGAATGGTGTAACGATCTGAGCACTGTCTCAACCGTGAGCTCGGTGAAATTGTGGTATCGGTGAAGACGCCGGTTAATCGCATCGGGACGGAAAGACCCCGTGCACCTTTACTATAGCTTTGCATTGACTTTGGATAAACAATGTGTAGGATAGGCGGGAGACTATGAAGCGGTGTCGCTAGGCATCGTGGAGTCAACCTTGAAATACCGCCCTTTGTTTATTTGGAGTCTAACCTCGCCACGCGAGGGACATTGCATGGTGGGTAGTTTGACTGGGGTGGTCGCCTCCAAAAGAGTATCGGAGGCTTCTAAAGGTCTGCTCAGCACGCTTGGTAACCGTGCGCAGAGTGCAATAGCATAAGCAGGCTTGACTGTGAGGCCGACAAGCCGAGCAGGTACGAAAGTAGAGTATAGTGATCCGGCGGTTCTGTATGGAAGGGCCGTCGCTCATAGGATAAAAGGTACGCCGGGGATAACAGGCTGATCTCCCCCAAGAGCTCACATCGACGGGGAGGTTTGGCACCTCGATGTCGGCTCGTCACATCCTGGGGCTGGAGAAGGTCCCAAGGGTTCGGCTGTTCGCCGATTAAAGTGGCACGCGAGCTGGGTTCAGAACGTCGTGAGACAGTTCGGTCCCTATCTGATGTGATCGTTGGAAATTTGAGAGGATCTGACCTTAGTACGAGAGGACCGGGTTGGACGTACCTCTGGTGTATCTGTTGTGACGCCAGTTGCAGTGCAGAGTAGCTATGTACGGACAAGATAAGCGCTGAAAGCATCTAAGCACGAAACTTACCTCAAGATGAGATTTCCTTTAAGGGCCGTAGAAGACTACTACGTTGATAGGCTACAGATGTAAAGATGGCAACATCAAAGTCGAGTAGTACTAATTACCCGTAAACTTACAATTATTTTTAATACCTAAAATTTGTTGTGTTTTCTCCTATCATTATGTCATAATCCGAAGAACTTTAAGATCTTCTTGGTGATTTTAGCGATGGTGTCCACCTCTTCCCATTCCGAACAGAGAAGTTAAGCCCATCAGCGCAGATGATACTTGGGTAATACCTGGGAAAGTATGTCGTTGCCAAGTCTTTTAAGCCCCACATCATTCATGTGGGGCTTTTTTTT
>Ga0209400_1003479_pt1 | contig 11454 bp, 12 predicted proteins | sample M_130807_EF_Meta_FD_187313 | JGI IMG/M metagenome (GOLD analysis project Ga0209400, IMG submission 187313) | Freshwater microbial communities from Lake Montjoie, Canada to study carbon cycling - M_130807_EF_MetaG (SPAdes) (version 2) | ecosystem: Environmental > Aquatic > Freshwater > Lake... | reverse complement strand
AAAATAATAAGAAGTCATGACCTAGCCCCGCCAATGTCCTAGGGGTGTTGGGATGATTCAAATTATGAAAAGAAATCTGATGATGATGGGTTGGTTGATGACTGGGTCCGTGTGGGCCCAAGAGGCGGACGGATATTATGGTATCCTCAATGCTAATTCAGGTCTGATTGACTCGGTTTCGAATCAGTCGGGAACGTTGACGGGTGACTTTTCGACGCAATCTCTGTTGGGACCTGTGGAGCGTGCTCAGTGGGCTACAGACGGACCGGTTGTGGTCTCAACAAGTGGAGAGGTGTTGGGGACTCTTAGTACAGTGGAGACGAATACCCACTCGATCTTTAATGAGACGATCTATGTGCAGATTCCTTACACAGACCGGTGCGAAGCATGTATTGGTAGTCTCAACGATAACTTCTCGACCGTTGGTCCCAAGATCTACGACTCTCAGTCATCCGAACTGAAAGATAAGATCGGGGAGGTGATTGGTGCACCCTTCCAGGAGAATCCATGAGACGTAAACCAGCGAGTCCGGAGGTGGCAACTCCGGCAGAAGTTTGGGAAAATATGAAGCGGGTGCCCCTAGGCATCTTTCAAGTTATAACTTTCCCCGCCACCTGGCTTTGCTTCGCGCTGATCATACTCTTAGGGGCTCTTTATGTTATGGTGCCCGCGCTGTTACTTAGTTATTTGCCGTCACGACTCTTTGGGGCCACGAAAGGGACCTTCGCCTTGGATCTGAGCCTCGGCACACTTTTATCGGTCATTGGAGGGTTGATTATATGGGGAAAGGTCAACCGGGCCCGGGAAAAGAAGCGGCTAGCGGATAAAGTGAATGCATTGCGCCAGCGGACTGGGGAACTGCAGACAAACCTTATCAGGGTGATCGAGGAGAAGGGGAGGAATCATCCAGAGACGGGTTACGCGTATCGGGAGTTGGGAAAGAATTTGGAGGCTTTGGGGCAGAGAGAGCAGGCCAGGGCGGTTCATTTGCAGGAGCGAGAGATCTTTCGGGAGACACTCGGAGCAGCCTCACCCGAGGCCAGTTATTGGAAGAAACTCGACGTAGAGCCACCGGTACTGATTCAGCCCAAACTGGAGGTGCTTCAGGTGAGTCGGACAGTGTGCGGAGAAATGGAGGTCTTTGACACAAGAAGGACCCTCATCAGCATCTTTGGCATGCTTTTAGGGGTCTCGATCATGTCGGCTGTGATCATCGGCTTTGGTTTCGGAATCGAACTGGTCCTATCGATCTTTAGATAATAATAATAAACCTCGATTGGACTTCTTGATTCCCGCAAATCAACAGGCAAGATTATGTTCGTGAGAATTAATCAAAAATCGTGGATTAGCGAGACTGAATAATTATCCTCATCTGAGTCATGGAAAATCAGGTAATATTTGGTGATGAATTGATAGAGCCATGCCTATTAACCATCCAGGATATTGAAACGGAACTAGAACTACCAAATGGTTTTACGAAATCCTTTCTAAAACTGGATGACTGGACGTTTGTGGTAAAAGGCTGGGCTTATGTGGAAAGCATTCTTGAGCTTCTTGTTTGGAGTAAAATCGACCATATGCCGCTCGAATTCAGAAAAGTAATTTCGAAAATCGATAGTGGGAATATGAAAACAGGTAAACTGGCCTTTGCTAAAGCCTTGGAACTGCTTGGCCCCAAAGAATGGAAATTTCTTCAATCCTTTGTTGAGTTTAGAAATCTTGTCGCACATGGAATTGGCAATATTCAGTTTGACTTTATCGGGTTCATTTCTTCGCAAGAGGATAAGACAAAAAAAGAAATATTTAAAAAGTTCGAATCCTGCAATTGTTGCGGAATCCAGGAATTCTTATTTAAGAATAGTAAAGATCTTGAGCTACTAGCGCAGCACCCACGCGAGTATGTCATGGCGGGTTATTACGATGTTCTCCATTGCCTTTCTCTTTCGCTTGAGAAAAAGGGATTCAGAGAAATCAGGGCCACAATTATCCAGGGATATAATCAGCACATAGCAGATATGTATGCAAAATTTAATGAGGAGTGGTTTAAGAAAAAAAGCAAGGACAAAGAAAATGATTGATGTACGGCCCGGGCATTTAGAAATTATCGGTGAGACGGCAGCGAAGCTTTTGTTGTTTCAGAAAGGATGGAACCCGTACTCTAGGTTTCTGGATGTGGACAAAGTTGATCTAATTCTGCGAAGAACCTTCAAAAATAAAGCCGAATATCGAGAAATTCAGGTCAAGTACCGACGTTTATTTGAGCACAAGCCCGATAGGTGGGATGGAAAGCTATTTAGTGCCACTGCTTGGTACAATGCTGATTTGGATGAATTTGCCAGCCATCGCCCTGGGTTTTTCATCATGTTTGTTTTCGGATATCCGGATAGGAAAATCGAAAGTGATGTGCTTTTGTTTCCTAGCTCCGAGTTTCATGAAATCATTAAAAAATCACCTCCTATAAAGGAAGGCCAAAAGAGGGTTTTATATATTTCTAAAGAGCGAATTGGTCCTGGCTGGTATATCTGGTTAACTCGACGAAAATTTAGCCAAATTAACTCCAATACCTGCCAAAACGTATCGAAGTATCTTAATAACTTCGAACTACTTGAGTAAAGGGCAGCGCATAAATAGATTAAAACATAATCGATGAGTCTAGTTAAATCAAAACAGCGGGTCGCGGATCATGGGGAAGTGTTTACACCTCCTTGGTTGGTCGAGGCGATGCTCGACCTTGTCAAGGAAGAGACGGAGAGGATTGATTCTAAATTTCTCGAACCAGCATGTGGGGATGGCAACTTTCTTGTGCAGATACTTAAGCGCAAGCTTGCTGCTGTAGAAAAAAAGTATGGTAAGTCCGAATTTGAGCGAAAGTACTTTGCTCTTCTTGCTTTGATGTCTCTTTATGCGATTGAGTTGCTTTCGGATAACATTGCTGATTGCCGTGCAAACCTTATTAAAATCTTCGCTGAGTATCTAAAGCTCGATCCTTCGGATGAAACATACCGTGCGGGTTACTATGTGTTATCGCAAAATCTTGTTCACGGTGATGCCACGAAAATGCGCACTCATAATGAGCAAGCGATTGTGTTTGCTGAATGGGGTTCAGTCGGGAAAGGGCGCTACATGAGGCGTGATTTCCGATTGGACAGCCTTGCCGAGTCTTCCGAATTCAGTGCGGAAGGCTCACTTTTCGCTCAACTTGGAAGGCATGAAATCTTTACGCCTACAGAAACGTATCCCTCGATGACGAGTCGAGAACTGGCTGCCCTTGCTCCAAAAACCCTTACATGAATTCTCAAGCACCCTTTACCCTGCGCGGACGCAACCCTGATGTGTTGACTTGTATCGCGAACCTATCCAACGACGAGGTGTTCACTCCGCCAGAGTTTGCTAACCGGATGCTTGACACGATTGCCGAAGCTTGGGCGGCGAACAATGACGGTAAAAGCATTTGGGCCGATAAGTCGGTGAAGTTCCTAGATCCATGCACGAAATCAGGCGTGTTCTTGCGGGAGATTACTAATCGTCTCAGCAAGGGCTTGGAAGCTGAAATTCCGAATCTGGAAAAACGTGTGAACCATATCCTGGCTAAGCAAGTGTTTGGTATCGGAATTACTCAAATCACTGCTTTGCTCGCTCGGCGTAGCGTCTATTGCTCTAAGTATGCTAATGGAAAGCACTCCATTGGGAAATCCTTTACTAGCGAGGACGGTAACATCTGGTTTAACCGCATCAAGCATACTTGGGATGGCGATAAGTGTAGATTTTGCGGTGCGGGAAAATCTCTCTTCGACCGAGATTCTGGACTTGAAACCCACGCCTATGCATTTATTCATACCGACAATATCAAATCTCGGCTCGGCGAGATGTTTGGAGGAAATATGCAATTTGACGTAATCATTGGAAACCCGCCGTATCAACTTCAGGACGGAGGTCATTCGGCAAGTGCAACCCCGGTTTATCAATTGTTCATAGAACAGGCCATGAAATTGGAGCCTCGATATCTATCAATGGTAGTCCCGTCGCGCTGGTTTCAAGGAGGAAGGGGTCTAAATGAATTCAGGGTAAAGATGTTGCAAGACAAAAGATTGAAAGTAATAGTGGATTTTATAAGAGACCACGACGCATTCCCTAAAATTAATGTAAATGGCGGCGTAAATTATTTTCTTTGGGACCGGGAATATAAAGGCAAATGCGAATTAACTACGATTGAGGCAGGAGGATTGAAAGGTATCCCCACTCAACGAGATCTGGATGAATTCGATGTGTTTGTGAGGCGAAACGAGGCGATGCCAATACTTCGAAAAGTATTAAGCCTAAACGAACCTAGTTTTTCTTCGAGAGTCTCATCTCTCAAGCCTTTTGGCCTGAGAACTCATTTTCATGGTAAAAAGCAGGAAAGCAGCAAGGAAAATATTAAATTGCACGGATCCGGAGCTATTTCCTGGGTCTCTTTAAAAGAAGTCGTAACGAACCAGGACTTAGTTGATAAATGGAAAGTACTGATTTGTCGGGCGACTGATGGGAATGAGAAATATCCCTTACCGATTTGGGATCAACGTGGCCCGTTTATTGCCGGCCCAGGGCAGGCATGCACTGAGACTTATTTAATTGCAGCAGTATTAAAAAACAAAAAGGAAGCCGAAAATCTTGTTTACTACATGCGGACCATTTTCTTTCGATTCTTAGTTTCTCTCAGGAAAATTACACAAGATAATAAAGGGGAAAACTTTCGCTTTGTACCAGATCTCGATCTTAATACGGTATGGAGCGACAAAGACCTTGCCAAAAGATATAAGATTACAACAAAAGAAGAGGGATTTATGCGGAGTATAATTAAAGACATGAGTTTTACAGAATGAGTAACGGAATCGAAGCAATCCTCGCTCCCAAGCCGAATGCTCGACCAAGAATCTACGCATATTCTATTGACGACAAGGCGCACACGGGACTGCTAAAAGTGGGACAGACTACACGTGACGTTAGGCAGCGGGTCGCTGAGCAGCTCAAGACTGCTAATATTCAGAACTATACAATTGAGTTAGACGAGAATGCCGAGGGTAGTAACGGATCAATAGTAACTGATCATAAAGTCCGAGCAGCGCTAATCATGCAAGGTTTTGAGAACACAGATTTAGAGTGGATGCGGTGTACGGTCAAAGATGTGAAAGCTGTCTTGCTTTCTCTGCGTGCTGGACAGGTGATTACAGGAACGCGTGACTTAGATTTTCCTATGCGAGCCGAACAACGTGCCGCTGTCGAAAAAACGCACTCCTACTATCACTCAATATGGAAAGAGGATATGCATGCTGTCCCACGCTTCTTATGGAATGCAAAGATGCGTTTCGGCAAAACATTTACTGCCTATCAGCTCGCTAAAAAGCTTGGTGCCAAGCGTGTGTTGGTAGTTACTTTCAAACCTGCTGTGGAAGATGCATGGCAGACGGACCTGGAATCACACGTTGACTTCGAGGGCTGGCAGTATCAATCACGAAACACCGGCAGTGATCCGACAAAGGTCGCTGCTAGCAAGCCTCTAGTTTACTTTGGGTCGTTCCAAGATCTTTTGGGGCGTGATGATGCTGGGAATATTAAAGCCAAGAATGAATGGCTGCATAAAGTAAAATGGGATTTAGTTGTGTTTGATGAATATCACTTTGGCGCATGGCGTGAGTCGGCCAAGGAACTGTTTGAGGGTGAGGAGGAAGCCGTTGTAAAGAAAGAGCTTAAATATTCAAAGGATCTGGAAGAAGTTAATGAAGATCTCGGGATACTGTCCGAAAAAGAAGCGGAGTTTTTACCAATCACTACGAAGGCGTACTTATACCTGTCTGGGACACCTTTCAAGGCCCTAGCGACGGGAGAGTTTATTGAAGAGCAGATCTTTAACTGGACCTACACCGATGAACAGCGAGCTAAAGAGGAGTTTGCTAAAAAGAATCCTGATAAGTGGAATCCGTATGTCGCATTGCCCCAGATGCGCCTATTTACGTACCAGATGCCCGACGAGCTGGTAGCAATCGCAAGTGCGGGAGAGTTTGACGAGTTTGATCTGAATGCTTTCTTTGAAGCCTCTGGCGTTGGGACAAAAGCTCAATTTAAGCACAAGACGGATGTTCAAAAGTGGTTAGACACAATAAGAGGGGGATATGCTCCAAAGGCCATCGATCATCTAAAGACAGGCACACGTCCTCCATTTCCTTATTCCGATGTCAGGCTTTTGCCTTATCTCCAGCACTCATTCTGGTTTTTACCTAATGTCGCAGCTTGTCACGCGATGGCGAACCTCTTGGCAGAAAAGCAAAATGTCTTTTGGCATGACTACACTGTTATTGTAGCTGCTGGTGCAGCTGCGGGAATCGGGCTGGATGCCCTCCCACCTGTACGCAGAGCAATTGGAAGTGGTTTTGATACCAAGTCTATCACGCTCTCTTGTGGAAAACTTACTACTGGCGTGACGGTGCCACAGTGGTCCTCGATCCTAATGCTCCGAAACCTAAAATCTCCAGAATCCTATTTTCAATCTGCTTTTCGTGTGCAGTCCCCTTGGTCAATAAAAAATCCGAATGGTGATGATCCTAATGAGGAGGAAATACTGAAGCCCGTCTGTTTTGTTTTCGACTTTGCGCCAACACGGGCTTTACGACAGATCTCTGAATATGGGATCGGGCTTTCACCTAGTGAACCCAATCCTGAAAATGCGGTAAAAGAGCTCGTTTCGTTTCTGCCTGTTCTTGCTTACGACGGAGCAAATATGACCCAGATCGATGCTGGTGGCATTCTGGATATTGCCATGGCCGGAACCTCGGCCACTTTACTTGCCCGGAAGTGGGAGTCGGCCATGCTGGTAAATGTCGATAATGACACCTTGCGCCGGATCCTTGATAACCCTGATGCGTTGGCAGCCGTTGAGCGAATTGAGGGTTGGCGGTCACTCGGCGATAACATTATAGAAACCATCATCAATAAGAGCAATGTGGTTAAGGTTCTGAAAGACAAGGCAAAGGAGAAGAGCTTGTCGACTAAGGAAAAGAAACAGCTTACTGATGAAGAGAAGGAATATAAATCCAAGCGGAAGATGGTGCAGGAGAAGCTTATCAAGTTTGCTACGCGCATTCCGGCGTTCATGTATCTAACCGACTTCCGTGAAAATACCTTACAGGACGTCATTACGAAGTTAGAGCCTGATCTTTTTTTGACGGTAACTGGGCTCACCGTAAAGGATTTTCACCTACTAGTTCGCCTCAAAGTCTTTAATACCGAACACATGAATCAGGCTGTGTTTGCATTCCGTCGTTATGAAGACAGCTCGCTCCGATATACGGGCATTGATAGCCACGAGGGACTCACCCGAATTGGTGGGTATGACACTGTAATAGCGAAGGAGTGATTGATCTTAAGAGCAGACATACATAACTGAACTTTCTATGAAGCTAATGCCTGGATGTATTTATTAATAAATGGAACCATCAGTACTTGATCGTATAAAAAACTCTCAGGGTAAAGTATGGGATTTAATTATCTCATGTTGTAACCTATACATTCACGCTGCAAGGATTGTCGGTAATCTGAATGAAGATTATGATAGAATTCGGGAGTATAAGTTAAAAGGATGGGATTATTATCATATTTCGATTCTTATGCCGTGTTATAATGTAATATGTGCACGGTACATAAAGGAACTCATTGACCCCCAGATAAAACTATTTCCCAATGAAAACCTTGACCCCGTTCAAGAATGGGAGTCATGGTTCTGGCATAGATTTCGTCCGATGATTCTTACAAACGAAGTATTTATTCAGAAAGTTCTGAAGACCATAAAACTTGTCTACAGTCGAAATCCGGGGGCAGATCTAGAGGATCTCAATAAAGAAGTTCTAAAAACAGAAATACAAAGAGAATACGATATCTCTTGTTATAAACCGACAATATATATCAGATAAAAAAACTGTATTATTGCTATTTCCCTATCTTCTAATAAAAGAATATGAGCCACATCGTTTGTCAGCATCTCGAAAATATCTCCCGGGATGCCTTAGAGAAGCATCAGAAGATCATCAAACAGTACGTTCGGCGTAGAAACGGGGTCTATGCCCTTTATCGGAAGGAGAAGCTTTACTACGTGGGACTGGCCAAGAATTTGCGTTCACGGCTGAAAAGCCATCTTCATGACCGCCACGGCAGCTCTTGGGATAGGTTCAGCGTTTACCTGACTATCGGGGAGCAGCATCTTAGGGAGCTTGAGTCTTTGATTCTCCGAATTGTTCAGCCCAAAGGAAACAAACAAAAAGGAAAGTTTCCAAAGTCGGAAGATATCCGGCGACGCTTTGCTCGAGATGTAAAAGACCGGCTTAACTACGAGGTAGCCCTTCTTTTTGGGAGTAAGCCAACAAAGTCCGTATCTCAGGGCAGGGAAGCAAAGCTTCGTAGAATGAAGTTGAGGGCTTGGTTTAAGGGCAAGAAGCTAAGAGCTCAGCTGCTCAAAGGCGGTAGAGTACGGTTTGGTGGGAAGGTTTATGAATCTCTATCTACGGCTGCGGCCAAGGCTTGTAAGCGCCGCACCTGTAACGGTTGGACATTCTGGAAGTACCTACGCGCCCCTGGCGATTGGGTGACAGTGGATCATTTGAGGAAGTAATTATGGATGCTAAAGACGCCTTAATGAGGGCGGTTTTCGAGTAAAAAAATGGGTAAAAAAGGGAAAGGTGCACCGCCGCGGAAAAAGAAGGACACAGGTTTCGGAATGCGGGAACTGCGCATGGGGATTAAGCCAGTAAGGAAGAACTGGGAATTCGACTACTTTAAATCAACAAAGACACAAATCACTCGAATCAGAAGATTCAGCGACGGAAGAGCCTTTGTCGACTACCCTGATGGTCGAAAGGTAATCCGCATGCCGGATGGCACGGAAATTGAGCGAAATCTTTAACCCAAGTGAATTCGATGGCTGTGGCTGGCAGCTAGCAAGGCCGGAGCAAACCACGGTGCGATCGCCATAATCTTATCGGATTTTGAAAGGTTACATCTAGCGCAGAGGATCCGGACGTTGTTTGCGGATAGGCTGGTCCCACCCTTGGAGTAAGGGATGTCGTGGTCAAAGTGCAGGTTCTTCTTTTCTCCACAGAGTACGCAGCAGCCTTTATCCCGAGTCCAAACATCTAGCTTCACCTGGGTAGGTATCATCCGGGTGAAGGGGATGTCTACAACCCCCTGCAGGAGCCTTTTCTCTACCGGATGGAGGTAGTACTTAAAGACGTTCCGCACTCCATCGTGGACGATCTTTGCATCCACCAGCTGAAAGACGCCTTTATAGCACCAGACGCCTGACATGATCTTTTCGTACACCTTTACCATGTGCGCATTTTTAACTAGGCCGGTTTTAAAATCGGTAGCTGCCCTGAAGAATTTTCCGTTTTCTGTCCAGGTGCCTTTGGGGTAGGTCATGGGCTGGTCGATGGACTTGGGATCCGGCCCATTCTTACGACGAGGGGCGTCGTGCCCCTCATAAATTAGGTTGCCGGATTGAGTGTCGATCTGGTCTCGGTACGGGGCGCCTTTACGGATCGACATGAGAAATATAGAAGAGCGATTACCGGAGGCATAGTTCATGCCTTTTTGGAGTTGAACGCCTTCCTCAGCGACGATCCTGGCGTAGGGGATGATGTCGTCGGGTTTCATGTTTTATTAAGGAAGCTTTGGATGGCTTGGCCGCCCCGGCTATTTAGAGAAAGGGAGGAGCCTCTGGCTTCAGATTGTTCATAAATGATCAGGTCGGTGGATGCATTAAGTTCCCAAAACCAGTTAGCCCTAAGTACGATAAGCAAAATCTTCCCTTCGAGAGCCTGAGGTACAAGTTCCTCCTTCACAAAAGTATATATCGCCTTAGAACTTTGCAGCTGGCTGATGACTTTCTTGGAAACGTCGAAACTCGTTGAGTGGTACGGAGCGGCTTCCAAGACAGCTACATTTTGAGCGATAAAAGCAAGAGACTGGCGAAATGAGCACTTTCTTTCAGTCTGAAAGAAAGCAATCAAATCAGATAATCTTTTGCTCCAATATTTATAGCCTCCATGCCAAGAATACTTCGGATTTAAAGTTAAAAACGGATATTCTGAATCGAGACCGGACTGTGTGAGATTGTTTACTAAGTCTTTCTTGAAATCTCCATTTGTGTCTTCGCCATAAAGATCGAGGGGTTCAAAGCCTGGATTTAGGGTGAGCAAGAAAACGCGGGCTTTCCGCAGGTCGCCAACAAAGGGAACGGGAAGTAATCCTGCCTGAAGCTCATGAGGGAGCCTCTGACCAAAATCCTTGTCTGAATGCCAATCTGCAAAGTCACGTATAGAACTGATCGGAGTCTTGGATTCATCTAGTATCTTTTGGTCCCCGGGAAGAATGTAGGGGGGGTTATTTAAATCCAGCGACTGCCAGGTCTTTAGCAGGCTTTCGAGGGCATCAGGCATCGCGTTAACTATGGGGTGTGGGGGGATTAATTCAACGTAAACGGGCCGGAATATATACTTCTGTAATCAGCTTCGGGTCCAAAACACCGACGTTTTGATCTTCAAAGATTGGTGGAAGGTGGAAGGGGGCAGGTGGATTACCCGCAGCGGGTGATTTTCAATTTTGGATTTTTGATGTTGGATTGCAAGAAGGGGTTAAGGTGAGAATGTAAAAAAGTTAAAAATGACCGAACCCTTTTGAGTTTTGAGCGGTTTAATATGGGATGGGGAGTGATCTTGTTGAAGGAATCGCATGAAGGTACGGGATATGCTGAAAAAGCTTATGGATGATGGGTGGTTTTTGGCCCGAACCAAGGGGAGCCATCGCCAGTACAAGCATCCGACCAAGAAGGGTCTGGTGACAGTGGCGGGTCATCCTGGAGACGATCTTGCCCCCGGGACCCAAAATAGTATCTTCAAGCAGTCGGGTCTTAAACAACCATGAGCCGTTATCTCATCATTCTGGAGCCATCGGAGACTGGCTTTTCCGCCTACTCCCCAGACCTGCCCGGCTGTGTGGCCACCGGGGCGAGCCGTGAGGAAACGGAGAGCCGGATGCGGGAGACGATCGAGTTCCACCTGGAAGGATTACGGCAGGAGAATCTGCCGGTGCCTCAGCCGCGGTCGCAACCGGCGTTTTGCGAGATTGTGGGGTGACCCGTCCTTCGTTCTGAACCCGCTGCGCGGGGAGGGATTAAGGGGTTAAGCCCCGACGCCGGTCCGGGTGGAGGGGTTGAGGGGGTGAAAGGTTTCTTTAAATTTCTGGCTGGCGACCCGGGCAGGAAGGAGTAAAGGTCGTTGAAAAATTAGGAACTTGTGCTTATTTATAGTAGAGGCCTTATCCGATGATTTCTTCCATCAGTGACTCAAGGAGAATGGATTTTTTTCGTTCTTTCCTTCGTTTCTTGGCGGCGCTTTGGGTGCCGTGCTTTGGGGGGTGGGTCGCCCACGG
>Ga0209400_1003478_pt1 | contig 11455 bp, 9 predicted proteins | sample M_130807_EF_Meta_FD_187313 | JGI IMG/M metagenome (GOLD analysis project Ga0209400, IMG submission 187313) | Freshwater microbial communities from Lake Montjoie, Canada to study carbon cycling - M_130807_EF_MetaG (SPAdes) (version 2) | ecosystem: Environmental > Aquatic > Freshwater > Lake... | reverse complement strand
AGCTCTTCTTCGTCAAAATATGCTAGACCCTGATATGTCTTCCTTAAACAAAATACTTGCTTCCGACTTGGTATATGGACATTCAAATGCTAAGCTTGAAGATAAAACGGCATTTATTGAAAATTTACTCAATGGAAATTACGACTTTACTGAAATTACCTTAAAAGATCAATCTATAAAGGTGAGCAAACATATTGCCGTTGTCAGGCATACCTTGCATGCAAAGACAAACGACAAAAAAATACCAGGGGAAATAAATTTAAAGATTTTAATGGTGTGGAAAAAAGAAGGAAAAATCTGGCAGCTTTGGGAAAGGCAAGCCGTGAAAATTCTTGTTCCATAAATCTAAATTTATGTCCGTTCTATCCGTTGCCATACTAAAGGATATTAAAAAAAATCCTTCTCTATCCATACCACAAAGTGCCCAGTTTCAACTTCCTGAAAAAGTTTTGCAATTTGGAACTGGTGTATTATTGCGAGGACTGCCCGATTATTTTATTGAAAAAGCAAATAATCAGGGTGTTTTTAACGGACGAATCGTCGTCGTTAAGTCAACAGAAAATGGCGATATTTCTTCCTTTGAAAATCAAGATTATCTTTATTCCCTTCAAATTAGAGGGATAAAAAACGGGGAAATTGTAGAGGAAGATGTAATTTGTAGTGCTATCAGCAACATATTAAGTGCAAAATCCCATTGGGTCGATGTTTTAGATGCTGCTGCCAATCCAACCATTCAAATATTTATTTCTAATACGACAGAAGCAGGTTTACAATACGTAGAGGAGAAACTTACTGAGAATCCCTCTCTTTCCTTTCCTGGAAAATTACTTCAATGCCTGTATCATCGTTTTAAAATACTCGGAAATACACCTGAAAATAAAGTTGTGGTTTTACCCACTGAATTATTAACTGATAATGGAAAGATTTTAAAGGAAATAATTGATAAGCTAGTTCAAATTAACGAGTTCCCCACGCCTTTTATCGATTGGTTAAATCAACAAGTATTCTTTGCAAATACTTTGGTTGACAGAATAGTTCCTGGTAAATTATCAGAAGAAAATCAACAACGTTTAAATGAAAAATATGGTTATTCCGATCAAAATGCCATTATGTGCGAACCTTACGCGCTATGGGCAATTGAGGGAGGTCAGGAAATAAGTGACTTGTTAACCTTTTCAAAAGTTAATGAAGAAATCAAAATCGTCCCTGATATTTCCCAGTTTAAAGAGTTAAAACTTCGCATTTTGAATGGTTCACATACCTTATTGTGTGCAAAAGCTATGGCAGAAGGGTTCGAAAACGTATATCAGGCCATGAGTAATCCTGAATTCAAAAACTTTGCTGAGGAGCTTATTTTTGAAGAAATTATTCCCTCTTTATCTGAAGAAATAAAAATGGAGGATAAATTAGCCTTTGCACGAGATGTGATTGACAGATTTTCAAATGGAAATATTGAACATAAATGGAAATCAATTGCCGTTCAATACCCGATGAAACTGACCATAAGAATATTACCGTTATTAAAATCCTATATAAAAGAAAAAGGAGAAACGCCTACCAAAATGGTAGCATGCATCCATGAAATATTTCATTTTCTCTTGGGAAATGTTGAAGTACAAATGGATGAAATTTCGAAAGCAGCTATTGAACAGATACATTTAAAACGCATAGCTGCAGATGAAAAAATCACCTTATTACTGAAAGAAGATACCGTCTGGGGAGAAGATTTAACTCAATGGATAAAAATTTAAGATAATAAAGGGGCTCCCGTTTTAATACTTCCAGGAATTGGGTTCAAATAAGAAGCGGGGGTCTTTCCTGATTTTGCATCTTTAAGCACACTATCAACATCGTCGTTAGTCAGTAAATCCTTACCTGCAGGCAATCCTTTTGCTTTATCCAGGGCTAAAATTGCCTCTTTAAAATTTTGTTCTCCTAAATAGGCCTGACCTAAATTAAACCAAACTTTGCGTTGCCAGCCAAAATTATTATCATCCTCCAAAAATATTCTTTTGGAGATAGGTACTAACTCTAAAATCGCATTTTTATACTCCCCCAGAATCAGATGACATTCCCCTTTAATTCGTTTCGCCTTCCAAAAAATAGGCTGGTGAGGAATAGAATTTTTAAGCGTTATATCAAAATCTATAATGGCAGAGACATAATCCTTTGACATTATATTCACAAAACCTCTGCCAAAATGAGCTTCTTCCCCATGCGGGTTAATAGCAATACTTTTATTAAAGTCATATAAAGCATCCTTGAAATTTCTGAGTCTAAAATTTACATAACCTCTTCGTTCGTAAGCTTTAGCATGCCTTTCACATTTTTGAATAGCCATATCTAAGGCCTCTTTAGCCGCTTTATCTTCCCCTTTTCTAACTAATTTTCTACCTAATAAAAAAGACTGAATGGCCGATTTGTCCCCATTAGGTTCAATTTCACGAAACTCAATAATTTTACCATTTTCCAACTTCCAGGCACTTAAGCTACCCGCAATAGCATATTCACAAACCGTTTCTAAAGCGGAAACGGTATTTCTCCACGTTCTATCCGAAATTTCTGGTTCGACATGACGGGGAATATTAAGGCATTGTTGCTCTATATCAAAAATATTTTCACTGCGTAAAAAAACATCATATTTGAAATGTATTTCAACACGTTGATTATATTGCGCAAGCGCCATTTCGAAACTGCGCTGATTATTAAAAATGAGCTGACCAGCCAGAATAATACGATAATTTGACATTACTGAGGAAAATGTTAGAACAGACCTGTTTAAATCGAGTACAAATGTACGATTTTATTTGCACCTAACAAATATTTAACAATGGATTTACGATAATTTGCCGTTCAAGCCATGTATAAATTCACTGATGACTGCCATTTTAAAAGTCAGAAAAGGCCTTTGAAAGTGCATTTTAAATAGGGCCTTAAATAAACTTATCTAAAAGTCTTTCTTCTTTTTTTGAGGAATTTTACTCTTTTTTAGATTTATTGATAATTTTAAGATATTGAGGATCAACATGCATACGCATGGAAAAGCCCATTTGCTCTAACTCAATCACCACATTTTTATCATTATGCTGATCTATTAATTTCCCTTTTAATCCATATAAGCTGCCGAAACAAATTTCTATATCATCTCCAACTTCTGGTACTAATCTTATTGCTTCAACTTCAATATTTTGACCTGTAATTGCTTTCAAAATATTTATTTCCCTCTCCGGAATGGCCAATAATTCATGGCTAAATTTTACAAATTTCACTACATCCTGTGTTGACAAGACAGAAAAATACTCCGAATGAAAAATTTTGACAAAAACATAACAGCTAATTAAAGGCAATTCAATCTTTTTTATTTTGCGGGTATAGACCCTTTTGTAGGTACTTAAAGGTAAATAGGCATCTATCCCTTTTTCCATCAACTGTTTTAACACTATTTTTTCTCGTTTGAAGCGGGTGTAAACGGCAAACCACTTACGTGCGTCATTCGAAATATGTAAATTTTGATAAGGGACTGGTTCTAAAACAACCGAATCATCATTTGATTGGGTAACTACCTCTTTCATTCTATTTTTTTATACTTAGATTAATGTTACAATACCCTTATTAATTGCGTATTTATCCCCAGATTCTGGACAAATAGCTAATCCCTCTTCCGAAAAAACAAGTTTATGACCCATGCGACTCATAAAATACTTAACCCTACCCGGATTTCCGATGACCAAAGCAAAATCAGGTACCTCTTTGGTAACCACTGCTCCAGCGCCAATAAATGCATACTGACCAATTTTATGGCCACACACAATAGTCGTATTTGCGCCTATACTTGCCCCCTTTCCAATAATAGTTTGTTTATAATCCGCTTTCCTGTTAACAGCACTTCGCGGATTAATAACATTAGTAAAAACGGCGGAAGGGCCTAAAAACACATCATCCTCACAGGTTACGCCAGTATATAAGGAAACATTGTTTTGAACTTTTACATTATTGCCAAGAACTACGCCACTGGCAACAAACACATTTTGACCAAGGTTACATTGTTTACCCAATACTGCACCTGACATGATATGAGAAAAATGCCATATTTTGGTACCTGAACCTATCACTGCACCTTCGTCGACAACTGCTGAAGGATGAATAAAGATATCTTCCATTTATTTGAAAAATTGAACAACCGAATTTACAATATATGCTATTTGTTCTTCGCTCATTTCCGTGTGAATGGGTAAAGATAACACTGACTTACATAATTTATCCGTTGCTGGAAGAAACTGAACATTTGAATCCTTTTTGAAAGCTTCCTGGTCATATAATGGCAAAGGATAATATATAATAGACGGAATACCTTTTTCCTTTAGGTAAGATTGCAATTGGTCTCTCCTCCCATCCTCTACTTTAAGGGTATATTGATGAAAAACATGACTTGAAAATTGAGCTCTATAAGGAGTTTGTAATGCTTCAATGGCTGAAAAACCACTATCGTAAGCATCAGCAACAACTCTTCTTTCCGAAGCAAACTGATCTAAATAATTCAATTTAACATTAAGAATAGCTGCCTGAATGGAGTCTAACCTGGAGTTAACGCCCACCATGTCATGATAGTACCGTTTAGTTTGACCGTGATTAGCAATTTTATGAAGCATTGAACCAAGATTTTCATCCTGGGTGTAAAGTGCCCCACCATCACCGTAAGCGCCAAGATTTTTTGAAGGATAAAAGCTGGTTGAACCAATATGTCCAACCGTTCCAGATTTAACTTTTTCCCCACTACGCAGCATATAATCGGCACCAATAGCCTGCGCATTATCCTCAATCATATATAAACCCCGTTGATCGCATAAATTTCTAATACCCTCTAATTCAGCACATTGACCATATAAATTCACAGGTACTACCGCGCGAGTTTTTTCGGTTATAGCCTCTTCAATGATTTCAGGCGTTACATTAAATGAGTCGATATCTACATCGACCATTATAGGTTTTAAATTCAACAAGGCAATAACCTCTGCTGTTGCCACATAGGTAAATGCAGGAACGATAACTTCATCTCCAGGTTTTAGATCCAAAGCCATCATAGCAATTTGGAGCGCATCGGTACCATTCGCACAAGGAACAACCCTTTTTACGTTTAAATATTTCTCCAGATTGTTTTTAAATAAACTTACCTGAGGTCCATTAATATAGGAAGTTTCCATTAAAACCTCCATAATTCCCTCATCCACCTGCGGTTTAATTCTTAGATATTGACCTTTTAGGTCCACCATTTGTATCGTTTCCATGTCACATATTAAATCATAAAATATCTAAAGCTTTTGAAGCGATAGATTTACCAATAGAAAGGGATGCAGTTGCCGCTGGTGATGGGGCATTGCAAACATTCACTATTTGGTTATCGGCAAATATAAGAAAATCATCACTCATATTTCCAAGATTATCGGTAGCCATTGCCCTAACGCCAGCACCTCCGCGAACTAAATCTTCCTCGTTAATTTCCGGAATTAAGTGCCGGAGTGCCTTAACAAAAGCGGCTGAGGAAAAAGAGCGGTGTAATTCTCCAAGACCATGTTGCCAGTGTTTGGAAGCTAAACGACGAAATCCTGGAAAAAATATAGTTTCTGCCAATTCTTTTGCATCGACGTCCCAACGGGAGTACCCCTCACGTTTAAAAGCAAGGACTGCATTGGGACCCGCTTCAATACCACCCCCAATCATTCTTGTAAAATGAACGCCAAGAAAAGGAAAATCAGGATTTGGAACGGGATATATCAAATGCCTTACTAAATATTGTTTTTCTGGTTTTAAATCATAATATTCTCCTCTGAAAGGAATAATCTGAAGGGGAGGCAATGGCATTCCCGTCATTTGAGCCACCTTGTCGGAATATAATCCGGCGCAATTAATTAAAATGCTGCCGGAAACTTCTCTGGAGTCATCCGATTTAAGGATTATTTCATTTTTAGATCTGATAATTTTATTTACCTTGAAATGGGTTAAAATTTCTCCTCCCAGCGCTTTTATTTTTTCCGCATATTTCAAAGAAACGGTTGTATAATCGACAATTCCAGCTTGAGGAACCAAGATGGCTTCCTTTACATTAATGTGGGGTTCTCTTTCAAGTGCTTCCTCTTTGGAAATACGACGAATGCCATTCAATCCATTTTGTTTTCCATTTTCCAATATTTTTTCCATGCTGGGAATATCCTTTTCAGAGGTGGCAACAATTAATTTACCGCATATATCAAAAGGGATATCCTCTAATTTGCAAAAATCAAGTAATTCCTGATAGCCCGTAATACAATTTTTTGCCCTCAGACTTCCTGGGCGGTAATAAATGCCAGAATGGATGACGCCACTATTATGACCGGTTTGGTGTTTGGCTAAATCTCCCTCTTTTTCTACTAAAGTTAGCGATAAATCAGGCCTTTCCTGCAATAACCTGTAAGCTGTTGCCAGACCAACAATTCCACCTCCAATAATTAAAACATCTTTTTTCATAGTATAAAAATTAAGTATATTTAAATAATCTGACAGCTAATTTTTTATCATTTTAAAACGTTAGAATTAGCCACTGGCAATGGTTTCAGACATATAACGATTTTTTGCTATGGTATCCTTTTTGCATAGGGAGAATAAAAAAACAAAACTGGTGAAACTTGAACAATCCCCCCTACTGCATAGAGATCTTAGATTTTTACTCATTCTGAGTTGCCTCATCTCATCCCTAATATTGATATTAGACCAATTTCCACCTTAAGAGATTATTTTAAGACTAAGATCCAAACTTCCAGCGGAATGCGTTAAGGCACCCAAAGAAATAAAATCAACGCCAGTTTCAGCATATTCTCTCAAATTATTTTCATTAATTCCCCCAGATGCTTCTATTTCCATTTTATTCCCTATTAACAAAACAGCTTCTTTAATTTGTGCTGGGGAAAAATTATCCAGCATAATTCGATGGCATCCCGAAACGGATAACACCTCATTAATTTCAGGGACATTCCTAACCTCAACGGTAATTTCAAGATTTAAGTCATTGAAACGTAAATAATCGTGCACTTGTTTAAGAGCCTGAGTAATACTTCCCGAAGCATCAATATGATTATCCTTAATCATCATTCTATCAAAAAGTCCAAACCGATAATTTTCACATCCCCCAAGTTTAACGGCCCATTTTTCTAAGGGACGTAATAGCGGGGTTGTTTTACGGGTATCGATTAACCGGACGGGTAAATCAGATACTTTACTTGCCAGTCTGTTACTTAAGGTCGCTATACCACTCATTCTTTGCATGGTATTCAAAGCAAGTCGTTCTCCTTTCAAAATGGCCTGCGTATTTCCCTCTAAAACAGCGGCTACCAGACCAGGTAAAACGTAATCTCCATCAGCTACTAAAGATTTCCAGGAGGAAGAAGGATCCAGATACTTAAAAATAGCCTCCGCGATAGTCAATCCAGCTATCACTCCTTCTTGTTTTACCAGAAGTCTTGCCGATTTTCGGTCACTAAAAGGAATACAAGCCAATGCGGTATGATCTCCATCTCCTACATCTTCTGCAATACCTCTGCGAATAAAATCGTTTAACCAGTTTTCAGTTATTGGGTGATTCATTTATTTCAAATAAGAATGAACAATAATTTAAATTTAACTTTGTTTACATTTTCAAAAAAAAATACCATAAAGAATGGTTCAAAGAAGTAAATTAATATTTTCTGTTAGCCTGTTGCTAATTCAGTTTTCCCTGTCTTGTTCAAAAGATCATTCAGAACAGATACCTGATGTCAGTGATATTTCCATTGATTTTAAGGTCAGGCGTTTTGAGAAAGAATTATTTATGGCAGATACCTTGCGTTTTAGCACAGAGCTAACGCAAATTAAAGAAAAGGATCCTGAATTTTCAGGAATTTATTTTAATCAAATTTTAGGTGCCAACGATTTACAGATTGCCCCACAAGGAGAAGAAAAATACCTGATTGGATTTACTCAATTTAATGAGGTAAGGAAATTGTATGACACCATTCAACAAATTTACGCTAATTTCGAGCCAATTGAAGCTGCTTTTCTAAACTCCTTTAAATATTTAAAATATTATTTTCCAGAAAGGCCGACACCTAAAGTAACTACTTTTATTTCTGAATTTTCTTTGGGAAATTTCATTTATGGGGAAAATAATCTGGCCGTAGGATTGGATTTTTACTTAGGTTCAAATTATCCTTACCAACAAAAAAATCCGCAGAATCCCAATTTTTCAGCCTATTTGACCAGAACTTTCAATGCGGAACATTTGGTTACAAAAACCCTCCAGCCTTTGATTGACGACCTGGTTCCACAACCCGAAACAGATCATTTGTTAGCGCTAATGATTCGGGAAGGGAAAAAACTTTACCTTCAGGATAAACTACTTCCTTACACCCCCGATGCTATTTTGATGGAAGTAACTACCCAGCAATGGGACTGGCTGATGGAAAATGAAAAAGAGATTTTTGCTTACTTTTTACAAGAATCCCTTTTTTATGATAGTAATTGGCAAAAAATCCGTAAATATGTGGAATATAGTCCAAATTCGCCTGGAATGCCTGTAGAGGCACCTGGTAGAACGGGCGCCTGGTTAGGTTGGCAGATTGTAAAAGCATTTATGAATAAAAACCCTTCATTAACGCTTACAGATTTAATTCAAAGGGAAGATTCTAAACAATTTTTTACTGATTCTGCTTACAAACCACCACGAAAATAAAATCTAATTCCAATGAGAACCATTCCATTAGTTGATTTATCCCAGTTTGAAAAAGGAAATTTAGCCGAGAGAAATAAATTTATTGAGACCTTAGGGAATGCCTTCCACACGGTTGGTTTTGTTGGCGTTGTCAATCATGGTATCCCCTCCGATCTGATAAAATCATTTTATAAGGAGGCACATGCCTTTTTTGCCCTTTCAGAAAACGAAAAATTAAAATATAAAATCCCAGGTGCTAATGGTCAAAGAGGATATACCGCCTTTGGAACAGAGCATGCTAAACAGTCTAAAGTAGCTGATTTGAAAGAGTTTTTTCAAATAGGAAATGAAGGAAATGTTACCGTTGCGGAAATACCTGACTTTTTGAAATTAGGAGAAAATCTATTCCGTGCATTTGAAATTGCAGGCTCTGGTTTACTACAGGCCATTGCCCTACATTTAAATCTACCCCTTGATTATTTTGACCAGCGCATAAAAAATGGCACCAGTATTTTAAGAGCCATTCATTATCCACCTATTTCCCAGGAACCTGCGAGTGCCATTCGTGCCGAACAACATGAGGACATCAATTTGATAACCCTTTTAGTAGGTGCTTCCGCCGGTGGCCTTGAACTACTTTCCAAAGAAGGAAAATGGCTGCCTATCGTTCCCGAAGCAGATGAAATAGTTATAAATGTAGGTGATATGTTACAAAGATTAACAAATAATTATCTTCGTTCGACAACGCATCGGGTAGTAAATCCACCGAAAGAAGAATGGCATTTACCCAGATTATCCATTCCATTTTTCCTACATCCAAGACCTGAAATGGATTTAAGTTGTCTGGAGAATTGCATTTCGGAGGAAAACCCACTTTACTTTGAGCCAATTACGGCTGGAGAATATTTAGATGAACGCCTGAGAGAAATTGGCCTAAAAAAATAACATCATGAAATCAACCCTTCCTTTTATTTTACTTTCATTACCTTTCTTATTACTAGGTCAAGGTAGAATTGACTGGGCACCGGATGGTACTGGTCTGAGAGAAATTCAAAAAAATACGATTGTTAAAATCACCCTACCTGACCGAAAGGTGGATACTCTTGTAAACGCTAACCTCTTAATTCCGAAAGGTCAAACAAAACCTTTACAGGTAAGAAGCTTTGAATATTCTGCTGATAATCAAAAAGTATTGATTTATACCAATACGCAAAGAGTATGGAGGCAAGACACCAAAGGTGATTATTGGCTTTTGGATTTAGCTACCAAAAAATTAACCCAATTGGGAACTAAATTTCCCGCTTCAACTTTAATGTTTGCAAAAATTTCACCCGACAGCAAAAAAGTAGCTTATGTGCAAGGACATAACATCTATGTTGAAAATATTGCTTCAGGTATTATTACTGCCTTAACTACCGACGGTGACAGCAGACTTATAAATGGTACTTTCGACTGGGTTTATGAGGAAGAATTTGGATGCAGAGATGGATTTCGATGGAGTCCCGATGCCAAATCGATCGCATACTGGCAGATAGATGCTCGTCAAATCCGAAATTTTTTGATGATAAATAATACTGATTCTACTTATTCTTTTAATGTACCTGTAGAATATCCAAAAGTTGGTGAGGCACCTTCCCCCTATAAAATTGGCGTGGTTCCAGCCATGGGTGGAAAAACGCTTTGGATGAATATACCCGGTGATCCTCGTCAAACCTATCTGCCAAGAATGGAATGGGCAGGAAATAGTAATGAACTCATTGTTCAACAATTAAATAGAAAGCAAAACGCAAGTAACCTTTTTTATATACAAGCGGCTAACGGAACAGCCAAATCATTTTATCAGGACAAGGATGAAGCCTGGATCGATATTGACGGCCCTGAAGGCTGGGATTGGCTTGAAGGGGGTAAAAGCTTTTTATGGCAATCCGAAAAAGATGGCTGGAGACACGTTTATTTAGTGAGCAGAGATGGGAAAAAAGAAATTTGCCTGACCGCTGGTAATTATGACGTGATTTCCATTTCAAGAATTGATGAGGAAAATAACCAGCTTTATTTTATGGCTTCCCCTGACAATGCTACTCAGTCTTACCTATATAAGACTACTTTAGATGGCAAAGGAATGGCCACAAGAATTTCTCCAATCAACCAGACGGGTTCTCACAACTATGATATAAGTCCAAAAGGAAAATTTGCCAGACACAGTTTTTCAAATGCAAAAACCCGTCCGACCACAGAATGGTTAAATTTACCAACTAACGCCCCTTTAGACCCTTCTAAATCAATTGATTCGCAGTTAGAAAAAGCAGTAACTGATTTAGAAATAACCTTTTTACAAATTACTACAGCTTCTGGCGTTACTTTAGATGCCTGGTTTACAAAACCTAAGGACTTCAATCCTAATCTTAAATATCCGGTTGTTTTCAACGTTTACGGGGAGCCTGCAGGAAGTACCGTTAGAGATGCCTATGGAACAGGCAGGAATAACCTGTACAAAGGCGATATGTCTGCCGATGGTTATATCTATGCTTCTCTTGATAATCGCGGTACTCCCTCTCCAAAAGGAAGATCATGGAGGAAAGCCATTTATAGAAATATAGGCCGTATTAATATTTTAGACATGGCACAGGGGGCACAGGCTTTATTTGCTAAATTTCCCTTTATGGACACTTCCAGAGTGGCAGTGCATGGCTGGAGTGGCGGTGGTTCATCGACCTTGAATTTACTTTTCCAGTATCCAGC
>Ga0209400_1003477_pt1 | contig 11455 bp, 8 predicted proteins | sample M_130807_EF_Meta_FD_187313 | JGI IMG/M metagenome (GOLD analysis project Ga0209400, IMG submission 187313) | Freshwater microbial communities from Lake Montjoie, Canada to study carbon cycling - M_130807_EF_MetaG (SPAdes) (version 2) | ecosystem: Environmental > Aquatic > Freshwater > Lake... | reverse complement strand
TTCCGAAATCAATAATTTTAAAAATTTTTCCAAATGTAGGAACACGATATACTTTTTCATTGTATTTGTAGTATAAATATGGCTCATCGGTTTCATTCCACATTATATTGTTTGTATGTAAATCATTGTGTGTAAAATGAAATGCTTTTTGATATACCAACAAGGTCATTATCACTTGCATGAGAATTGCATTTGCAACATGTTCATCTTGTATATGACCTTTTAAAAATAATTCGTCTAATGTGCCTTTGCATTTTTCGAGCATGATTACTTGAACTGGAAAATTATATATGTATGCAAATTTATCCTCTTCTTCTGATTCTTCTGATTCTGATTCTTCTGATTCTTCTGATTCTTCTGATTCTTCTGAATTTGATTCGTCAGAATCACCGTCGTCGTCTGAATCTGTTCCTGATTCCGAATCATCATCTTTTGGTTCCGCTTTTTTTCCCTCTTCACCGTCGTCATCATCATCATCATCACTTCTATCAATTTCAGAATCTGTATCGGAATCAGAATCTTTCAAAACCGTATTTGATAATTGCGGTGGCTCTATAAAATCTTCAATCAACTCTAAATTATCAAGTTCTTTCATTATCGAATAATTGGATTCACATTGACCATTGGATTCACATTGACCATTGGATTCACATTCACAATCTAATATATCATCAATATCCAAATTTATGTCTTCATTATCTTCAAATATCAATCTATTTTTGTTTCTACGAGAACCAAAATTAGAAAATGGGTCTTCTGTTTCAGATTCAATCTCATACAAAATTCCGCGATTATTTTTAAAATAATTGCTTTGCATTAAATAATCCAAATCATCTATTGCATTGAATCTATATTTAGATTGAATTGCTAATGCTGACCCGTAATAATCGATTCCATGTATTACATTATGATGATTCAATAATTGTGATGACAAATAACAAAAAAAGTTGTCGACATAGGATGCATTGTTACATGTTAGCAATTTACTAGAACAATTTGCATTTTCATTATATGTCGGTAAATAATGCAATTGCTCGCTTGTCTCACTATAATTCCCAACTAAATATCGTAAAGGATCCAACAATGGGGCATATTTCATAAAAATAGGCTGTGTCATCACAATATTATTATTTTGCTGTTGGCATATTTCATCAATACCAACACATTTATATTTTTGATTCAAAGTGACATGATTATAGTTATTTTCATTCATTTCAAAGAATAAATTGTAAATTGGATTATAATTTTGCACGTTCTCAAGTGATAATGGTTTATACTCAATATCATTTTTCACTTCTTTTCCTAAATCTTTATTGAATTGAGATAATATAGATGTTTTCTGTTTGAAATACTTTATAGTAAATTTAGTAGAGTTTGTAGATTTATCAGACATATAATTGAATGAAACATATTTTTGAATCATATTGAACACATAAATTGCGTGTCATAAATTGCGTGTCATAAATTGCGTGTCATAAATTGCGTGTCATAAATTGCGTGTCATAAATTGCGTGTCATAAATTGCGTCTTCTTTTATAATATTAAGTCTGTGATATATCTATCATATATATGTCAGTAGAATTGGATCTTAAAAAATTTGATATGAAATGGATTACCTTCAAACCAGATGAAAATAAAGGTCCCGTAATTGTTTTGATTGGTAGACGTGATACAGGAAAATCTTTCTTGGTAAGAGACATTCTTTTTCATCATAAAGATATTCCAATTGCAACTATCATATCGGGGACAGAAGCAGGTAATGGATTCTATGCTTCCCATGTACCTAAAGTCTTCATTCACGAAGAATACAAGGAAATATTGATTGAAAATGTATTGAGAAGACAGAAAATGGTTCTCAAACAAGTGAAAAAAGACATGGAAATGTATCGAAAAACAAATATTGACCCACGAACATTGGTCATTCTAGACGACTGTCTTTATGACAATAAATGGACAAAAGACAAATTAATGCGTTTGCTTTTTATGAATGGTAGACATTGGAAAGTCATGCTCATTATTACTATGCAATATCCTTTAGGCATACCGCCAAATTTGCGAACAAATATTGATTTCGTTTTCATATTGAGAGAACCTTATATGACAAATAGGAAACGTATATGGGAAAATTATGCATCCATGTTTCCTACATTGGAATCTTTTTGTATGGTAATGGATCAAACTACCGAAAATTATGAGTGTTTGGTGATAAACAACAATGCGAAATCTAATAAATTGAATGACCAAATATTTTGGTATAAAGCAGAGAACCGACCACCATTTCGTATCGGTTCCAATGAATTTTGGGAGGCTTCTAAAAATTTGGGAGATGATGAAGAAGAAGATGGATATGACCCGTCGAAATCAAAGAAAAAAAGCAGTGCGCCTCAAATAAAAGTCAATAAGAACAAATGGGGTTAGTTTATGAAATTATCTGTAGGTATTTATTATATGAGTTCCGAAAACAATACAGCCATTTTACCAACAGATATATCTTCCAATTTTTCTCATGTAATTGTCGCAGTTGAACCTGAAATTCATGATATTAGACCTACAACAATCGGTCCATTGGAAATAAAAACGCGAGAAGAACCAACCGATATTACGCCATTGATTGCACCTATTGTGCAAGAACGTATTGCACCTATTGTGCAAGAACGTATTGCACCTATTGTGCAAGTGCAAGAACAACAAATTGCAACAGAGCCAAATCCATATGTCGTTGAAATCGACACATTTATTACAGCATTGGTGCCATCTGCGTCCAAATATTCGGTGAATTTGACGCCACAAGAAATTGCAATAATAACTGCGCTCGTCAATGATGCAAGTGGCACGATTCTTCCACAGATAAAGACGACAATTGAAGGCCTTTTGAAAGATGATGGCGCAATCAGCCTCCATGATATTCCTCAATTGGTTCTCTTGATTACACAATTATTTCAATCCAATTTGTTTGCAGTTAAAAACATTAATTTATTAAATGTTATTAAATATACGCTGGATTCATTACTAGATTCGAAAATATTGCCGATTCCAAATGGCCTAGAATCTGTCGCGAAATCAATAGTAGACACGTCGATTGAACTTTTAAATACTACGATACCTGTAGCAGAAGAAGAATGCTGGACACTTTTATCGTATTTATATTCGTGTTTTTCATCTTTTAAACCTTTTCTCATTTAAAACGCTCATAATAACTATATAAATATATAATTAGAATTATGCATATATTTTTATATAATGAGTTTATCATATATTGGTGATTTAGGTACTGCTTTCAATAATCTTTCTCAAATAGATGATTATACATCATTTCCAAAATGCAATGACTGTTTAGATGAATCATTAAAAAATTACCATCCATTTATTTTTGGAGTATATACAATGAATATTACTATGATACAAATTAATAAATATCAGGTTGGATATAAAACAAAAGATGATACAAAACCAAAAGTGACAATTAATTACTGTAAAACTTGTTTAGAATTAGATGATAAATTTGTAACAGAGTGTGATTGTCCAAAACCAAAACTAATAAACCCACTTGAAAATGAGTGTTATTTCTTACGATTATATAATCCAATAAAATTTGACCTATATTTTGGGTTTTATTGTGATATTCCTATTGAATTTGATATTTATATGAGTGGTCATAATCCTTATCATTATATATTAGAACCAGGTAAATTTACTCCTTTTTATACTAAAAAGGGTAATAATATTGTATTAGTACAATTAAATAAAGATACATTATGGGAGATTCTTAATATTAAATCAGATATAAAACAATTTAATTTACATTTTCTAGGAGCATATTTGAAACTTGGTTTAAGAAATGAAACTAGGGATAAGTGTTTTACAAATTTTAGATTATTCCCAAAATAAATGAGCGTTTTAAATGAGAAAAGGTGTAAAAAATAATCAAGATAAACGAATTTTTTCAATTATATCATCTATATTAGATGAATTTATGCAAATTTGTTCCAAATCCGATGGACGCATTGGCAACAGCAGTTGAATATTTTTAATTCGTTCCATTTCTTGGTCAGTCAGTTTTTTGTAATATTGTATGATTTCGTATGTAACTTTTTTGCTGCATCCTTTCATTTCAATAATCGTATCAATTCGTCCAGGCCGAATTAGCGCATTATCAAAATAATCTAATTTCGCATTTGTTGTGAATATAATCACTGCATCGTGTAATTCAATAATTCCGTCGAATATATTGAGGACAAAATCCAATGTAATTTCGTCGTCTATTGGCGGGGGTTGTATTATAATTTTCTTGTTGGTATTATTGCTTCCGTTGCTGCCGGAACCATCTTGCGAATTATCTTCGACGATTTGAAACGCTTCTATTTTATCTTTTTGTAAATTTGTCCGTTTTTTCAGCAAATCCATTTTGTTCGCGTCGAAATCTTCGAAAATATAACATAATTCGCCGAGACCGTATGTTTCGCCTCCAATTTTCAAAGGTCTAAAAAGTGACGAAAATTCGGCACATGTTTTTATACGCGACCATTGAACAATCACTGCATGCCGTTTTGTCTCATTCAATACGCCTTTTATGAATGAGGTTTTTCCGCATCCAGGAGGTCCGTGCAACAAAATCGCGTTTTTGAAAGATTTGCCGTAATATTCATATTCCAATTCTGCTTCGGATTTTGCGAGTCCGAGTTTTCTATATGGAAATTTACGTATGTTTTCGATAATTTCTTTTTTATTATCGAAAAATATATTCCGATCCAACCATTTATTGGATTTGAATATATATTGATTGAATTTCAAATCTTTTCTGTCATCTTCGTCGATAGAAGTAGATACATATTCAAATATCATTTGTTGCATTATTTTTTTACTCTTGGTATAATCTTTTTCGCATTTTTCTAAAAATTGTCGCAAAATATACATGTTGTCTTTGCCGCAAGTGCTCAAACAATATGTGAAACATTTTGTTTTCAAGGGCATATCCTTATTTGATGATGATGATGATGTATTATTTTCTTCTTCGATTTTTTGCTCGATTATATTTTCTAGATAAATATCTGGGTTCTCTGAAATCAAAATTTTATTTCGATTATTTGGAACAAAAATATATTCTATATCTACATCCAAATCGTAATTACTTCTATCATTTTTTATATTAACAATTTCATATAATGAATCCAAGAATTTGATTTTATTTGTGAAAATATAATGGTTGATTGCATGGAAACTGTCACTATAATTTACTTTTGTAATTGTTTTACCATTATATAATTGAATGACGCGTTTATGATATCCAATGATAATATTACATGAATCATTACAATAGTATTTTATGTATTTGTTATTTATTATTTCGAAATTATCGTAAAGTAAATAAGTAAAATACAAGAATACCAAATAGAAAGGGTGAATATTGTATTCAGATATTTGAGTAATTAATTTTGAATATATGGAAAATTGGAAAATTTGTAGCGTGTCCATTTTTAATATATTACCAACACGGATATTTTTATGTTTATTTACTATATTGTAAAAAATTCAAACCAACCTTGAATTTTTCAATTATGTGGTGACTAGTCTGAATCATTATTTAGATAAGGATATATACAATATCAAAATATTTATTACTAAATAAAAAACCTTATCATAATAGGTTACAATTGTATTAATAATAATGCAATTGTAATTTTACAAGCGGATGTAGAAAAAAAGATTATATATACATATAAATATAAAAATTTGTGTTTTCATATATTACGAATATTACAATGATATCAGATTTGAATCAATTGAAAACAAAGGTAGAAGCCATGACAAAGTTGCATCAAATAGAGGTTCTCAAAATAATAAAATCATATTCGACCGTTACTGTGAATGAAAATAAAAGTGGTGTATATATTAATTTATCATATATGGAACCTATAGTTATTGAAGAAATAAAAAAATATTTGATTTTTGTTGAAGAACAAGAACAAATGTTGAATCCTGCCGAAACCGAGAAAGAGGATATTAAAAACACGTTTTTCAATGATGTTGCCAATGATATTTTGACTGTTTATCGTTAATAATAGTACATGTGATGACGCAATTTATCTAAATTGCGACGAGACTTCAAATGTTTTCCAATATGTTTGTACATTTTCGATATATGATGTTTTATAGTTTTTCTTTTCGAAGTTTTCATAGTTTTCGTTGTTTTTCTTTTCGAAGTTTTTCGTTCCGTTGATTTATACATTTGTATTTATATATAAAATAATATAGAAATATTTTTGCGTTATATATAGGTATTATGACAACATCTTATAAAACACTGAATCAAATTTTTTATAATAATGATAATAAATTTGATGTACCAGAATCCATAAAATTATTGGAAGAATTTTTTTACAAAGGTGATTCCGAAGTTTTGAGTAAAGTACCAACAGATATACAACCTATTATTACGATTCAACCAGTAGACGCGATAAGTTATATTGATACTGTAAGTAGTGTTACACAAATTGCGCCAATAGTGCAACTGCAAAAGCAATCTAAACGAAATTTCGTGCCATTTTTGACAGATACAATATTTTGGTGCGTGTTTCATCATGTATACGGCGAAATTGAGTATACAATGATAAAATCGAAACATGGAAATCGCATGTTGGAAGAGAAACAGAAAATTATGGAGCATTTTCAAAAGACGCCGAAAATTTTGAAACAAACAAATGTGAAAATGACGAATGACAGAATAAAAGAAACATTGAGCGAATTCATGTGTGCAAAGAATTGTTCCTCATTTTTAGAGACATCTGCATATGCACTGTATTATGATTTGACTATTTACATTATTGATGAAGAAAATCGCACATATTTGTATTTTGCGAAAATAGATGAACCGTCTAAAAATCTGTGTGTATTGTATGTATCTCCTAAAAAAAATCAAAACAAAAAACAGTACCAATTACTAACAGATACTACTGATTTTGATTTGACAAAAGTTGTTGACACATATATGTGTTTAGAACAGTTTGATAAACCATTGAAAGCGCTGACACATTATAAAAAAATCGCGGAATTGGAAGAAATTGCAGAAAAATTAGGTATGAATTTCACTTTATCGTCTAAAAACAAGAAACAAGAATTATATAATCTGTTGGCACAAAAAATGGCGTGGTTGTAATGAATATATGAAAAAATTTTATATAAAACCGCACCCCAAAGGGGTGTTTGGTTTCAAATCATTACTGGTAACTTGGTTGAAGAATTATCCGCATAGCGGATTTAATTCTTCAACGGTGTAAAAATAAAATGCTTTTTCTTCAATGGATGGTTTATATGTTTATATATAAAATTGAAGCGTGAAATCGTATAAAATTAAATGTACAACTATTTTATACGATTAATATGTCTGAAAAAAGAGAACCTCAAGAATTAGAAACGAAAGAAGATAAGAAACAAAAAGAGCAAAAAGAGGATGAAGTGTACGAACAACAAAAACAAAAGATCAAAAATGCAATGAAAGTTGCAAAAGAAGAATTGGAAAAACGGTTGAAGCAATATTTAGATAGCTATCCTAGTATAAAACAGCAGAATAAAGCAAAGGAATTTGAAATAAGGTTTGGAAAATATGCGCCAAATGGCCGTCATATATCCAAGATAGATTACGACAATGTTATTAAACAAATAATAGCAGCAGGATTTGTTAGTAAAAACAAGGACGGTCTCCAGATTTTGCGTATATATTCTGAATATCAAGACCCGAAAACTGGACAAACTAAAATGTCAAATATTCGCGCAGAAATTGTAGGAACAGACCTCATTTCGGAATATTGTGCTACCAATAGTCTAGAAAAAGTGTTGCAAATGCCGTCTACAGAATCAAATAAACTCAAATTCACGCAGAAAACGTCGACATTAGATAAAGACGGTAAATATCAAAGACCAATTGATTTTCCGGATATGGGATTTCGCGTCGATTTCAAATATGAACAAGATTTTGGTATTACATCGCAAATTGCGCAAAAAATAATGGAGAAATGGCCAAATAATAAAAAGAAATTTCGATTCATAAATCGTGTTCAATTTCAGCATCCTGAATATCCAATTTTAGTAGATATCAGTATTGTAAAATCGTCAATGCAAGTGAGAGGCAAAGTCGATTTTCCGACATACACGATTCAAGAATCCCATGTATTTGAGAACCCGGAAACATATGAAATTGAATTGGAAATAGACAATATGCAGGTTAGTCCTTATGACAAAATCATGGACGATTTGCGTAAAGTTATTCGTATAATTATGAGCGGAATACAAGGGACAAGTTACCCAATTCCACTTTCAGAACGCGACGATGTTTTACAAGGATATTTACGTCTTATTCATGGAGAGGAATACAAAAGACGATATGTTTCTTCGAAAGATTTTGTAGGTCCTTCGTCTTATACTTTGCAAATAGATAATATAATTGAACAGGCAAATTCCAAATCACCAAATATTCGCAAAGATTATACAGTGACAGACAAGGCAGACGGAGATAGAAAGATGCTCTATATAGACGACAGAGGCCGCATATATTTGATTGATACCAACATGAATGTTCAATTTACCGGTTCTGAAACAAAATACAATGTGTGTTTCAATTCATTGTTGGACGGTGAACATATCAAATATAATAAAAAGGGCAAATTTATCAACTTGTACAAATCATTCGACATTTATTTCTTGAATTCCAAATCAATTATGCAATATCCGTTTTTTCAAAGACCCGTGTCCATAGAAGAGCCGCCCCTTGCTGACGCAACAAGTGAAGAACCGAGAAAAAAAGAAGGCGCGCGTATTCTTTTATTGACGGCATTCATCGAGAAACTGAAGCCAGTTTCGATTCTCAAAGAAAACAATGTGAAAGAAGTCTGGCAGAAAAGAACAAATCAAAAAGGCGAAGTATATTGGTTTGAACTTAAAACACTTAAAAAACAAAAAGAACAGCCAGTCAAAAAAATCGAAGGCTGTAATCTGCGTGTAGAATGCAAACAATTCTTGTCCACAACAACTACGGAAGACGGCAATATGTTTGATTTATGCTCGAAAATCATGCTGAATGATAAAGACGGAATCTATGAATATAATACAGACGGACTTATATTCACACCAGCATATAGTCCTGTTGGTAGTGTCGCTGCAGGTGTTCCTGGATTATTGCATAAATATACATGGGACGAATCATTCAAATGGAAACCATCTGAATTCAATACAATCGATTTCTTGGTAGAAGTATACAAAAAAGACGGTAAAGACAAGATTTCTTATATACGTCAAGAAGGTACAAATACCGGTGAAACCAACACAATCACTGAATACAAAACACTTGTTTTACGTTGCGGTGTAGATACTAAAAAACACATGTTTGAAAATGCATTCAATGACATTATTCATGAAAGACTTCCTTCGCCTGGAGATATTGATAATGAATCGACATATGAATCTAGACCATTTGAACCGACTGATCCATACGATCCACTTGCATGGATGTGTAATATTGTGCTTAAAAACACGGGAGACGACGAAAATAGTTGGGTAATGACTACCGAAACTGGCGATTATTTTGAAGAAAATATGATTGTTGAATTTCGGTATGATATGAACGCCGAACCTGGTTGGAATTGGAAACCAATCCGTGTTCGTCATGATAAAACGCAGAAATTACTTCAAGGACAAAGGGAGTTTGGCAATGCATATCACGTTGCTAATGGTAATTGGTATTCGATTCATCATCCAATTACGACGGAAATGATTACAGGAGTCGAGAGTTTGCCAGAATATGTTTCTAGTGATTCAGACATATATTATATGGGCGCGGCCGAAGACAGTCGCACTGCAGCAATGCGCAATTTCCACAATTTATATGTGAAAAAGAAATTGATATTGGGTGTATCAAATCCGGAAAATACATTGATAGATTATGCTGTTGGTAAAGGCGGCGATTTATCGAAATGGAGACAAGGAAAATTGGCAATGGTTTTAGGTATTGATTTGTCGCGTGACAATATTTCGGGTGCAACAGACAATGCTTGTATGCGGTATTTGAAAGAATGCGGTAAATATGATAAAGTGCCGTATTGCCTGTTTTTGAGAGGCGATAGTGGCCAAAATATCAGGTCGTTGGAAGCGTTTCCGGGGGATAAAACATCCAAAGAGAGAATGGTTGCATCGGCTATTTTCGGGAAAGGACCAAAAGATTCGACATTGCTAGGAAAAGGCGTATACAATAGATATGGAATAGGCGAACAAGGATTCAATATTAGCTCGTGTCAATTTGCCCTTCATTATTTCTTTGAAAATCCGCGCAAATTGCATGCATTTATAAGAAATATTGCTGAATGTACACGTATTCAAGGATACTTTGTTAGTACTGGATACGACGGTGCGCAAGTATTTCGATTATTGAGAACCAAAAAAGAAGATGAAGGAGTTGCATTCTTTACAAAGGATCGGTATGGAAATAAAAAGAGAATTTGTGAAATTATCAAAAAATACGGCGAAGACGGTTTTGATGAGGACGAGACCAGTATTGGTTACAGAATACACGTATTTCAAGAAACAATTCAAAAAACTTCGGTGGAATATTTGATTAGTTTTCAATATTTGGTTCGAATTATGGAAAATTATGGGTTTGAATTGGTAACAGATGAAGAGGCAAAACAAATGGGTTTGCCTCATGCATCAGGATTATTTGAAGAATTATTTGCTGCTATGGAATCGGAAATAGAAAAAGATCCAAAAAGAAGAACGGATTACAAACAAGCCGATAAAATGAGTGATGTCGAAAAACAAATATCGTTTTTGAATAGATATTGTGTTTTTAGAAAAGTTGCCACTGTAAGTAAGGAAACAATGGACCAATTCGCAAGACAAGCGGCGGCATTGTATGCAAATGAACCCGAGAAAGGAATAAATCCAGAGTTGGAAACAGTATTCAATCAGGTTCTCAATCAACAACCTGCGACAACAGGAAATGTAAAGAAGTTGAAAGTAAGAATAGTGCTTAAAAAGAAAGAATCAAAAGAGGTTGTAATTGAAGAAGACGACGTAATTGAACAACACAATCCTATCGAAGAAAATCTTATCGAAGCAAATATTGTCGAAGAAAATCTTATCGAACAACTACAAGAAGAAGAACCGAAAGAACTCGTAGAAGAAGAGCCGAAAGAAATCGTAGAAGAACCCAAAAAACCAAGAGTTAAAATTGTAATAAAACGTGACAAAAAAACATAAATTAACAAAAAAAATATAAACCTTTTGGTACTTCATTATTAGTATTTATAAAAATGACTTATTATTTATTACCAAGAACAAATATGAATTTATATAAACAATTGAGTTATTCGTCTATGGTCGATAAATCTTCGGTCGATAAATCTTCGGTCGATAAATCTTCGGTCGATAAATCTTCGGTCGATAAATCTTCGGTCGATAAATCTTCGGT
>Ga0209400_1003476_pt1 | contig 11459 bp, 10 predicted proteins | sample M_130807_EF_Meta_FD_187313 | JGI IMG/M metagenome (GOLD analysis project Ga0209400, IMG submission 187313) | Freshwater microbial communities from Lake Montjoie, Canada to study carbon cycling - M_130807_EF_MetaG (SPAdes) (version 2) | ecosystem: Environmental > Aquatic > Freshwater > Lake... | reverse complement strand
GTGCTTTGCGGCGACATCAATATTGCGCACCAGGAAATCGACTTGAAAAACTGGAAAGGCAACCGCAAAAATTCCGGCTTCCTGCCCGAAGAGCGCGCCTGGATGACGCGGCTCTTGAGCGAAGGCGGCCTGGTCGATGTGTATCGCCAACTCGAGCCGACGGCCACCGACGCGGCCTATACCTGGTGGAGCAACCGGGGCCAAGCCTATGCGAAAAACGTGGGCTGGCGTTTGGATTACCACCTGGCCACGCCTGCGCTGGCCCAGGCAGCCCGTTCAGTAGGCATCTACAAGGGCGAAAAGTTCTCGGATCACGCACCGATCACGATGGGCTACGACTGGGGCCTATAAACCTGCGGCGCTGATGTTGGGCGGGTCTGCCCCGCGGGGCTACCGTGATGGTCGATACAGCGCCCTTTATTTACGTGCTGGCATCGCACCCCCAATGTGCCGACTAGCGCGCCACGATGCCAAAGTTGCCCGGCGCTTTGTCGATCAGCCCAAAAAAACGCACCAGGTCGACTTTGCTGCCCGTCACCTTGAGGTCGTCACCCAGCAATGTGTCTTTGGCGCCCGCCGTGCCGGCGATCATTTTCACGAACAGCGGTTTGGTCAAGGTGAGGGTGGCGTCGGCCTGCGGATGCTGGCCGCGCTTGAAGTGCAGCACCGCGTTGTCGATCCACAAGGCATAGCTTTCTTTCTGGTCCGAGAGCACCAAGTTGATGCGGTATTTTTTGCCCTCGGCAGCGGGCCCGTCCAGGCTGGCGGCCATGGCCTCTAAAAATCGCTCCACCGGGGTTTGCAGCAGTAAGTCGATGGCGGCGGCCTTAGAGACGCCTTTGGCCGGCGGGCCTTGGCGCAGCTCTTGGGCGCCTGTCAGGTATGCGTTACGCCAGGTGGCGGACTCGGCCATGTAGCCCATTTGTTCATAGGTTTTGGCCAAGAGCGCTTTGGCCGCTTGGTTGCTGGCGTCGGCCATCACCACATGGTTGAGTAGCTCGGCGGCCCAGCGCATATCACCTTTGTCAAACGCTTGCTGCGCAGCGGTCACCACTTTGTCGGCGCCGCCCAGCAAGTCCAGGTAGCGTTTACCGGCATCGGCCGGGGCCAACGGGTTGAGGTGGGCCGGGTTGCCGTCGTAAAAGCCGAGGTAAAACTGGTACACCGCTTTGACGTTGTGGCGTAAATCACCATAGTGGCCGCGCACCGCCATGAACTCGGCCAGCGACGCGGGCAGCTGCACGCGGTCGGCGATTTCGTTGGGCGTGAGGCCCGCGTTCATCAGGCGCACGGTTTGGTCGTGGGTGTATTTGTAGACGTCGCGGTGTTTGGTAATAAAGGCCTGGATGCGCGCATTGCCCCAAATCGGCCAATGGTGCGAGGCGATGTACACCTCGGCCTCGCGCGTTTGCTCTAAGGCTTGCTCCATGTAGGTGGCCCAGCGCAAGGCATCGCGCACTTTGGCGCCCCGAATCGGCAGCAGGTTGTGCATGGTTTGCGACAGGTTTTCGGCGCCGTCGTACAGCTTTTTAGACGGTATGGAAAAGCTCAGTTCGGCCGGGCACTCGGCGTTGGGCACGTTATGGAAAACAAAATCCACGCCGTCAATTTGCATCGGTTGATTGGCCTGGTAAATCAGCCAGGTGGGAAGCAAGATGCCCAGGCTGCCATAGACGACGTCTTTGCCCAGGCCGGTATCTACATTGCCTTTGGCGCTGCGCGGCAAGTCGCGTCCAAATTGGTAGACCGAACGCCGACCCATGGCGGCGCCCACCAGCACGTTTTCACTGGTGGCTTCTTCGATAAAGCCGGCCGGCGCCACGATCGGCACTTTGCGCGCACTGGCCTCCTGCGCTGATATGACACCCAATGCGCCCCCAAAGTGGTCGGCATGCGCGTGCGTCAGGATCAGGCCGCTGATCGGCTTTTTGCCCAAATGCTGCTCGGCAAACGCCATGGCGGCCGTGGCCGACTCACGCGACGTGAGCGCATCGACGACGATCCAACCGCTCTTGCCCTCGATCAGCGTGATGTTGGAGATATCAAAGCCGCGCAACTGGTAAACGCCGTCCATCACCTTGAACAGGCCAATATGGGCGTTGAGCTGCGCATGGCGCCACAGGCTGGGGTTGACGGTGTCGGGCGCGGCTGCGTCCAGGAATCCATACGCATCAAAATCGCGCAATACGCTGCCGTCGGCGGACAATATTTTGCCGCTAGGCCGGGCGATCAAGCCGCGCTTGGCGTCCTCAAAATCCTGCGTTCCCGCCTGCGCAATGGCTTGTACAAAAGGCGCTTGCGCGGCCCGAGTACTGGCGCTGGCGTCCGAGCTCTCGCCGCCTACGCCCTGGGTTTTACTGCAGGCAGCCAGGACTACGGCCGCGGCAAAAAGGGTAAGGCGGGATGGGGGGCTGGGCATGGGAAGTCTCCTAGGTATTTCTGCGCGAATGGTAACGACCCCAATTTGCGTTCCAAGGGCTTAGGTTCGCACATACGTCAACATCCGCCCCTTATAAGCAGCCTCCAGCGGCGTGCACAAGCTGTCTAAAAAGCCTTCGTGCATGCCAAAGCCCTGCGCGGCCATGTGGCGGTGAAAGTGGGCGCGGTTGCCTCGGTTGGGGTCGACCACCCAGACTTCGCAAGCGGGTGCGGCGTAGGCGTCGATGAAGGCGGCCAGGGTGCCAGCCTCGTCGCGTTCGTACAAGATGTCGCTGCCGATGATCAGGTCATAGCGGCCGTGCAGCAGCCGGTCCGGCCCGGGTGTGCTGCCCAAGTCGTCGGCCGGCGCGAGGCCACCCCATTGGCCGTGGCAGTACTTCATGGGCAGCAAGGCATTGAGGCGCAGGTTCTCGCGCAAAAAGGCGGCGGCCAGCGGGTGGCAGTCGCTGGCGGTCATGTCAGCGCCACGGCGGTGCCCCACTAGGCTGGACAGAGCCAGGCCGCAGCCGATTTCCAATATGCGCTCACCGGTTGCGACCGGTCGCTGCCCCAGGCGCTCGGCCAGTCGCCGCCCCGAGGGCCAGAGCAAGCCAAACAGCGGCCAGGCCGCCGAGGAGATGCCCAGGCGCAGCGCAGCCTCCAGCGGGTCGTGAAATTGTTGCTTGTCCAGGAGCGAGCGGATCTGGATGTCGGGCAGGCCCAGCAGCGCTACCGTCTCTTGTTTGGTGTCATAACCGGGTTCGCTGGACGAGGCCGGCAATGGGGGCGAGGCGTATGCGGACATGCCGCATTAGACGCCTTTACCCCGGCTCAGGTCGATTGGATAAAGGCCAGCATGCGCTGGGCCACTTCTTCGCCTTTGTCTTCTTGCAAGAAGTGCCCGGCGCCGCGGATTTTGGTGTGCGGCTGCCCCTGGGCGCCTGGGACGCGCTTTTGCCAGGGGTATTCACCGTTTTTGGTGATGGGATCGCGGGTGCTAAAGAGGGTCAGAAAGGGCTTGTTCCAATGTTTGAACACTTCCCAGGCCGCCTCATTGCGCTCGCGCTCGGGGTCTTGGGGCGTGGCGGGCACAAAGCCGGGAAACATGCGCGCACCCACTTTGAATTTGCTGCTGGGAAAGGGCGCGTCATAGGCGGCCACTTCCTGCGGCGTAAGACCTTTGTGGCAGCCCGTACGCACGATGGTGCCAATCGGAAACCAGGGGCTGTAGCGCGCAAAAGCGCGCCAGATTTTGAAGGCTGCTGGCAATGGGTCCATTCCGGTTGGCAATCCACCGTTGGCCAGCACGACTCGGTCAAAGCGGTCAGGCATCTCGGCCACCACGCGCAAGCCTACCAAGGAGCCCCAGTCCTGCCCAAAAAAGGTGGCGTGCTGCAAATCGATCGTTTGTACCCAGGCTTTCATCCACTGCACGTGGTTGAAATAGGAGTAGTCCTCGCGCGCGGCGGGTTTGTCCGAGCGGCCAAAACCCACTAGGTCGGGCACCACCACGCGCAGGCCCGCTGCCAGCAAAACCGGAATCATCTTGCGGTATAAAAACGACCAGGCGGGCTCGCCATGCATGAGCAGCACCACAGGCGCGTCGCGCGGGCCCTCGTCGATATAGGCCACGCGCAGCACGCCGACCTCGGCATAGTGCGGCTGGTAAGGAAAGTCGGGCAGATTGGCAAAACGCGCCTCGGGGGTGCGCAGCACTTCGCCATGAATCGGCAGGGCCACAGTGGCTTCCATAAAGGGCAGGCTTTCTAGTCAGCAAAGGAGTCGGCGACTGTACACCATACACCAATGCATGGGTTGAGCTTTGGGCGACGGCGCCTAGCGTTTGGCGCGCAGGTACAGCGGCATGACCTTGGGCAAGTTGGCCTCAATGTCCGCAATCCGGGTCTTGCCCGAGGGATGGGTCGAGAGCCACTGGGGCGGCGCGCCTTTGTTGGCAGCAGACATTTTTTTCCACAAAGAAACTCCAGCGCGCGGGTCAAAACCGGCGCGCGCTGCCAGCTCCATGCCCACCAGATCGGCCTCGGACTCATCCTCGCGGCTAAATTCCAGAGTGGCCAGGTGGGCGCCCGATCGGGCCACCGCGTCGGTCAGGTGCGGGTCGACGCCCAGCCACACCGAAGCGAGCGCGCCACCGATGCGCGCCAAGCCGTTGGTGGCCGCGCTTTTGGCCATGCGCTCACGGGCGTGCTCGCGCAGGGCGTGGGCGATCTCGTGGCCCATGACCATGGCAACTTCGTCATCGTTCAGGCGCAAGCCGTTTAACAGGCCGGTGTAAAAAACAATTTTCCGCCAAGCATGCAATAGGCGTTGATTTGTTGCGCGCCGATCAGGTTCACTTCCCAGTTCCAGCGCTCGGCACGCGGATTCCAGGCCTGGGCAAAGGGAATGATGCGCTGCGCAATAGCGCGCAAACGCAGCACCTGCGGATGGTCGGCGTGGCCTAAGGCGCGGTTTTGTTCGGCCTGGGCGAGGGTTTGCTGGTATTGCAAAGCGGCATCTCGCTCTAAGCGGGCGGGCGCGATCATGTTGGCAAACACCGAGGGCTGGCCCACCTGCACGCCTTCGCGAGGCTGGGCGCACGCAAGTGCGCACAGCGACAGCGCGCCCAAGGCCAATGCCATGCGCCTTGCCATGCGCCAACCATTTATTGCATGCATGTATGTGCCACCCTGTGTTGCAAAACCAGGGGGTATTATTCCTCGCATGCCTTTGCCCCCACCGCCTGTACCCACGCCCACAACCCTGTCATGGCTGCAAACCCTGCGCATGTACACCGAGCCGGCCTCGCTGCGCATGCTGTCGCTGGGGTTTTCGGCCGGACTGCCTTTGCTCTTGGTGTTTGGGACCCTTAGTTTTTGGCTGCGCGAGGCCGGCATAGACCGCACCACCATCGGTTTTTTGAGCTGGGTGGGGCTGGCCTATGCGTTTAAGTGGGCCTGGTCGCCGCTGGTCGACCGCCTGCCCATTCCGTGGCTGACAGCACGGCTGGGGCGCCGGCGCAGTTGGTTGTTGGCAGCGCAAGGCTTGATCATGGCCGGGTTGGTGGGCATGGCCCTGACCGACCCGCAAGTCGCTTTGGCACCGGTGGTCTGGTGTGCGGTGGCAGTGGCGATCGGCTCGGCCACGCAGGACATTGCGCTGGATGCCTTTCGCATCGAGTCGGGCGATGCCGATCACCAGGCGGCCTTGGCCGCCATTTACCAAACCGGCTACCGCCTGGCCATGATTTGGGCCGGCGCCGGTGCCCTGTGGATTGCGGCGCGCGCGCAAGACGCCACCGCTGTCGTAGGCGTGGCCCCGGCCTACCAGCATGGTCCCTGGCAAGTCGCTTACCTGGTGATGGCCTGCTCGATGTTGCCCGGCGTGCTGACGGTGCTCTTCTCCCAGGAGCCCGTACCGGCGCCGCTGGCGCCCAGCAAAGGGCTGGCGCAGTGGCTGCACGGCGCCTTGGTGGCGCCATTTGCCGACTTTATCGGGCGCTACCGCTGGCAGGCGGCGCTGATCCTGGCGCTGATCGCCACTTACCGCATCAGCGATGTGGTGATGGGCATCATGGCCAATCCTTTTTACGTCGACATGGGTTTTAGCAAAGACGAGGTGGCCGCCGTCAGCAAAGTCTACGGCGTGGTGATGACACTGGTGGGCGCTGTGATCGGCGGCGCACTGGCGCTGCGCATGGGGGTGATGCGGGTCTTGATGCTGGGCGCCGCTCTGAGCGCCGCTAGCAATCTGCTATTTGCCTGGCTGAGCACCCGCGGGCACGATGTCACGGCGCTGGTCTGGGTGGTCTCGGCCGACAACCTGGCCGGCGGCCTGGCCACCACGGCGTTTATGGCCTATATGGCCTCACTGACCAATGTGCAGTATTCGGCCACGCAGTACGCCATGTTCAGCTCCATGATGCTGCTTCTGCCCAAGTTTGTCGCCGGTTTTTCCGGCAAGTATGTGGACGCTTTTGGCTACGCCGATTTTTTCAATGCCACCGCCTGGCTGGGCGTGCCGGTGCTGCTGCTAGTCTGGCTGGCCGGGCGCGTGCATCCGGTGCACGCCAAGAACGGCGCCTGAGCCACGCTGGCGTTTACCCAACTTTACCGGCTACACAAGGGCCAGGTACCGCCGAGCGGGCGCGCAGGACTAGACTTGCCCCATGAGCCAACACCTGCTGATGATCGAAGACGACGCCCGCCTGGCCGGCATGGTCGCCGAGTATTTGGAACAAAACGCGTTCAAGGTCAGCCACTGCCCCAGCGGCACGTCTGGGCTGGATTATTTGCGCCAGTCTCCTGCCAAGCAAGCAAGCGTGGACCTGGTCATTTTGGACCTGATGCTGCCCGACATGGACGGCCTGGAAGTGTGCCGCCGCATCCGCGCCTTGGACGGCCCCCAAGCGCGCACGCCCGTGCTGATGCTCACCGCCAAGGGCGACCCCATGGACCGGGTGATCGGCCTGGAAATCGGCGCCGACGACTACCTGCCCAAACCCTTTGAACCGCGCGAGCTGCTAGCCCGCATACGCGCGGTGTTGCGCCGTGGCAGCGAAGGCGCCAATGCCAGTGAAGCGCAGAAAATACTGCGCTTTGGTTCGCTGGAAATCGATCGCAATGGCCGCACCGTGGTGGTGGCTGGACAGCCCTGCGATCTGACCTCTTACCAATTTGACCTGCTAGTGGCCATGGCCGAGCGCGCAGGGCGGGTGCTCACACGCGACCAAATCATGGAGGCGGTGCGCGGGCGCGAGCTCGAAGCCTTTGACCGCTCGATTGACGTACATATGGGCCGCATCCGTGCGGCCATAGAAGCCGACGTTAAAGCCCCCCGGCGCATCCTCACGGTGCGCGGCGTAGGCTACGTCTTTGCGCGCCAGCAAGACTGAATTGCCCCACAGGCGCTCCCATGTTTTTCCAACGCCTGTATGTCCGCATTTGGTTGGCCGTGGTGGCGGCGGTGGCGGTGCTCACGTTGTTGGTCGGCATGGCCTGGCGCATGCATGCCGAGCCGCCGTTGCGGGAAGTGGTGGTTCGCAACAGCCAAGGTGAGATCATCGGCCGCAGCAGCGCCAGGCCTAAGCGCCAAGGGCCCGGCGAAGAAGAGCGCAGCAGGGGCGACGCTACGCAGCCCCGGGCAACAGGTAACTGGGCCCACAGACCTGCGCCACCGTCCGATGGCGAACCAGAAGGCCCAGGCCGCTTTGGTCGTGGGCCAGAGTTTGAAGTGCAACTGCAAGACGGGCAAATCGTGCACCTGCATTTGCCCCGCCCGCCGCGCAGTCCATGGAACATGCCTTTTGGTTTCTTCTGGACCTTGGGCTTGGTAGCCCTGGCCGTGGCGCTGGCCACCTACCCCATCGTGCGCCGGCTGACGCGACGCCTAGAAACTTTACAAAGTGGGGTCGAACGCTGGGGCGAAGGCGAGCTCAGTACCCGCGTCGCGATTGACGGCGACGATGAAGTGGGGTTTTTAGCGCAGCGCTTTAACCATGCCGCCGCGCGCATTGAAAACCTGGTGAAGTCGCGCGACGCGCTGCTGGCCTCGCAAAAGTCACTCCTGGCCAATGCGTCGCATGAATTGCGCTCGCCGCTGGCACGCATTCGCATGGGCTTGGAGCTGATGGGCCAGGGTGACGCGGTGCAGCAGCGCCGCCCCGGGATCGAGCGTAATTTGCAAGAGCTAGATCAGCTCATTGATGAGATTCTTCTGGCCAGCCGCTTGGAAACTTTGGAAGCCGATGTAGGCACCATCGAGCCAGTGGAACTTGTGGGCCTGGCGGCCGAAGAATGCGCGCGCACACAAGCCCAACTGGTTGACCCGCCAGCAGCACTGCTGGTTTCTGGCGTGAGTAAGCTCTTGCGCCGCGCCTTGCGCAATTTATTGGAAAACGCAGGGCGCTACGGTGGCGACGCCGTCGAGCTGCGTTTGCACGCACAAGACGGCTTTGCCATCATCGACGTGCTAGACCGGGGGCCGGGTGTGCCTCAATCGCTGCAAGAGCGTATTTTTGAGCCCTTTTATCGCCTGCCCGGCGCGTCCGAAAAAGACGGCGGCGTCGGCCTGGGTTTGGCCTTGGTCAAGTCCATCGCGCTGCGCCACGGCGGCACGGCGCGCTGCGAGAACCGCACCGATGGCGGCGCCTGCTTTAGCCTGCGTCTGCCGATGAGCAGCCACTAAACACGCTACGCAAGCGCAAATAGTTGCGCAAATTCACCCGCATGGGGGATACCGCGATGCGGCATACGCCCCCAAAATTCACCCCATCGCTGTCACGACATCATGAGGGCAACAGCCCCGCAGACCCAAAATTTAACGGTTCCAACGAAGTCTCCCCGGAGACATTTATAAGCCACCCCCACGGGGTGGCTTTTTTTTCGCCTGAACTGCAAGAAGCCAGATTAATCAGGCAATTGCGCCAGCACCATGGCCGGGCTGATATCGCGCAAACAGCGGGTGTGGCCCAAAGGGCACGTGCGTGCAAAACACGGCGCGCAATCGAGCGGCGGCTGGTACTGCGGGTCGTTCTTGAGCCACAAGACCCGCGCCAAGGCGCTCAGTGGCGGCGTGTGCAATGGGCTGGACGATCCAAACACCGCCACTTGCGGCACATCCAGGGCGGCAGCCACGTGCATCAGGCCCGAGTCATTGCTCACCATGGCGCGGCTGGCGGCAACCAAAGCGATGGCGCTGTCCAAGCTGGTGCGTCCAGCCAAATCCAGGCATTGGCCTGGCATATCTGCGTTGACCCGTTGCGCGATAGCGGCGCACGTGGCCGCGTCTTTGGGCGAGCCCAACAAAACCAAGGTGGCGCCTCGGCTGCGTGCTAAGTCCAGGGCCAGCGCACCAAAGTGATCTTCTGGCCAGCGCTTGGCCGGGCCGTATTCCGCGCCGGGCACCAGCACATAAAAACTGTGGGCACTGAGCCGGTACGCAGCGAGTGCCTGCGCCACCTCGGCGGGGTCTGCCTGCATTTGCGGCCGGGATACCGGTGCGCTTTGTGCACCAGCCAAGGCAGCATACCAATCGGCCATCGGCGGGCGCTGGTGTTTGTCGGGGTTGGGCAGGCGCTTGGTGAGCAGGCCGTAACGCGCCTCGCCGTGGTAGCCGATGCGCTCGGGAATACCGGCCCACCAGGGCAGCAATGCGCTTTTCAAGGAGTTGGGGCACACCACCGCGCTGTCGAAACGGCCACGCAAACTGCGCGCCAAAGCGCGGCGGGCAGACCACTGCAGGTCGCCATGCGCAAAAGGAAATTCCAAAACGTTGGCGACCGACGCCATGGCCCGGTATACCGGCGCCACCCAAGGCAGCGCCCCTACCGTGACACGCTGACCGCGCGCCTGCAATTGGCGCAAGAGCGGCTCGGTCATCACCGCATCCCCTATCCACTGGGGCGCGATGAGCAGGGTTTCAGTGGTGGGCGTCGAAATGTTCGCCGTCCTTGAGTTGATAGACGGTGCCGCAATACGGGCATTTGGCATGGCCCTCGCGGGCCACATCCAAGTAGACCTTGGGATGGGTGTCCCAGGTTTTCATGTCAGCCAACGGGCTGGGGCAAAAGACGCCGCCTTGGGCATTGAGGTCTTTGGCTAAGAGGGTGACAAGTGATTTGGACATGGGCTGTTCCTGCGGTAGCGCAGCGTCTTAGACGCGGGATAGCCAGTGGGCGTACTTGGGGTTGCGACCGTTGACGATGTCAAAAAACGCGCTCTGGATTTTTTCGGTGATGGGGCCGCGTGTGCCCACGTAATCGTCTTTACCCAAAGCGATACGGTCAAGTTCACGGATGGGCGTAACTTCGGCAGCGGTGCCGGTAAAGAATGCTTCGTCGCTGATGTAGACCTCGTCGCGGGTGATGCGTTTTTGGATTAGCTCCAGGCCCAGATCTTTGCAGATGTGTATCACGGTGTTGCGGGTGATGCCGTTGAGCGCCCCTGCTGACAAATCGGGCGTGTAGACCACGCCGTCTTTGATGACAAACAGGTTCTCGCCCGCGCCTTCGCTGACAAAGCCGTTGGCGTCGAGCAGCATGGCTTCGTCGTAGCCGTCGTCAGTGGCTTCCATATTGGCCAGAATGGAATTGGTGTAATTACTCACCGCCTTGGCCTGCGTCATGGTGATATTGACGTGGTGGCGCGTGTAGCTGGAAATTTTGACGCGGATGCCGCGCTTCATGCCCTCTTCGCCCAGGTAAGCACCCCAGGGCCAGGCGGCCACCATCAGGTGGATGGTGTTGCCTTTGGGTGAGACGCCCAGCTTTTTGTCGCCAATCCAGGTGAGTGGACGCAAATAGCAGCTCTCGAGTTTGTTTTCACGCACCACGTCTTTTTGCGCTTGCATCACTTCTTCTTTGGAAAAAGGAATGTTCATGCGCAAAATCTTGGCGCTGTTGAACAGGCGCTCGGTGTGTTCTTCCAGGCGGAAGATGGCGGTACCGTTGACGGTGTTGTAAGCGCGTACACCCTCGAAGGCGCCGCAACCGTAATGCAAGGTGTGGCTCAGGACGTGGATCTTGGCCTCGCGCCAATCGACCATCTGACCGTCCATCCAGATTTTTCCGTCACGGTCGGACATGGAGGGGGGCATTGCGGTCATGGCGAGAAATCCTTTGATCTGTGGAAAGCGGTGGGGTTGAGGGGCCGATTTTACGGGGCGTCGGCCTGCCCATCCTCGGGAGGGCGCTCCAGCGCCCAAGAGCTAAGTTTGCCGTCTTGGAAAACACAACGCACCTGTACCTGCCCGGAGTCGGTCCAAACGAAAATTTCGGGTTGCTGACCCGCTTCGCTAACGGTCTGCCCGAGCGCGCGGCTCTTGGAAAGCACCAGCGTGAGTGGCATGCCCAGACGCAAGCCTGCGTTGAACATGACGGCACTGTCGACATAGCCCACTGGCCGGGCAGCGGCGCGCTGTAGCACGCGCACCATGCGAGTGAACTCGACCAATATCCACATCACCACCCCGCCCAGGGCGCCTAGCACCCCCGGCCAGTCGTACCAGCGGTAAGCCAGCACCATCAGAGCGACCAGGCCCAG
>Ga0209400_1003474_pt1 | contig 11463 bp, 10 predicted proteins | sample M_130807_EF_Meta_FD_187313 | JGI IMG/M metagenome (GOLD analysis project Ga0209400, IMG submission 187313) | Freshwater microbial communities from Lake Montjoie, Canada to study carbon cycling - M_130807_EF_MetaG (SPAdes) (version 2) | ecosystem: Environmental > Aquatic > Freshwater > Lake... | reverse complement strand
GCCTGAAGCCCTTGTTGCCCTCCGAATTTGCAAGATTCTTACCCTGAGCGAGTGAACTAACCATGTGTGGAATCGTCGGCGTTGTCAGTAACGCACCCGTGAACCAGCTCATCTATGACGCCCTGTTGCTGCTGCAGCACCGGGGCCAGGACGCGGCGGGCATCGTGACCCAGCAAGAGCGCAAGTTCTTCATGCACAAGGCCAAGGGCATGGTGAAGGACGTGTTTCGCACGCGCAATATGCGGTCGCTGCCGGGAAACTGTGGCTTGGGCCAGGTGCGTTACCCCACGGCCGGGAATGCGTACAGCGAGGAAGAGGCGCAGCCGTTTTACGTGAATGCGCCCTTTGGCATCGTTCTGGTGCACAACGGCAACCTGACCAACGCCCACGCGCTCAAGCGCGAGTTGTTTACCGATGACCACCGCCACATCAACACCGACAGCGACTCTGAGGTGTTGCTCAATGTGCTGGCCCACGAGCTGGAGCGCACGAGCCGAGGCTCGCCCTTGCAAGCGGCCCACCTGTTTGCAGCCGTGCGCAATGTACATGCCCGGGTTAAAGGTTCTTACGCGGTGATCGCGCTGATCGCCGGGCACGGTGTGTTGGCGTTTCGTGATCCGCACGGCATTCGTCCGCTGTGCATCGGTCGCAGCGCCGGCAACGTGGTGCTGGCCAGCGAGTCGGTGGCTCTGGAGGGCACGCTGCACAAGTTTGAGCGCAATATTGACCCCGGCGAGGCCGTTTTTGTCAATTTGCAAGGCGAGGTGCTGGCCCAGCAGTGCGCCGATGCGCCTAAGCTCAGTCCCTGCATTTTTGAATATGTCTATTTGGCGCGTCCCGACTCGGTGATGGACGGCATTTCGGTCTACCAGGCCCGGCTCAATTTGGGTGAAACCCTGGCCAAGCGGGTGATCTCGACCGTGCCGCCCAACGAGATTGACGTGGTGATTCCCATCCCAGAATCGAGCCGCCCCAGTGCAGCCCAACTCGCGCAGCTGTTGGGCTTGCCTTATCGCGAAGGGTTTGTCAAAAACCGCTACGTGGGTCGTACCTTCATCATGCCGGGGCAGGCGGTACGCAAAAAGTCGGTGCGCCAAAAGCTCAATGTCATTGCCAGTGAATTTAAGGGCCGTAACGTTCTGCTGGTCGACGACTCGATCGTGCGAGGCACCACCAGCAAAGAAATTGTGCAGATGGCGCGCGACGCGGGTGCGCGCCGGGTGTACCTGGCCAGTGCTGCGCCGCCGGTGCGTTACCCCAATGTCTACGGCATTGACATGCCGACCAGCAGTGAACTGGTTGCCCATAACCGCAGCGTTGAAGAGATCCGGGAAATAATTGGCTGCGATGCCCTTATTTACCAGGACGTGGAAGGCATGAAAAAAGCCGTGGGCTCGCTGAACCCCGCCATCGCCGACTTCGATGCCTCCTGCTTCGATGGTGTGTACGTCACCGGTGACATTACCAGCGACGACCTTACTCGCCTGGGCGCGGCCCGCGGCGGCAGCGAAGAAGAACAAGACGATGCCTCACGTCTGGCACTTCCCAATCCGATGGAATGACCCTATGACCGAAAGACAACTTCCCCCCGGCCTGCACCGCGACACGCTGGCGCTGCGCACCGCCATCGCGCCCAGCCAGTACGGAGAGCACTCCGAGACGATGTACCTCACCAGCAGCTTTGTGCAGCCAGATGCTGCCACGGCTGCCCGGCGCTTTGCCCAGGAAGAAGAGGGCTATATGTACACCCGCGTGGGCAATCCCACTGTTTCGAGCATGGAGCGGCGCCTGGCTGCGCTCGAGGGTACCGAGGCGGCGATTGCCACCTCGAGCGGTATGGCGGCCATTTTGTTGTTGGGCATGGGCCTGTTGCGCGCGGGCGATCATGTGGTGTGTTCGCAGTCGGTGTTTGGTTCGACCATCCGCTTGTTTTCAGGCGAATTCGCCAAATTTGGCATCGAGACCACCTTTGTGCCGCAGTCGGATGTGGCGGCCTGGGCGGCGGCTTTGCGGCCCAACACCAAACTTTTGTTCGCCGAGACCCCAACCAACCCGCTCACCGATGTTTGCGACATTCAGGCGCTTGCCGATGTGGCCCATGGTGCGGGCGCCAAGTTGGCGGTGGACAACTGCTTTTGCAGTCCGGCTCTGCAACAGCCGGTGCGCTTTGGCGCCGACTACATCATCCATTCGGGCACCAAGTACCTGGACGGCCAAGGCCGGGTCATGGCGGGTGCCATTTGCTGCAGTCAACAAGACGTGGACCAGATCTTCTTGCCGATTACCCGCACGGCGGGAATGGTGCTGTCACCGTTTAATGCCTGGGTGGTGCTCAAGGGCATGGAAACGCTGTCGATCCGCATGCACGCCCAATGCGCCAATGCGCTGGCACTGGCCACCTGGCTGCAGGACCAACCCCAAGTGGCGCGCGTTCACTACCCTGGCCTCGCCTCGCACCCGCAACACGCGCTGGCGATGCGCCAGCAGTCGGGTTTGGGTGGCCCGGTGCTGGCATTCGAAGTGAAAAATGCCGATGCGGCATCGGCCCGCGCCAACGCCTTTCATGTGATTGACAGCACCCGGGTCTGCTCAATCACCACCAATTTGGGCGATACCAAAACCACGATTTGCCATCCCGCCAGCACCTCCCACGCCCGCATTACCGAAGCGCAGCGCCAGGCCGCGGGCGTGGTGCAAGGTCTGATTCGCGTAGCCGTGGGGCTGGAACACATTGACGATCTAAAGGCCGACCTATTGCGCGGTCTGAACAGTTTGGAAGCTTGAACATGGGCAAAACCCGCACGCGCTTTGCGCCTTCGCCTACGGGCTTCATCCACTTGGGCAATATCCGCTCGGCGCTTTACCCCTGGGCCTTTGCCCGTGCAACAGGCGGAGATTTCATTCTTCGCATTGAAGACACGGATCAAGACCGCTCGACTCAGGCGGCCGTGGATGTGATTATTGAAGGCATGCGCTGGCTCGGGCTGGACTACGACGAGGGCCCGTTCTATCAAATGCAGCGCATGGACCGGTACAAAGAAGTGCTGCTTGAATTGCAGGCGGCCGGTTGGGTCTACCCCTGCTACATGTCGGTGGAAGAGCTCGATGCGCTGCGCGAGCGGCAAATGGCGGCCAAGGAAAAGCCTCGCTATGACGGCACCTGGCGTCCCGCCCCGGGCAAGGTGCTGCCGCCAGTACCCGCCGGTGTCCAGCCGGTATTGCGATTCAAAAATCCGCAAACTGGCAGTGTCGTCTGGGACGACAAGGTCAAGGGTCGCATCGAAATTAGCAACGACGAACTTGACGACCTGGTGATTGCGCGCCCAGCCCAGGCGGGCGAGGCCGTGGGAACCCCGACCTACAATTTTTGTGTGGTGGTCGACGACATCGACATGGAAATTAGCCATGTGATCCGGGGCGATGACCACGTCAACAACACGCCGCGTCAGATCAATATTTTTCAGGCTCTAGGCAAAACTCCCCCGGTCTATGCGCACCTGCCGACCGTGCTCAATGAACAGGGCGAGAAGATGAGCAAGCGCAATGGCGCCAAAGCGGTCACCCAGTACGCCGTAGAAGGCTACTTGCCTGAGGCGATGGTCAACTACCTGGCCCGTTTGGGCTGGAGCCACGGCGACGCCGAGATTTTCAGCCGGGCGCAGTTCTTGGAGTGGTTCAACCTAGACCATTTGGGACGCAGCGCCGCACAGTTTGATGAAACCAAGCTGCGCTGGGTAAACGCGCAACACCTCAAGGCGATGTCCGGGGACGATCTTGCGCCGCTGGTTAGCGCACACCTTGAACGCGAAGGCCTGGAAGCTGACGCCAGGTTGCCGGCCCTCTGCGACTTGCTCAAGGACCGCTGTGACACCACCCTCGTGCTGGCGCAATGGGTTGCCCGTTTTTACGGCGAAACGCACCCCGACGCGGCGGAGTTAGCCCAGCATGTCACGCCTGCGGTTCAACCGGCGATTGCTGTGCTACGAGACCGTTTGATGACCTGCACCTGGGATAAGGCCAGCATTGCGGCAGTCATGAAAGAGGTGTTGGTTCAAACGGGCCTGAAGATGCCGCAACTCGCGATGCCTGTGCGGCTATTGGTATTGGGTACGACGCAGACTCCCTCCTTAGACGCCGTGCTAGCCTTGTGCAACAAAGAAAAAGTTCTGACCCAACTTCAGAAGGTCTGAAAAAGCTGGCTATAATTGAGGGCTCGGAAGTAACGTGTGCCGCTTGCGGTAAGCGTCGGTTTAGGGGGTATAGCTCAGCTGGGAGAGCGCTTGCATGGCATGCAAGAGGTCAGCGGTTCGATCCCGCTTACCTCCACCAAAAGCTTTTGAGAAAATCGGATTAGTCCAAGGTTTTGACCCCATCGTCTAGAGGCCTAGGACATCACCCTTTCACGGTGAGTACCGGGGTTCGAATCCCCGTGGGGTCGCCAGAGTCATCGCAAGATGATGAAAGCATGAGTAGGCAACGGCAACGTTGTCGCTACCAGGAGTGGTAGTTCAGTTGGTTAGAATACCGGCCTGTCACGCCGGGGGTCGCGGGTTCGAGTCCCGTCCACTCCGCCAGTAAGTAAGCAAAAACGCGCCTTCGGGCGCGTTTTTCGTTTCTACCCCTCAATTTTCCCACCACCAGGTTCGCCGTTTGCTGTTGGTGGAACAGCGCCGCAATCGTGCAACTTCGCCCCCAGGGCCGGGCGCTGATCTAGCTTCAAGCCTTCAGACTGCTCCAAGTCAATAACCCCCATAAAACGAGATAAACACTGCACCCAGCGGCCAGTGCTTGGGTGGAGAAGGCGCCAAAGTATCGATCAACGATGATGCCCCACAGCGGAATGAACTGTTGGGCATGCACCGCCAGAAAATGGGACGGACGAATATCTCTGTAAAGATGCCAGCCGACCAAGGGCAGCCCTGATCCCGCAGGCGGCTGGTTCCCGCCCAGCATAAATCCGCTGACGGTAGAGAGTAAGAAGGTCAGGGTTAATCCAATGATGACCCCCCACACAGTCGCAGACAGTGGCCCGGCACCCCGCCCCTGCCAAATTTCCCAAGCCAGCCAGCCCTGTGACGCGGTGAGCCCGACCGCCGCCACAGCCATCAGTCCAAACATGAAAGCGTGCCAAGAATCGCTGGTGTTGTAGTGGGATGCAGCCGCCTGGGAGGCCTGGTAAGTGATGTACGCCACCTCAAAAAAAGACGTCACCACCAGCAGCCAGCAAATACCCCGGTACGCCTCCCCGTGCGTGAGAGCGGCATTGGCTAATTCGGCAGCCCAAACGGTAGTCCACGCAAACAAGGCTGTGGCAGCCATGAATTTCATGGGCTTGACCCAGACGCCCACGTCGCGCAGGGTGCGTACGTCGTTCAGCGACAAGATGTAGGTCAGGCCGCACGCCAGCCACATGGACGCCCCGTAGAAGATCAAAAACTGGGATGCCGAGGAGAGGGTGGTCAGATCAAAGTCCGGCCACCAGGACGGATGACCAGCATAACTTTCTTGCATTGGAAACCTCAGGGATTGATACTGCCGGCTATTTTCCGGTAAAAGCCCGTCATTGAGCGTGACGCGCAAGGGCAGAAGCGTCCGAGTTAGCTCTGCCGGTGTTCGGGTTGCAGGCCGGTGTTTGCCAAGCCCTAGGTATGGCGCGAGGTCTGTCTGAGCCGGTTAGCAGCCCCTGACCCTCAGTACACAAACCTGTAGGATGACGATGGCGACTAATGACAGGCCAAAGAATGACTGTTATCTAAGAGAAGAGAACTTACGACGTACGTGTTGGGGAAATGCAAGAGGTCAAAAGGCTCTATAGCACTGAGGGGTGGTCGGCGATCAGCACTGGTGGTTATGACAAGCACTTGATCGGCTACTTTACGAGCGATACTGGTGATTTACACCAGTTGATACACCTGTGGCGGTTTGAAAATGACGCTGATCGCAGAGAGTTTTGGGCCAAGCTTTTTGCAGACGAAAAATTCATGGCGTTTGCCAAGCAAATTAGGCCATTGATCCTCAAGCAAAACGTCCAACTGCTGGTTGCTGCACCTTGGGGGCCCCATCCGTGATTCGAGGGGCGCAAACCTCTGCCGTTCAGGGTCAGGTTTAACCCGCTTACGCGCCCATTTTCCCCGCTGGTCGATGCCCGCGCTTTTGGCCGCATATCGGTGATCTCTAGCAATGTTGGATTTATGAAACCCAAAAAACGCAAATCAGTGACCGAGGGCGAGGTGTCGGCTCTCATTCAAATGGCTTGGGAAGACCGAACGACCTTTGAAACCATTCAGGAGCGCCTGGGAGTCAGTGAGGCTGAGGTCATACAGACGATGCGTGTTGCGCTCGCACCGGGCTCGTTCAAAAGGTGGCGCATGCGCGTCAAAGGCCGAGTTACCAAGCACCGGGCGCTCAGAGACCCCCGCATGAAATTCAATGACCATGCAGTCGCAGACCATCGCCGCGCCAACTGCTAAACCATGGCGGTGTGCGCCTGCCGGCTGACGGGCGATGAAGTCGTGGTTAGGACAATTGAACCCCTAAGCCAGTAGCACCCATGGACTTTGAATTTTCTTAGCCAAATCCTTGGCGCGAGGGTAAAAGTACCCGCGTATCATCCTACTGGTCTTTTGTCTGGCCACTTGCATCCGCTCGTACATTTGCAATTTGCCCGCCAGACATGATGTCACCTCGCGTCTAAGGTCATTGAAGGATCGCTTGTGTCAAACGAATTCATGTTGCCCGCGTCAACACCTATCGCCCGCCCAGGCGCTGCGATTGGTGGCTAAAGTGTTTCGACCCAAAATTTTGGATGCCCTTCAGGGCTACAGTCGCCAGCGTCTGGTGCAAGACATTGGCGCGGGCTTGACCGTGGGTGTGGTGGCGCTGCCTTTGTCCATGGCTTTTGCTATTGCCTCCGGCTTGACTCCGGAGACCGGCCTGTTCACCGCCATCATCGCAGGCTTTTTGATTTCCCTGCTCGGCGGGAGCCGAGTGCAGGTCGGGGGGCCGGCGGGCGCGTTCATCGTGATCGTTTACGGCATTGTGCAAGTGCACGGCGTCGCAAATCTGGTCATTGCAACCGCCATGTCGGGCGCAATACTATTGATGATGGGCTTGTTGCGACTGGGCACGTTGGTTCGGTTTATCCCCGTCTCGGTGGTCATCGGCTTTAGCAACGGCATTGCTGTGTTGATCGCGCTTTCTCAAATCAAGGACTTTTTGGGTTTGCCGGTGGAACACATGCCCGCCGATTTTTTGGGAATCGTGGAGACGATCGCGGCCCATGTGCAGGCATACAACCCGTGGGCGCTAGGCTTGGCGGGCGGTTCGCTGGTGTTATTGGTGGCTTGGCAGTTTGGGTTGCCGCACTTTTTGCGGGCGCGTGGTTGGTCGACCAAAAAAGTGAGCAGCATTCCTGGAGCGGTGATCGTTCTGATGCTCTCAACGCTGTTAACCGCGATATTTGATCTTCCCGTACAAACGATTGGCACGCGGTTTGGCGGAATTCCCTCGGCCTTGCCTGCGCTAGTGGTCCCCGACTTTCAGTGGGCCAATGTCCGCGCCTTGCTGATGCCGGCGTTCACCCTGGCCATGCTCGGAGCCATTGAGTCTTTGCTCTGCGCGCACGTGGCAGACGGCATGACCGCCGACCGCCATGATCCGAACCAGGAGCTGATGGGGCAGGGCATCGCTAATCTGGTGACCCCGTTTTTCGGCGGGATGCCGGCGACCGGCACGATTGCCCGAACCGTGACCAACGTCAAAAGTGGCGCCACCAGCCCGGTGGCGGGCATGGTGCATGCCTTGACCTTGTTGGTGGTCATTTTGGTGGCCGCTCCCTTGGCTTTTCATATTCCCTTGCCCGCTTTGTCTGCCATTTTGATGTTCGTGGCTTGGAATATGGGGGAATGGCGGGCCTTTGCGCAGCTGCAAAAGTTTCGCCTGCCCTACCGGAGTACCTTGCTAGCCGTGTTTCTGTTGACCGTCTTGGTCGACCTGACCGTTGCTGTAGAAGTGGGGCTTCTCAGTGCGTGTTTGACGTTCATCTACCGGATTTCAAGTCTGACCCGCAGTGAGTGTGTGTGGGACTCCCCGACGGTTCAGGTGCATCGCCTGTATGGAGCCTTGTTTTTTGGTGCTGTTCAGCTGATCGACGACATGGAGTTGCATTTGCCCACCGATACGTTGGTGCTAGACCTGAAAAATCTTATCTATGTCGATTCGACTGGGGTCGATGCGTTGCATAGCTTGGTTCGGAAATGCAGGGAGCGCCGGGTGCGATTATTGTTGGCCGGGGTGTCTCACCAGCCTGGGGACATTTTGCAGCGCACGGGACTGCTTTCTGCCTTGCCTGCTAGCGATCTGTTCGACGAGATATCTCAAGCCTTGGCGGCCGCGCAAGTGCCGGCAGTGCCAACGGTCGATTGAGCCTAACTTGCTTGCTTAACGAGGTAGTGCGGCAATCTCGGTCGGCGTAAAGCCCGCGGCTTCGCGGGCCGCTAAATTAAAGGGAGGCTTCAAGGTTGGGGCGCGATAGCGCAGGGCAGCGGCCGGGTAAAAGGTGGCGGCGTCAATCTGGTCGCGCTCGCACAGCCAATGAAACCAGTGATTGCCAATCGCAACATGGCCTACCTCTTCGGCCAAGATTACGTCCAGAATTTGCACCGCCGCCAATGCCGCCGGTGTGCCCACCTTGCGGAGCTTTGCCTGAATCAGTGGCGTTGCGTCCAAGCCCCGAGCCTCCAAGGTCCTTGGCACCAAGGCCATGCGGGCCACCACATCGTCTTGGGTCGCCTCACACATGGTCCAAAGCCCGTCATGCGCGGTGAAGTCGCCATAGTGATGGCCCAAGGTCTCCAAATGCGCTTGCAGCATAGAAAAGTGCTTGGCTTCTTCGGCTGCCACACGCAGCCAGTCCTGGTAATACGCCTGCGGCATGTCAGTAAAACGCCAAACCGCGTCCAACGCCAGGTTAATCGCGTTGAACTCGATGTGCGCTATCGAGTGCATCAATGCAGCGTGACCGGCCAAGGTAAAGGGCGAGCGCCGAGGCACCAGAGCCGGGGCGACCAGAAGCGGCTGAGAGGGGCGCCCGGGCGGGGTGGCTGCCTCAAACAAGACGCTTGCATCGCACGCCATGCCCAATGAATCTTGCCAAAGTCGCTGAACAGCCTTGACCTTGTCGAGGGGGGCGGTGAGGCAAAAAGCGTCGAGCGCGCTGTGTCGAATTTCCATCCCTACAATTCTAGGTACGCAACAACGCGTTCCACGAGGGCCGGTTATGGCAATTTACGAGTTAGAACAGATTTCCCCCACGCTCGCGGAGTCCGCTTGGGTCGCCGACAGCGCCCAAGTCATGGGCCGCGTTGACCTCGCGGCGGACACCAGCATCTGGTTTGGCGCGATTATCCGTGGCGACACTGAAAGCATTTCCATCGGTGAGGGCAGCAACATTCAGGACGGGAGCGTCTTGCATGCCGATGTCGGTCAGCCGCTGCGGGTGGGCAAGCACGTGACGGTCGGGCACAAAGTCATGTTGCATGGCTGCACCATTGGTGACGAGTCGTTGATTGGTATCGGGGCGATCGTCCTGAACGGCGCAAAAATTGGAAAAAATTGCTTGGTAGGTGCAGGCGCACTGGTGACGGAGGGTAAAGAATTCCCCGACGGCTCCATGATTGTGGGCAGTCCGGCCAAGGTCGTGCGCAGCCTCACGCCGGAGCAGATGGAATTTTTGCGACTAAGCGCCAAGCACTATGTCGCCAATGCCCAACGGTTTAAGTCGGAGCTCCACAAGATTGCCTGACCTCAGGCCCTTGTCTCTTAACGTTTTGGCCGAAGGCGGCCACCACCGCCAGGTATAGCGTCTGGCCTTTTCGGAGTAGTGCGTGTCTGAATTGCACAAGTTTATTTTTGACGGTCTGCCGGTGCGCGGCATCCTGGTGCGGCTCACCGACAGCTGGACCGAAATATTGCGCCGCCGAGCTTCAAACAGTGAGCACGGAGGATATGCCGTGCCCGTCCGGGAAATGTTGGGTGAAATGGTGGCTGCCGGAGTGTTGATGCAGTCCAGCATCAAGTTTGATGGTGCCTTGGTACTGCAAATCATGGGCGATGGCCCGGTCAAGCTCGCCGTGGTCGAAGTCCAGTCCAGCCTCGCGCTGCGGGCTACGGCCTCTGTCCTTGAAGCCGTGCCTGGGGACGCTTCGCTGAGTCAGATGGTGAATGTCAACAACCAAGGCCGATGTGCGATCACCTTGGATCCGCAAACCAAATTTCCCGGACAGCAGCCTTATCAAGGCGTGGTGCCCTTGTTTGACGACGCTGGCCGCCCGATTGAAAAGCTCAGTGAGGTGCTGGAGCACTATATGCTGCAGAGCGAGCAACTCGACACGACATTGGTACTGGCCGCCGATGACAAAGTGGCGGCTGGGCTGCTGATACAGCGCTTACCGGTGCAGGGGGAGGGCAATTTATCGGGCAGTTTGGTGAGCAAGGACAACGAAGACCAGATTGGCCTGAATGAGCACTACAATCGAATCTCTATTTTGGCCCGTACGTTGAAACGTGACGAGTTACTGTCGCTTGACGTGGATACGGTCTTGCGCCGCTTGTTTTGGGAGGAGTCGCTGACCCGTTTTGAGCCGGCCGCGGAGGACCAAGCACCACGTTTTTCTTGCAGCTGTAGCCGCGAGCGGGTGGCGCGAATGATTGTGGGCCTCGGGGCCGACGAGGCCCACAGCATTTTGCAGGAGCGTCCTAACATTGAAGTTGCGTGCGAGTTCTGTGGCGTCCAGTACCACTTCGATCCGGTGGACACAGCGCGCCTCTTTGTGCCGTCCACCCAGCAAATTGAGGGCGGTAACACCCCCCACTGACGTTTCCTACCGGCTGGTGCTACCGGCGATCAAGGACGTGAAAAGGTGGTGCTCGCATTGAGCGTCTGAACATTTTTCACAGGTCCACTGCCAGCGTGAAGGACCAGCCTGCCTTTGTTGTGGGCCCATTGCCCGCAGTGCAGCGCATTGTTCGATCGCCGCGAGGGCGCTGACACACCGCTGGCCCTGCGCGCCGTACACCACGCTGAAATGCAGTCCATGGCCCTGCAAAACCTCCCTTAATCGGGCATCGATCTTGCGCTGCATCTGTGAGCCATCGCGCTGAATGCCGTCGGCCACCCACGGCAAGTCCAGCCCCGTAAGTAGCACCAAGTCATAAATTGCGTGGTGTGCCACCGCGAAAGGGTAGAGCGACAGGTCATTGAGCACGATGTCGCTGTAAATCGCCGTCATCAGCGGCGTGGTGTCCGCCAGTAGCACGTCGCACGGGGGTGCTTGCAGCACACGCTGAGCCTGGGCATGTGCAATCAAAATTTGCTCAGGGGCCGAGGGGGTGCGGCCATTCGCATCACACCACTCCCGGAGCACTTCGGTGACGCATTGAACCGTTTGTCCTCGCAGTTCACAT
>Ga0209400_1003473_pt1 | contig 11464 bp, 8 predicted proteins | sample M_130807_EF_Meta_FD_187313 | JGI IMG/M metagenome (GOLD analysis project Ga0209400, IMG submission 187313) | Freshwater microbial communities from Lake Montjoie, Canada to study carbon cycling - M_130807_EF_MetaG (SPAdes) (version 2) | ecosystem: Environmental > Aquatic > Freshwater > Lake... | reverse complement strand
GTTCGCTATCCCCGCCGCCCGCATGGGCTGCGGCTTGAGCATGACGAAGCAAGATCAATCGCAACATAGACTGAGCCTAGCAGTTTTTGATCGGTTGGCGTACCTCCGTCTTGGCATTGAAGCCCGGCAGAGATGGAAGAGATGGAAACGGCTCGAAAGCCGCCACTTTTTAAGCCCCGGCTTTGGTCGCCAGAAGATCTGCAATCGCCTTCAACGCGGCCTCGGCTTGCGTGCCATCGGGCCCGCCCGCTTGCGCCATATCGGGGCGACCACCGCCACCCTTACCGCCCAAAGCTTCAGACGCGACGCGGACAAAATCCACCGCATTGAAGCGGGTCGTCAGATCAGCAGTCACGCCCACGACAACGCCAGCCTTGCCATCATCAGACACGCCCACAATGGCCGCAATGCCAGAACCCACTTGTCCTTTGGCGTCATCAGCCAGCGACTTCAGATCTTTCATTTCGACGCCGCTCACCGCGCGCGCGAAAAGTTTGACGCCGGCAATCTCTTGCACCGCATTGTCGGCGCCAGAACCGCCGCCGCCCATGGCGAGCTTCTTGCGCGCTTCTGTCAATTCGCGCTCAAGTTTTTTGCGCTCTTCGAGCAGCGCATTGAGGCGCTCGGCCGCATCATCAGCCGGTGTCTTCAGCAAGGCCGCAAGACCATGCAGCGCGCGCGATTCCGAATTGAGGTGATGACGCGCGCCATGGCCCGTCTTGGCTTCGAGGCGGCGAATACCTGATGCGACAGCGCCTTCGCTGACAATCGTCACCAGACCGATTTCACCCGTGCGCGACACATGCGTGCCGCCGCACAATTCCACCGAGAAGGGGCGCGGACCATTGGGGCCATCAGTCGTGCCCATGGTCACGACGCGCACTTCGTCGCCGTATTTTTCGCCAAACAAAGCGCGTGCGCCCGATTGAATGGCTTCATCCACCGCCATCAGGCGCGTGACGACCGCTTCATTCTGCAAGACAACTTGGTTGGCGATCTCTTCGATCTGCACAAGTTCATCGTCGGTGATCGGCTTGTTATGTGTGAAGTCGAAGCGCAGACGATCGCCCGACACCATCGAGCCCTTTTGCGCAACATGATCGCCCAGCACGACGCGCAAAGCTTCATGCAGCAAATGGGTGGCCGAATGATTGGCGCGAATGGCCGAGCGGCGTGCATGATCGACATGCAATTCGAGCGCAGCGCCCAACGTCACTTTGCCTTCCAGCACTTTGACTTCATGCACGAAGAGATCGCCAAGCTTCTTTTGCGTGTTGGTCACGGCAACCTTCACGCCCTGCGCGCTCATCACGCCCGTGTCGCCGACCTGGCCGCCGGACTCGCCATAGAAAGGCGTCTGGTTGACGATGATGACACCCGTGTCGCCCGCGTTCAGCGTGTCGGTTTCTTTGCCCTCGCGCACAAGCGCAGCGACAATGCCTTCAGCCGTCTCCGTGCCATAGCCCAGAAACTCTGTCGCGCCGTGCTTTTCGCGAATGCCGAACCAGACGGTTTCGGTTGCCGCTTCGCCAGAACCCGACCAAGCCTTGCGTGCTTCAGCGCGCTGGCGCTCCATCGCGGCATTAAAGCCATCGGTGTCGACATCAATCTTGCGCAGACGCAAAGCATCCTGCGTCAGATCAAGCGGGAAGCCGTAAGTGTCGTAAAGTTTGAATGCGACTTCGCCCGACAATTTGCCGCCAGCATCCAGCGCCTTCGTTTCTTCATCCAAAATAGACAGTCCGCGCACGAGTGTTGTGCGGAAGCGGCTTTCTTCTGTCTTGAGTGTGTCGGTGATCGTGGCTTCTGCGCGAATGAGTTCGGGATAGGCCGTGCCCATTTCGCGCACCAGCGCGGGAACGAGCTTGTACATCACCGGCTCTTTGGCGCCCAGAATCTGCGCGTGACGCATGGCGCGGCGCATGATGCGACGAAGCACATAGCCGCGGCCTTCATTCGACGGGTTCACACCATCGGCGACCAAGAAAGCGGATGCGCGCAAATGGTCTGCAATAACGCGATGGCTCGCCGTATGCGCGCCGGTCGCTGACACGCCGATGGCATCTTCGCCCGCGCGGATCAGCGCCTTGAACAGATCGATCTCATAATTGGACGTGACGCCCTGCATAATGCCGGCGATGCGCTCAAGCCCCATGCCCGTGTCGATAGAGGGCTTGGGCAATTCAACGCGCTCGTCCTTCGTCACCTGCTCATATTGCATGAAGACGAGGTTCCAGAATTCAAGGAACCGATCACCATCTTCATCGGGTGAGCCGGGCGGTCCACCCTTCACGCTCTCGCCTTGATCGTAGAAAATTTCCGAGCAGGGACCGCACGGGCCCGTGTCACCCATCGCCCAGAAATTATCTGACGTCGGGATGCGGATGATGCGCTCATCCTTGAAGCCGGCGATCTTCTTCCAGAGATCAGCCGCCTGATCATCCGTGTGATAGACGGTGACGAGCAGGCGATCTTTGTTGAGACCATATTCTTTGGTGATCAATTTCCAGGCGAGCGAAATCGCTTCTTCCTTGAAATAATCGCCGAAAGAGAAATTGCCGAGCATTTCAAAAAATGTGTGATGGCGCGCCGTATAGCCGACATTCTCGAGGTCATTATGCTTGCCGCCGGCGCGCACGCATTTCTGGGCGGATGTGGCGCGCGTATAGGGGCGCTTTTCAACGCCGGTAAAAACATTCTTGAATTGGACCATGCCCGCATTGGTGAACATGAGGGTGGGGTCATTGCGCGGCACCAGCGGCGAAGAGGCGACGCTCTCATGGCCGTTGGCCTTGAAGAAATCGAGAAAGGTCGACCGGATTTCGTTAACGCCGCTCATCTCGTTTGCGCTCGCTTCATGCCCTGAAAAGCCCTCCGCAGGGGGCCTTGGTGATCCATCGAAATGGCTTCAAAAAGCAAGGTTTTCACCCCGTTTTCAAACCGCGCCCGTTCTAGCGGGTGGGGGGGCTCGAGTCGAGTGCTGGAGGGTGAGCGTGCGCGCCAGATGCTTGCCTGTTTTGACAGGCGTTTCTGGATGCATCGGGGGATTGGGGAGAGGTGATCAGCCGTGGCGCGTCGGAGAGCTGCGCGGGATCAGGAAGTGAGCTGGACGGATCCGGCCAAGGCTGCGGGGGGGACCTTCCGCAATCGGGCTTCGGGAGGCGTGGGCGGCAACCTGCCAGACCCTCGGATCCGTCCAGAATAGGTTCTGCGCGCATCTTGCCGCAGATCGGGCCTGTTCAAGGCCATTTGGTGGGAAGCGCTCGGGGGAGACTCAAAGCGCTTCCCAAAATCTTATTCGTCGCCGTCGGCGTCAGCTTCTTCGGTGCCGTTTTCCAAAATCTTCTCGGCAATCAGGCCGGAATTGGCGCGGATTGTCTGTTCGATCTTGTTGGCGACGTCCGGATTGGCCTTCAAAAAGGCTTTGGCATTTTCGCGGCCCTGACCGAGGCGCTGGCTGTCATAGGAGAACCAGGCGCCGGACTTTTCGACCACACCGGCCTTCACGCCCAGATCGACCAATTCGCCCATTTTCGAGACGCCTTCGCCATACATGATGTCGAATTCGACCTGCTTGAAGGGCGGGGCGACCTTGTTCTTGACGACTTTCACGCGGGTCTGGTTGCCCACCACTTCTTCACGATCCTTGATCGCGCCGATGCGGCGAATGTCGAGACGGACAGAGGCGTAGAATTTCAGCGCATTACCGCCGGTCGTTGTTTCGGGCGAGCCATACATCACGCCGATCTTCATGCGGATCTGGTTGATGAAGATCACCATCGTATTGGAACGCGAGATCGAAGCGGTGAGTTTGCGCAGAGCCTGGCTCATGAGACGGGCTTGCAGACCCGGCTGCACATCACCCATTTCGCCTTCGATTTCAGCGCGCGGTGTGAGGGCTGCCACGGAGTCGATGACGAGCACATCCACTGCACCCGAGCGCACCAAAGTGTCGGTGATTTCCAGCGCCTGTTCACCGGTGTCGGGCTGCGAGATCAGGAGATCGTCGAGATTGACGCCAAGCTTGCGGGCATAGACGGGGTCGAGCGCATGTTCGGCATCGACGAAGGCGCAAACCCCGCCATTCTTCTGGGCTTCGGCAATGACATGCAGCGTCAGCGTCGTCTTGCCGGAGGATTCCGGACCATAAATTTCGATAATACGGCCACGCGGCAGACCACCGACGCCCAGCGCAATATCGAGGCCGAGCGAACCCGTGGGGACGGTCTCGATTTCGACCGGTTGCTGGTTCTTGCCCAGACGCATGATCGAGCCTTTGCCGAAGGCACGCTCGATCTGGGAGAGGGCGGCATCAAGTGCCTTGGTCTTGTCCACGGAGTTGTTTCCTTCGACGACACGGAGATTCGCTGAGCTCACGGCTTAATTCCTTCTGGCACGAGGGGTTTTGACGGGCAACGGGTCCGGTCAAAATTGACTGTGAGCTAAATGTACCCCGTTTGTTCTCATTCGCAAGTTCTTTTTTTGTTCTCCTGCCGTCAGGGTGAATAAATCTTTGGGGTATTAGAAAAATCAAAAGGTTAGAGATAAAGAAGCGGCCACCGAAAACCCATATTAGGCTTTAGTGTGACAAAAAGCTTAGCCAAATCGGGCGTCATATGTCCCGCTAGCAGGTGTTCTTGTGGTGCGTTGTGCGGGGCGGGATTCGGGTCCCTTACCCCAGCGCCCCTTTTACTGCCTCGACCAGCTGTTTCAGCGTGAAGGGTTTTGGCAGGAAGCCGAATTCCTGACCCTCGGGCAGGTTTTTGGCAAAGGCGTCTTCCGCATAGCCGGAAACGAAAATGATCTTGGCCATGATGCCGCGCTTGCGCAATTCGCCAAACATGGTCGGCCCGTCCATCTCCGGCATGACGACATCGGAGACGATGAGATCAATCTGGCCGGCATTGGCTTCGACCACATCGAGTGCTTCCAAGCCGGAGGCGGCCTCGAGCACCGTATAGCCGCGCGAGACGAGCGCACGCGCCCCGAAAGCGCGCACGGCTTCTTCGTCTTCAACGAGCAGAATGGTGCCATGTCCGGTGAGGTCGGTGGCGGGCGCTTTAATGCTTTCACGCACGGGCGCTTCTTCGGCCTGCGCAATGTGGCGGGGCAGGAAGATACGAAACAGTGTGCCGCGTCCCGGCTCGCTTTCGCAAAACACCCAGCCGCCCGTTTGTTTGACAATGCCATAGACCATGGACAGGCCAAGGCCCGTGCCTTTGCCAACTTCTTTGGTCGTGAAGAAGGGTTCGAAGATTTTGTCCATCACATCGGCAGGAATGCCGGTGCCCGTATCTTCCACTTCAATGGCAACATAATCCGCGGCCGTCAGTGTTGGCTGGCGGAAGAGGGCGCATTCGGCAGAAGTGACATTGCGTGTGCGCAGGCTGATCTTGCCGCCGTCCGGCATAGCATCACGCGCATTGACGACGAGGTTAACGACGACTTGCTCGAATTGATTGAGATCAGCTTTCAAGAGCCACAGGTCGCGGCCGTGTTTCAAATCCAGCTCGATCTTTTCGCCGACCAGTCGGCGCAGCAGCATTTGCAAATCAGCCAGCACATCGCCGAGCTGCAACACTTGCGGGCGCAAAGTCTGGCGGCGCGAGAAGGCGAGGAGCTGGCGCGTCAAGGCAGCCGCGCGGTTCGCATTCTGCTTGATCTGCATAATGTCCTGGAAGGACGGATCCGTCGGGCGATGATTGGCCAGTAAGAGATCGGAATAGCCGATGATTGCGGTCAGCACATTGTTAAAGTCATGCGCAATGCCGCCAGCAAGCTGGCCGATGGCCTGCATCTTTTGGGCTTGTGCAAAATTTTCCTGCAAAGCGCGCTGTTCGGTTGTGTCGAGCGCATAAATATTGGCGCGCGTGCCGTCACCCATATCTTCAGCGGTCGAGACAAAGAAGCGCGCGGATTGCGCCTTGTCGCCAAGCAGCGTCGCATCAACAGGCACGATTTCGCTTTTGCCTGCCATAGCGGCGGCGAGCGCCGAACGTAGCTGATCATGTTCGCGGTCCGCCACGCCTGCATAGAGATCGCGCATTTCATGAGCGCGCGGGCAGAGTTTGGCAAAAGCGGCATTGGCGCGTGTGATGTGGCCTTCGCTGTCCACGGCGGCAATAGCCATCGGCGTCTGGTTGAAGAAGCGCGCGAAGCGCACTTCGGCGGCGCGTAAATCTTCACCCGGTTCTTCACCCGGTGCACGATTGATCACGAGTGTGCGCGAAGGGCCGGGCGTGCGGTCATGGCCAAAAGCGACGCGATGCAACAGACGCACGGGCAGGCTTTGTCCGTTGCGGCGTTTCAGATCGACATCAAATTGCTCGGTGCGCACTTCGCCTGCAGCACCAGAGGTAGATGACAGCAGCGAAGCGCCATCACCCGCCACAAGATCGGTGAGCTTCAGCCCGCCCGATCCCACTTGCGCGAGATCATAATCAAGCCAGGCAGCGAGTGTGGCATTGATATAGGTGACAGCACCATCAGCATCCGCGGAGAAGAAACCGGCCGGCGCATGATCGAGAAAATCAATCGCATGCTGCAATTCCTGAAAAACATTTTCATGCCGCTTGCGCTCGCGCGTGACATCGGCAACCGACCATAAAGTCGCACGTGTTTCTCCCGCGCGTTCCAGCGGGCGCACACGGATGCGATACCAGCCGACATTGCCTTCGCCCGACAAAGGCGGGGAGAGACGCAATTCTTCTGTCGCGCGTTTGCCCTCGCGCGCGGCTTGCGCGAGGCGATAGACCGCCTCAGACACTTCAGATGTTCCGGCAAAGAGCCGCTCGACGGAGCGAATGTCAGCGGTATCCTGCGCACCACACAGCGACAGATAGGCTTCATTGGCGAAAATGATTTCGCTGTTGGCATTGGTGACGAGCAGGCCTTCGGGCGCTGTGTCGGCCAATGTCTTGGTGACATCATTGCGCGTTTCCTGTCCGGCGAGATTGAGAAATCCCGCGGCATAAGCAAACAAAGCAATCACGCCGCAAATGGCGAGCAGGGCGAGAAGACCAATGGTGAAACGTCCCGCGTGCTCTTGTGGCAAGAGCGAGAGCGCGGCCGCCGCACCGACCAGCAACAGCGCCAGCACGAGCACAAGGCCCGGACTGCCTGAGCGATCCGTCCGGTCAAGCGAGCCGGAAGCGGGCGGTTTCACCATTGATACGATTCCCGAAATAGCCCCGCTTCACGAGGACAAAAGCCGATTCGTGCGAAGGATGGGGTTTGTGAGCCGGCTTTGCAATCGCACAAACCGACTGTGCCTGTCAGGCAAAAGCTTTCCTCTGGGGAAGCGGCAGGCGAGGGCGGCTTTTAGAAATTTTCAACCAAATGATGTGCAACAGGGTTAATTCTCGTTAACGAAAGTGCTATTGTGCATGTCTGTGCAGGGGGTTGGCTGGCACAGGGTGGGATAAGCGTCATGTTCTTGAGTACCCTTTTTGATGGTTCGGTCGGTTCGACTCTGGCACTTTGTGTCGGGGTCATAGTGGCCGGGCTAGTGATTTATGGCCTGATCCGCGCCTTGGGCCGCGGCCATCGTGCCGCTGATCAATTGGGTTTGCGCCCCTCGCGGCTCTCCCTTGTGGATGCCTTTGATCTTGATCGCCATCGCCAGCTCGTCATCGTTCGCCGCGATAATGTTGAGCATCTGATTATGATTGGCGGCCCCAATGATCTCCTGATTGAAGGCGGGATCAGTCGCTCCAGGGTTGCCACTGGCGACCTTGACCCCGAAACAGGCTCGGAAACATCTGAAAATTCATCTGTTCGACGGGTCTTTGAGCCGACAGTGCAGGCCTCTTCATTGGCTCAAAATCTGTTTTTCAAACCTTCAGCTGTCTCAAAATCTGTCGGTTCTGAGCGTACGGACGAGGCCAAAGAGGTTTCTTCGGACTTGCGCCGGGCACCCCTTGTGGCAGCACCCATGTCTGGCCTGCCCCGCCGCCAGCCTTCAACACAATTGCCGCCACGTCCTGTCCTCTTGTCACGTGATCAGGATTTGGCTTCGCGGGCTGCTCCCAGCCGACAACCGGAAAAAGTTCGCCTGTCCATGAATATAGACCGGCTGGAAGAGGAAATGTCGAAATTGTTGAACCAACCTCCGGATCAACCGAAGTCCTGATATAAAAAAGCAGCCCTTATGGCTGCTTTTTACTAGTCAGGTCATGCATTCAATCTCAATCGTCGCGATAGACTTTCTCGCGGCGCTCATGGCGCTCTTGCGCTTCAACCGAGAGTGTTGCAATCGGGCGTGCATCGAGGCGCTTCAGCGCGATCGGCTCGCCTGTTTCTTCGCAATAGCCGTAAGTGCCTTCTTCGATACGCGCGAGAGCTGCATCAATCTTGGCAATCAATTTGCGTTGGCGGTCACGCGCGCGCAATTCAATCGCGCGATCTGTTTCAGATGACGCACGGTCAGCAACGTCGGGATGATTTTCATTTTCATTCTGCAAATTCGCGATGGTCTCGCGCGCTTCGCGCAGAATCTCATCTTTCCAGTGAAGCAGCTTGCGGCGGAAGTAAAACCGCTGCCGATCACTCATAAACGGTTCGTCATCGGTGGGCTTGTAGGCCTCGTCGATCGTGTCCGCGCTTGCCATGCCTTAGGACTCCCTTGTCCATTCGGGGGCTCTTATATCGGGGTGTGCATGACGACACAATGACGCAATCACAAGCTGTGAACAGTTCAGCGCAATAACAGCTAAGTATCCCGAAATAAGGATTTTTCTGCTTTTGACAGTTTACTTGAAAGCGACTGCCAAGCTGGTCGTCGCGGATCTGGCTGAAGCTATGCCGGGCGAATCGACCCATAAAAAAGGGCGACCCGCAGGCCGCCCTTGAAATGTGCTTGAAGATGAAAAGGCTTAGTGGCCCATCGCCTTCTTCAGGTTCTCGTCGATCTTGTCGAGGAAGCCCGTGGTCGAGAGCCACTTCTGTTCAGCGCCAACCAGCAGCGCCAGATCCTTGGTCATGAAGCCGGCTTCCACCGTATCCACGCAGACCTTTTCCAACGTCAGCGAGAACTTCATCAGTTCGTCATTGTTATCGAGCTTGGCGCGATGGGCGAGACCGCGGGTCCAGGCAAAGATCGAAGCCATCGAGTTCGTCGAGGTTTCCTTGCCCTTCTGATGTTCGCGATAGTGACGTGTCACCGTGCCATGTGCGGCTTCGGCTTCAACCGTCTGGCCATCGGGCGTCATCAGCACTGAGGTCATGAGACCCAGCGAACCGAAGCCCTGTGCGGCGGTATCCGACTGCACGTCGCCATCATAGTTCTTACAAGCCCAGACATAACCACCCGACCACTTCAGGCAGGAGGCGACCATGTCGTCGATCAGGCGATGCTCATAGGTCAGGCCAAGCGTCTTGAATTTCGCGGCGAATTCAGCGTCGAAGACTTCCTGGAACAGATCCTTGAAGCGGCCGTCATAGGCCTTCAAAATTGTGTTCTTGGTCGACAGATAGACCGGGTACTTGCGAGCGAGGCCGTAGTTGAAGGACGCGCGGGCGAAGTCACGGATCGACTCGTCGAGATTGTACATCGACATGGCGACACCAGCGCCCGGGAACTTGAAGACTTCCTTCTCGATCACCGTGCCGTCGTCACCTTCAAACTTTATCGTCAGGCGGCCCTTGCCCGGAACCTTGAAATCGGTCGCGCGATATTGGTCGCCATAGGCATGGCGGCCGATGACGAAAGGCTGCGTCCAGCCGGGAACGAGGCGCGGCACGTTTTTGCAGATGATCGGCTCGCGGAAAATCACGCCGCCGAGGATGTTGCGGATCGTGCCGTTGGGCGACTTCCACATTTCTTTCAGATTGAATTCCTTCACGCGCTGTTCGTCAGGCGTAATGGTCGCGCATTTCACGGCGACGCCATATTTTTTGGTGGCTTCGGCGGAGTCGATTGTCACCTGGTCATTGGTGGCATCGCGATGCTCGACCGAGAGGTCGTAATATTTCAGGTCGAGATCGAGATAGGGGTGGATCAGCTTGTCTTTAATGAGCTGCCAGATGATGCGGGTCATTTCATCGCCGTCCATTTCGACGACCGGATTTGCGACCTTGATCTTGCTCATCGGATGTTCCCCTTATTTTCCCTGTCAGTAGCCCTTGGGCAGGTTCGGAGGCCCATATAGCACCCCCCGTAGAGGCGGCAAAGCACACCTTTTGGGCCATAGGGGAAAGGGTGTGGGTGACGGATGAAGAATGGCTGCGCATAATGCGTTTCCCTCCCCCTTGTGGGGAGGGCGACTCGGCCGATAGGCCGAGCGGGGTGGGGGTCGCGCGCTCGGCCGTCATTGCGAGCAAAGCGAAGCAAACCAGAAGCCATACGTGCGGCCTCTGGTTTGCTTCGTCGCCTTTGGCTCCTCGCAATGACGGCAAATATTGCGTGCCCCCACCCCTAACCCCTACCCACTGAATGACCATTGGGGGAGGGGGAGAAGAACGCGAATAAGAAAAAAAGGGGGGAAGCCTTGGAACAGACCCGGCGTGTGCCGCTGAGCGAGATTTATCGCACCTTTTTTGTGATCGGCCTGTTCTCCTTCGGTGGCGGCCTTGTCTCGTGGATCTATCGGGACACGGTGGATGTGCGCAAATGGATGAGCCGCGAGGATTTCCTCCCCGGCGTGGCGCTGGCCCAGGTCATGCCCGGTGTCTCTTCCACCAATTGCGCCATTTATGTCGGCCAGATTTTGCGCGGCTGGATGGGCGCACTCACCGCCATCACCGCCATGCTGAGCGCGCCTTTCGTCATCTCGCTGGGGGCTGCTTGGGCCTATAAATCGCTCCTCCATATTCCGGGCTTTCAAGAAACCATGGTCGGCGTGGCCGCTGCAGCCATCGGCATGCTGATGCGCACAGGTGTGGAAGCCGCGCGTCCGCAATTGCGCGATATTTCGGCGATGGCCGTGATGATTGCGAGTTTTCTGGCGGTCGGCGTGTTCCGCTTTCCGCTCGTGCCTGTGATTTGTGTCATGGGGCCGATCAGCATTGCGCTGGCATGGCCCAATGCCAAAGCGGAGGGCGAACAATGAACGCCGATACGCTGATCCGCATTTTTACTATCATCGCGCCTTTGTCGCTCGCCTCTTTTGGTGGTGCGAGTTCGATTTACGCGCCGATGCAGCATGAAGTCGTCGACATTGAAAAATGGATTACAGCGCGCGAGTTTCTCGATCTCTTCGCTATATCTCGCGCTATGCCGGGGCCGGGCTCCTTGTTCTGCACTTTGGTCGGCTGGCAAGTGGCGGGCTTGGCTGGTGCGATCATCGCCTCCATCGCGATCTATCTGCCGTCATCCATCGTTGTTTATGGCGTCGGCCACGTCTGGTCGCGCCATCGCGGCAAACGCTGGCACAATGCTTTGGAGCGCGGCCTCAACCCGCTGGGCGCGGGCCTGCTTTTTGCCGGTGTGGTGACGCTCGCCAAACTGGCGTCCGATGGATTTCTG
>Ga0209400_1003472_pt1 | contig 11469 bp, 10 predicted proteins | sample M_130807_EF_Meta_FD_187313 | JGI IMG/M metagenome (GOLD analysis project Ga0209400, IMG submission 187313) | Freshwater microbial communities from Lake Montjoie, Canada to study carbon cycling - M_130807_EF_MetaG (SPAdes) (version 2) | ecosystem: Environmental > Aquatic > Freshwater > Lake... | reverse complement strand
CGATCGGCTTCAGCCAGTGTGTTAGTTGCGTGCATTGGTGGCCGCCTCCCGTCCCGCGATGCGTCCGAAAACGCTGCCGATGGTCATGCCGATTCCTGCGGCATAGCCTTTGCCCAAAACATTGCCAGCCATAATTTCGCCAGCTGCAAACATATTGGCGGAGGGTTTGCCATCCGCCATCATCATGCGCGATTGATGGTTCACGCGCACACCGAGATAAGTGAAGGTGATGCCCGGTCGCACCGGATAGGCATAGAAGGGCGCTTTTTCGATTTTGCGCGCCCAATGGGTCTTTTCAATCGCCAGCCCCTGCGTGCGGCAATCATCAAGCTGCGTGTGGTCGAATTGGCCTGGTTTCACCGCGGCGTTGAATTCGCCCATTGTCTTTTCGAGCGCATCCGCATCGAGTTCCAGCTTACCCGCAAGTTCGCGGATGCTTTCGGCTTTAATCGGCGGGAAGCAGGACGGCATGAAGAGTTCAAGTGATGAGGCATCGAAGATAATGTAGGCGATCTGGTCCGGCTGGCCTGCGACCAAGCGACCCCAAATAGCATAGCGCTTGGGCCAGACATCCTCGCCCTCGTCGTAAAAGCGCTCGCAGTTTTTGTTCACGACAATGCCAAACACCACGCAATCAAGGCGCGTGATAATGCCGCCATCATATTCGGGCGCACGCGCATCAATAGCGACAGCGTGACATTGGGTCGGGTCACCAATCTGATCGACACCAGCCGCGCCCAGCATTTTCAAAACCGTGCCGCGATTGAACCTTGTGCCGCGAATGAGAAAGTTTTTCGCGGCCGGTCCCCAGCTTTCTTCGAGCCATTCTTTGTTAGCTTCAAAACCACCAGATGCCGTGACTAGAGCGCCTGCGCGAACATAAGTCTCACCCTCTGGGCGCTTTACTTTTGCGCCAAGGAACATGCCGTCTTCAACATCAAGGCCGATGACTTCTGCGTCATAGGCAATGGCGACTCCCAAATCTTCCGCGGTGAGATAAAGTGCGTTCAACATGGCGCGCCCACCCCCTAAGAAGAATGAATTGGTGCGCCCGAGCGACAAGGTGCCGCCCAGTGAAGGTTGGAAGCGCACGCCTTGCTGAGCGATCCAGTCGAGCATGTCTTTCGAGTCATGGATCATCATGCGCGCGAGTTCTTCATTGGTGTTGCCACCGGTGACGCGCAGCAGATCGTCGAAAAATTCTTCTTCCGAATAGGGGCCCGACAATGTGTCGGTCGCCGCATCATGGGCGCAGCGCATGTTGCGCGTGTGGCGCGTATTGCCGCCGCGATAGAATTTCGGGGCAGCTTCAAGCACAAGCACAGAAGCGCCTTCGCGCGCAGCGCTGATGGCAGCACAAAGCGCGGCATTGCCGCCGCCAATCACCAGCACATCATAGCGTTTGGAAAAATCGACCATGGCTTTGTGGATTTCCTGCTTCCATAGGTAGCGATGGTTTCCTATATCTTTGGAAAGATGGGGGCGCAATCCGCTCGTCCGGGCCTTGAAGCTTGCCCCTTGCGCCCTCCCGCGCCATAAAGCCTCCATGACAAGTCGAGAAGAAAAGTCCCGTCAGGGGACGGGGGCCAAATTCGGGCGCGTGCTGCGCTTCGTTACCCATTATTGGCTGATCGCGCCAAAACTCTTCTTCTCGCTGCTGGCACTGCGCGTCATTTCCACCCTTATCGATGTCAGCGTGCCTGTGGCCGCCGGCTGGCTGGTCGATGCGGTGGCGTCGGGCAAGGCGGATGATCCGACCCCCGCCATTCATGCGCTTCTGATCTTTGTTGTGCTGGGTGCGGTTTTTCATATCATGCGCCAGAGCGTGACCTTTATCGCCAATCGTCTGTCAGCACGTGCCATCACCACCATTGGTCGCGATGCCTTTGCCAAAGTGCAGCGTTTTTCGTCTGACTGGCATGCCAATTCTTTTGCCGGTGCGACGGTGCGCAAGATTACGCGCGGCATGACGGCTTTTGATACATTTACCGACACGCTCGCTTTCGGCCTTGTGCCCGCTTTCATTGTCGTCACGGGTGTGACAGCGATGTTTGCTTGGCGTTGGCCTTTGCTCGGCCTCATCACGGGCGTTTGCGTTTTCACCTTTATCGCTGTCGTGGTGACGCTGTCTGTCGTCTGGATCCGCCCCGCCAATGTCGCGGCGCGTGAATGGGATTCGAAAATGGCGGGCATGCTCGCCGATTCCGTCACGGGCAATGCAGCGGTGAAAAGTTTTGCTGCCGAAGAGCGCGAAGATCGGCACTTCGCAGAAATCGCGCAGGGCTGGCAATGGCGCGCCATTCGCTCATGGGATCGCAGTGCGGTCTCGGGCCTCGTGCAGGCCGTGCTGCTGTTGGTTTTGCAATTGGGGATGCTCGGCACAGGCCTATGGCTGTGGACGCAAGGCCGCGCTACGCCGGGCGATATAGCGAGCCTCATTGCCACGCAATTTCTGATCACCGGCTATTTGCGTGACATTGCCCAGCATGTGCGCTCCGTGCAGCGCACGGTGAATGACATGGATGATGTGCTCGAATTCCGTAACGCACATCTGCAAGTGGCCGATCGGCACGATGCAAAACCTTTGCAGGTCGCGCAAGGCGCGATTGAATTCGATCAAGTCACCTTCAAATACAAAAGCGCGCGCGAGCCGCTCTATGATCAGTTCTCGCTGCATATTCCGGCGGGACAGAAAATCGGACTGGTCGGCGCATCGGGGGCTGGCAAATCGACTTTCGTCAAACTCATCCAGCGCCTTTATGATTTGAATAGCGGGTCCATCCGCATTGACGGGCAAGATATTGCACAGGTCACACAAGCCTCATTGCGCAATGCTGTTGGCCTTGTGCCGCAAGAGCCTGTGCTCTTCCATCGTTCCATTGCCGAAAACATTGCCTATGGTCGCCCCGAGGCAAGCCGTGACGAGATTATCGAAGCGGCGCGTCTCGCCCATGTCGATGAATTCGTACAAGGCCTGCCCAAAGGCTATGAGACATTGGTCGGTGAGCGCGGCGTAAAACTATCGGGCGGCGAGCGCCAACGCGTCGCCATTGCGCGCGCCATTCTGGCGGCCACTCCCATTCTCATTCTCGATGAAGCCACATCCTCGCTCGACAGTCTGTCCGAGACTTATATTCGTGAGGCCATGGACCGCCTGTCGGAAGGGCGCACGACGCTGGTCATTGCGCATCGGCTCTCCACTGTGCAGCGGCTCGACCGCATTCTGGTCTTCGACCATGGCAAGATTGTCGAAGACGGCACCCACCGCAGCCTGATGGCGCGCGAAAACGGGGCCTATCGGCGCCTCGTTGAGACACAATCCGGTGGCTTTTTGGTGGATGCGGCGGAATAGGCCCCGTCATTGCGAGCCGAAGGCGAAGTAACCCAGAGGCCTCACGTGGTGCCCCTGGGTTGCTTCGCTGCGCTCGCAATGACGGGGCCTTGTTTCCAAGCCCCCGCCGCCCTAAACCTTCCTCTGCAGACTGAGGGGCCAAAATGACCGAGAACGAGGTTTTGGATGAATTCCGCGCGGCGGGTGCGCTGCTGCAGGGCCATTTCATTTTGACATCTGGCCTGCGTAGCCCCGTTTTCCTGCAAAAAATGTTCGTCTTCCAGGATCCGAAGCGCACAGAAAAACTCTGCCGCGCTTTGGCCCAGAAAATTGAATCCATCTACGGCAAGATCGACATTGTGGTGTCGCCAGCCGTGGGCGGCATTGTGCCGGGCTATGAGACCGCGCGTCATCTGGGTGCAAAGGCGATTTTCGTTGAGCGCGAGAATGGCAAGTTCGCTCTGCGTCGCGGATTCCAGATTGATCCGGGCGCGAAGGTGATCATTGTCGAAGACATTATCACCACGGGCCTGTCGCTGCGAGAAACGCTGGAAAGCTTGCAAGAGCATCTGACCGATGGCGCGAAGATTGTTAGCGCCGCTTGCCTGATTGATCGCTCGGGCGGCAAGGCTGATGTCGGCGCGCCGCTGGTTGCGCTCGCGACGATGGATATTCCGACTTATGCGGCCGATGCTCTGCCGCCGGAACTCGCTGCCATGCCTGCGATCAAGCCGGGCAGCCGTGGCTTGAAAGTCTGAAACGGAGTTTTGGGATGAGCGCACCGCGTTTGCGTCTGGGCGTAAATGTTGATCACATTGCCACCGTGCGCAATGCGCGCGGCGGTGCTTTGCCTGATCCCGTGCGCGGTGCTTTGCTCGCCATTGAAGCGGGTGCCGATGGCATTACCGCGCATTTGCGCGAAGACCGCCGTCACATTCGCGATGAAGATATTGCGCGCCTCATGGCGAGCATTTCCAAGCCGTTGAATTTCGAAATGGCGGCGACTGAAGAAATGATCGGACTTGCCATCAAGACCAAGCCGCATGCGGCCTGCCTCGTGCCCGAAAAGCGCAGCGAGCGCACGACCGAAGGCGGGCTCGATGTGATCGGCGGTCATGACCATGTCAAAGACGCCACCGCGCGGCTGAAGGCGGCAGGTATTCGTGTCTCGCTCTTCATCGAACCATCGGTTGATGCGTTGGAAGCAGCCGCCTCCATCGGTGCGCCGGTTGTTGAATTACACACGGGCTCCTGGTGCGAAGCGGTGAGCGAAGGCTCCCCCAAAGCTGAAGCTGAGTTCGAACGCATTCGCGTGGCCGCAGCCAAAGCGGCAGAGCTTGGGCTTGAGTGCCACGCAGGCCACGGGCTGGATTATGCAACCGCCAAGCGCATTGCGGGCCTGCCGCAGATTGTTGAATTGAACATCGGCCATTTCCTGATGGGCGAGGCGCTGTTCGTGGGTCTGCCCCAAGCCATCCGCACCATGCGCAAGGCCATGGATGCGGGCCGCCCCAAAGCGCCGTGGTGGACCACTCCAGAGCTCTGAGCTGACTGGATCGCTGGCGAAAATGGGGTGTATTGGCCCCGTTTCTGCCCCTTTTAGGTGAACACTTGGCGCGGCTGGGCGCAGTCGCTATAGCTCTCTTCTCTTTGGGCGCGGGGCGCCTTTGGCCCTTTGATTCGGGCCCATGACGGGAACATCCATGAGCGGTCCGGCACAGCTGAAAGACAGAAAAGCAAAGACGGAAGAAGGCGGTGTCGTCGAGACCATCAAGGTCATCGTGCAGGCGCTGCTCATCGCGGTCGTTGTGCGCACATTGTTCTTCCAGCCTTTCAATATTCCCTCAGGCTCGCTGATCCCCACGCTGCTTATCGGCGACTACCTGTTCGTCTCGAAATATAGCTACGGCTATTCCAAACATTCGATGCCCTTCAGCCCGGATGTTTTTTCCGGTCGCATTTTTGGCTCCGAGCCCAAGCGCGGTGATATTGCCGTGTTCAAACTCCCCAGTGATGGATCGACCGATTACATCAAGCGCGTGATTGGCTTGCCCGGTGACAAGGTACAGATGGTGCAGGGTCGCTTGCTCATCAACGGACAAGTCGTGCCGCGCGAGCCTGTTCAGAAAATCCGCACGCGTGATGCTTTTGGTCGCGCAGTTGACGTGCCGACCTATAAGGAAACGCTGCCGGGTGGCTCTTCGCATCTCATCATCGAGCGCGATGGCGACACGGGCTATTATGACAATACGAAAGAGCATGTCGTCCCCGCGGGCCATTATTTCATGATGGGCGATAACCGCGACAATTCGACAGACTCGCGCGTCGGCAAAGATGAGGGCGGTGTTGGCCCTGTGCCGCTTGAAAATTTCGTTGGCCGTGCGGAAGTGATTTTCTTCTCGGTTGAAGAAGGCGACGCAGCTTGGCAATTCTGGAAATGGCCTTGGAGCGTGCGCTGGAGCCGTCTCTTCCAGCCGGTGCGCTAAAACTGATGGCCCGTCTCGTCAAACCACCCATTGCGGATCTTGAAAATGCAATGGGTCATGTTTTCAAGAACCGCAATCTCTTGAGCCGCGCACTCACCCATGTGAGTGCTGTCGCCTCAGATGCAGCACGTAGCGAAACCTATCAGCGGCTCGAATTTCTGGGCGACCGTGTTTTGGGTCTGGCTGTCTCCGATATGCTCTGTGCGGCTTTTCCGGAGGCCGCTGAAGGTGAGCTGTCGCGTCGTCTCGCCGATCTTGTGCGCAAGGAAAGCTGCGCTGACGTTGCCGTTGAATGGGGCGTCGGTCCACATTTGAAACTGGGCGATGGCGAAGCGCAGACGGGCGGGCGCAAAAAAGTCGCGATTCTGGGTGATGTTTGCGAAGCTTTGATTGGTGCCGTCTTTCTCGATGCCGGATTTGAAGAAGCGCGTGATGTCATTGTCAAAGCTTGGACCGCGCGCATGCATGCCCCGCGCCGCCCTTTGCGCGATCCCAAAACAGCTTTGCAGGAATGGGCGCAGGCACGCGCTAAAGCTACGCCTATCTATCGCGAAGTTTCGCGCTCGGGCCCGCCCCATGCGCCAGTCTTTGTGATTGCCGTTGAAATTGAAGATTTTGGACCAGCTGAAGCTACGGGCTCGTCCAAGCGCATTGCAGAACAATCGGCCGCGCAAGTTTTTCTTGAGCGTGAAGGCGTCTGGCAAAAGGCTCAAGCATGAGTGAGAGTGAAGCAACACGCTGCGGCTTTGTCGCTTTGATTGGCGCCCCCAATGCGGGCAAATCAACGCTGATGAATGCGCTGGTTGGTGCCAAAGTGACGATTGTCTCACGCAAAGTGCAGACCACGCGCGCGCTCGTACGCGGCATTGCCCTTGAAGGCGATACGCAAATCATCTTTGTCGATACGCCCGGCATTTTTGCCCCAAAACGCCGCTTGGATCGCGCCATGGTCACATCCGCTTGGGGCGGGGCAGGCGATGCTGATGTGATCGCGCTCTTGGTCGATGTACGCAAAGGCATCACCGAAGAAGTTGAGGCCATTCTCGCCAAGCTTCCTGAAGCGCGCGCGCCCAAAGTTCTCATTCTCAATAAGACCGATGCGATTGATCCACCGCGTCTGTTGAAACTCGCCGCCGATCTCAATGAGAAGCATTCTTTCAAAGAGACCTTTATGATCTCGGCTTTGAAGCAGAGGGGCCTTGAGCTGCTGCGCACAAAGCTCGCTGGCATGATGGCGCCGGGCCCCTGGCTTTATCCGGAAGATCAAGTGTCTGATGCGCCTTTGCGTGCGCTGGCGGCTGAAATCACGCGCGAGAAATTATTCGAGCGCCTGCATGATGAATTGCCCTACGAGTCCCATGTCGAGACGGAACTCTGGAAAGAGCAGCCCGACGGGTCGGCGCGTGTCGAACAGACGATTTTTGTGACGCGTGAAGGCCACAAGAAAATTGTCATTGGCGAAGGCGGGCGCACGATCAAATCGATCGGCTCAGCCGCGCGCAAAGATATTATGGAAGCGGCGGAGACCAAGATCCATCTCTTCCTCTTTGTGAAGGTGCGCGAAAATTGGGGCGATGACCCCGAGCGCTATCGTAATATGGGTTTGGATTTCCCCAAAAACTGACGGAGCGAAGCATGTCCTCCTCGCCTTTCAATTTGCGTGATCATTTTACGGCCTATCGCTATCTCACCGGACCAGATGATGCCGCCTTCTGTCATCGTGTGACGCAAGCCATCAACAATGGCTGGTCGCTCTATGGCCCGCCCACGCTCACCTTCGATCCGGTCAAGGGTCGCGTGATTTGCGGACAGGCCATCACCAAGGATGTCGAAGGTGTCCAATATCATGCCGATCTGAAACTCGGCGAGCTTTGACACGCGGCACGCATGGATTGGCATGACGAAGGACTGGTCATTGGTGTGCGTCGGCACGGCGAGAGCAGCGTCATTGCCGAATTGATGACGCGTGCGCATGGCCGCCATATGGGTCTTGTGCGCTCGGGCCGCTCGCGCTCCATGCAGCCTGTGCTGCAAGCGGGCAATCATGTCGAAGCCCATTGGCGCGCGCGCATCGAAGAGCATCTGGGCCAATATGTGATCGAGCCCGCGCGTCTGCGCACGGCCGAACTCATGGCCTCTCCGCAAGCTTTGCACGGGGTCGGCCATATCAGCGCGCTGTTGCGGCTTTTGCCCGAGCGCGAGCCGCATGAAAATCTCTATGAAATGGCTTCGCTCATTATGGAGCATGTGCAGGCGCGCGAGACCGTGCCCGCTTTGATCGTGCGCTTTGAACTGGCTTTGCTTGTGGCGCTGGGCTTCGGGCTTGATCTCTCCGAATGTGCGGCCACAGGCACACGCGAGCAATTGATTTATGTCTCTCCTAAATCCGGCCGCGCTGTGTCGCGTGAGGCGGGCGCACCTTATGCTGAGCGGTTGTTGCCGCTGCCCGACTTCTTGACGCAAGAGCTGGTGACGATGGAAGTCGCCCGTGATGCCGTTTGCGAGGCTTTCCGTATGACGGGTTATTTTTTGGAGCGCGATATTTTCGGGCCGCGTGGGCTCACCATGCCTGATGCCCGCGCCTCCTTTATTGCCTGCCTCTAAAGGCCCTTTTCTGGGGGCGGGGGAAAAGGAAACAAAAAGGGAACTTGCGAGGACTCGCCGCATCCGCTAACCCCCTGACCCATGGCCAAAGCTCACACCCCGCCAGCCCCGCCGGCTGCCCCTGATCCGATCAATCTGCGTGAGGCGCTCGAAGAGCGTTACCTCGCTTATGCTTTATCGACCATTATGGGGCGCGCTCTGCCGGATGCGCGTGACGGTTTGAAGCCTGTGCATCGCCGCATTCTCTACGGCATGCATATTCTGAAACTGGATCCGGGCACGGCCTTCAAAAAATGCGCGAAGATCGTCGGCGATGTGATGGGTTCGTTCCATCCCCATGGCGACCAGGCGATCTATGATGCGCTCGTGCGCCTCGCGCAGGATTTCTCCTCGCGCTATCCGATGATCGAGGGGCAGGGTAATTTCGGCAATATCGACGGCGATAGCGCCGCCGCCTATCGCTACACCGAAGCGCGCATGACCGATGCCGCGCGCATGCTGCTCGAAGGCATCAATGAAGATGCCATCGATTTTCGCGAAAATTATTCGGGCGATCAGAAAGAGCCGATCGTTCTGCCAGCTGCTTTCCCCAATCTGCTTGCCAATGGCGCGCAGGGCATTGCTGTGGGCATGGCCACCTCCATCCCGCCGCATAATCTGGGCGAGCTCTGTGATGCGGCGCTCTATCTGGTCTCGCATCCCAAAGCTTCCACCGATCAGCTGTTGACTTTTGTGCCCGGTCCGGATTTTCCGACGGGGGGCATTATTGTCGATCAGGCGGAGAGCATTGCGGAAACCTATCGCACGGGTCGCGGTTCGTTCCGTGTGCGCGCAAAATGGGAAAAGGAAGAAGGCGCACGTGGCGTCTGGGTGACGGTTGTCACCGAAATTCCCTATGGCGTGCAAAAGTCGCGATTGATTGAAAAAATCGCAGAGCTTCTCAACGACAAGAAGCTGCCGCTTCTGGGCGATGTGCGCGATGAATCGGCTGAAGATGTCCGCATCGTTTTCGAGCCCAAGGTCCGCACCATTGATCCTGTGATCATGATGGAAAGCCTGTTCCGCAATACGGAGCTGGAATCGCGCTTCCCCATGAATATGAACGTGCTGGTCGATGGCGTCGTGCCGCGCGTGGTCTCGCTGTCGGAAGCTTTGCGCCAATGGCTCGACCATCGCCGCGAAGTTTTGTTGCGCCGCTCACGCTACCGCCTGTCGGAAATCGAGCATCGCCTCGAAGTTTTGGCCGGCATGTTGCTGGTCTTCCTGCATCTGGATGAAGTGATCCGCATCATCCGCGAAGAAGACGAGCCGAAAGAAGCACTGAAGACGCGCTTTAAGCTGACTGATGTGCAGGCCAATTACATTCTCGACACACGTCTGCGCTCTTTGCGCCGACTGGAAGAAATGCAATTGCGTACCGAGCACGACGAGCTGAAAAAGGAAAAGGCCGAGATTGAAGGCCTGCTCGCTGACGAGCCGCAGCAATGGAAGACCATTACCTGGCAAATCCGCGAAGCGAAGAAAAAGCTCAACAGCGATCCGAAAATGGGCCGCCGCCGCACACAATTCGAGACGCCGCCCGAAGGTGCCGCGCTTGAACTTGAAGAATCCTTGATCGAGCGCGAACCCGTGACGGTCGTCTATTCAGACAAGGGCTGGATCCGCACGCTGAAAGGCCATGTTGCAGATCTGTCGGCATTGCAATTCAAGGGCGACGATACGCTCAAGACAGCTTTCTTCTCGGAAACCACATCCAAGGTTCTGGTGTTGGCGACCAATGGGAAGGTCTTCACGCTGGATGTCGGCAAATTGCCGGGTGGGCGCGGTTTCGGTGAGCCTGTGCGTCTCTATGCCGATATTGAAGAAGGCGAAGATATCGTCTGCGTCATGCCTTACACGGCCGGCCAGCGCATGTTGATCGTGGGCTCTGATGGGCGCGGCTTCTTCGTCAATCAGGATGAGATGTTGTCTTCAACCCGTAAGGGGCGTGGTGTTTTGTCGGTCGATGCGCCGTCCAAAGCGCAAGTGCTGGTCGAGGGTGATGGCGATTATATTGCGACCATCGGCGAGAACCGCAAAATGCTCATCTTCAAAGCTGCCGATGTGCCGGATATGGCGCGCGGCAAGGGCGTGCGTTTGCAGCGCTACAAGGATGGCGGCATTGTCGATGCGCGCGTCTTCAAAATGAAAGACGGTCTGACGTGGACCGATTCTGCGGGGCGAAATTTCACGCTGCCCAGAGCCGAGTTGAAAGATTGGATCGGCAATCGCGCAGAAGCAGGCCGCCTGCCGCCAAAGGGTTTCCCGAAGAACAATCGTTTCAGTTGATTAAAGGGCACGCGTCTTATTCGACGCGTTCCCAGCCCTGCATGCCCAGCCGCTCTTGCGGCAGGAAGCGCGCCTTATAGGCCATTTTGCGCGAGCCATCGACCCAATAGCCGAGATAGACATGGGGCAGTCCCATGCGTCGCGCACGTTCGATATGTTCCAAAATCATGAATGTGCCGAGCGAACGGTCAGGCTGCGCCATATCATAATAGGAATAGACCATAGACAGGCCGTCCGAGAGAACATCTGTCAGACAAACCGCCATCAGCGGTCCCTCACCACGACCGGTGATAAAACTATCAATGCCACGCGTGCGATATTCCATGACGCGTGTCTCGACATGGGAATCTTCGATCATCATCGAATAATCGAGCACGCTCATATCGGCCATGCCGCCATCTGAATGGCGCGTGTCGAGATAGGCGCGGAAGAGCGAATATTGCTCGGAGCTCGGCTCGGGCTGTATGGCATGGCCGATGAGATCAGCATTCACATCCAGAATGCGACGCATGTTCCGGCTGGGTTGGAAATCATCCACTTTCACGCGAATGGAGACGCAAGCGCGGCAATCTTCGCATGCGGGGCGATAGGCAATGGTTTGCGAACGACGAAAGCCCGATTGCGTCAGCGTGTCATTGAGAGCGGTCGCGCGTTTGCCGACGAGATGGGTAAAGACCTTCCGCCCGCGCCCTGCCCTTATCTGCCAGGCCGCGAGGAGCG
>Ga0209400_1003471_pt1 | contig 11470 bp, 8 predicted proteins | sample M_130807_EF_Meta_FD_187313 | JGI IMG/M metagenome (GOLD analysis project Ga0209400, IMG submission 187313) | Freshwater microbial communities from Lake Montjoie, Canada to study carbon cycling - M_130807_EF_MetaG (SPAdes) (version 2) | ecosystem: Environmental > Aquatic > Freshwater > Lake... | reverse complement strand
GGTCGGCGAAGGCTGGTGGCGTGCGCAAGGTGCGCCCCGCGCGCTGCCCGCGCTCTTCGTGGTGCTCTGGGCCACCGGGGCACTGGTGGCCATGACCATCTGCGATGCGCGCACCTACCTGATCCCGGTGGCCATCCCGGGGTGGGCCTCGCTGGTGGCGTTCATCGGCTGGCCGATCGTCGCCGCCATGTCGCTCGATGCGGGTTTCCCGTTTCCGGTGCCCGCTCCGCCGTGGCCGGTCGGATGTGCCGCCATCGGTGCGATGGGTGGATTGGCCATCGCCCGGCTCCTGCTTGCTGCCGGCGTGCTCCCTCGTTCCTTCGAGGACTGGGACCAGTTCGCCGCCGACGAGGGCGATGTCTTCGCCGACTACCCCTACGCGCGGCGGGAGATGATGAAGGAGATCGCCTTCGTCGGTCCGGCGGTCCTCTTCGGCGCCATCGGCTGGGTGGTGGGGCAGTCGCTCGGTGCGCCGGTGGAGCATTGGCCCGCAGGCAGCACGGTGATGGCCTGCGCCACCGGGTTCGTGGTCGGTGGCGGCATCGTCTGGGCGTTGCGCATCGTTTCCTCGCTCCTTCTCGATACCGAGGCGCTCGGGCTCGGCGATGTCCACCTGATGGCCTGCGTCGGTGCCGCGTTCGGCTGGCGCGTGGCGGTGGTGGGGTTCATCGTGGCGCCCTTCATCGGCCTGGCGTGGTGGCTTGGGAACCTGTTCCGGCGAGCCCCGATGCGGATGCCGTTCGGCCCATCGCTCGCCTTCGGATCGCTGTCGGCGTTCCTCCTCAAGCCCGTGCTGGCCACCACGGTGGCGGGCGGCCTGTCCGCCATGGCCGTGCTTGCGTCGAACGCGCGGCTCCAGCCCGAGGGGGCCTTGGCGCTGTCGGCGGTGCTGGGGCTGGGGGCTGCCGGGTTTGCCCGCGTGGCGCGCTGGACGGGGGGAGCGGCGGCGGCAACCTCCATCGTCCTCATGTTGGTCGCCGTGGTGGGTTGGATCCTGGCATCCCCGGTGCGCGTGGGCGCGGGGGCGGGGGTCGGGGTGCTCCTCATCGTCTGCTGCGTGGTGGGAAGCGCGGTTTCCGGTGCCAGGCTCGAAGAAGTGCCCGGCGCGCGGACGGCGCTCTCCCGGATCCTTCGCCTGCTGGCGTTCGCCGTGGCGGTGGTGGCGGCATTCATCCTGGTGATCCGGCCGGTCGGTGCAGCCTGAGCGCGGAATTCAATAAAAATGCCTTCCAAGGCCTTTACAGGCGCTTCCCGTCCGGGTTGAATGTCCGTGCCTCGCAAGGATGCGTGGCCCGACGCAGGGCGTCGGTTGCAGTCGCGAACAACGTGAAAGGACTCTCAGAATGATCACGACCCGCATGCTGGCACTGCCGGCCTTCGCCTTGGTGGCGATCCTCGCAGGATGCAATGACAAGCAGAAGGCCGCACAGGCCGACCTCCTCAACCAGAACGAGGAGCTCACCAAGCAGCTCGAGGACGGCAAGGACAAGCTGAACGCCATGGGCGAGCAGCTCGCGCGCGTGCAGCAGCAGGCGAACGACCTGCAGTCGCAGCTCGAGGCGTGCAACCAGCGCGCCGGCGCACCCGCGCCTGCCGAGAAGGCCACCGTCGCCGACGCGAAGGACTTCCAGGGCATCGATGGCGTCGAAGCCACCGTGCAGGATGGCGACATCCACCTGACCATCGCCAACAGCCTGCTCTTCGACTCCGGCAAGACGTCGCTCAAGGACACTTCCAAGAAGTCGCTCGACAAGGTTGCCTCCACCATCCGCGAGAAGTACGGCACGCGCGAGATCCTCGTGGTCGGCTACACCGATTCGGATCCGATCCGTCGCAGCACCTACACCTCCAACTACCACCTCGGCTTCGAGCGCGCGTACTCGGTGCGTGGCTACCTCGACCACAAGGGCGTGACCGGTTCGCACATGGGCCTGGTGAGCTTCGGCCCGGATCGTCCGGACGGCTCCAAGGAGAAGAGCCGCCGTGTGGAGGTGATCGTGACCTCGAAGTCCGCAACCAGCAACGACGGAGCGACGGCAGGCATCGAGAGCCCGCGCAACGCGCCCGCCGCTGCCGACAAGGTGGCAGCCCCGAAGTCCACCACCTCCGCCGCCGCTGCGCGCAGCACGGCCTCCAAGTCGGCCGCATCGACGTCCTCGGTCCGCAAGGCGTCCACCGGTCGCACCGCTTCATCCACGACCTCGGGTTCCACGGCCTCCGGTTCCACGGCCTCGGGCAAGTGACCCTTCCGGGTCACCCCTGCGGCTGCTGATGCAGCTTCACTGACGACGCAACCTCCCGGAGCCCGGCCTCGTGCCGGGCTCCGTTGTTTCTGTCCCGCTGCGCGTACGATCGCACCATCCATGGACGGACCCTCCGGCATGCATCCGCCACGCGTGACCTACGACCGAGTGCCCATCCACCGCGGCACGGTCTTCGCGGTGGAGCGCGTCTCGTTCCGCGACGACACGGGGCGTGAGATCGTCCGCGACGTCGTGCGTCATCCCGGCGCGGTCACGGTGATCCCGGTCCTCGACGACGGCCGCCTCGTGATGATCCGCAACTGGCGCGTGGCGGTCGGCGCGTGGCTCGACGAGTTCTGCGCAGGGAAGCTCGAGCCCGGCGAGGATCCGGCGCTCGCCGCCGCACGCGAGCTCGAGGAGGAGACGGGCCACTCCGCATCCAGCATCCGCCACGTCGGCACGTTCTACACCAGCCCTGGCTTCGCCGACGAGCGCATGCATGTCTTCGAGGCGCGTGGCCTGGCGCCCGTCCCGCAGCGACTGGAAGTGGGCGAACAGATCGAGGTGGTGATGCGCACCGAGTCGGAGCTGGAGGCCATGGTCCGCGAAGGCACCATGGTGGACGGCAAGACCATCGGGGCCTTCACGCTCTGGAAGCTGGGCGCCGGCGGAGGCCGGGGATGACCTGGGAACGGAGCGATCCTGCGCCGGCGAACCCGCTGGCCTGGTCCGTTCCGTTCATCGGAATGGCAGGCATCCGCCTGCGCGTCCATTTCACGTTCATCGCCTACGCATTGGTGGTGCTCCTGCGCGGCGCGTTCGGGCCGCCGGGGCAGTCCGCGGTGCATGGCGCGTCCACGGTGGCCATTGCGGTGGCGGCGCTCCTCTTCCTGGTGTCCGTGCGCGAATGGGTGCGTGCGCTGGTGGTGCGTGCGGCCGGCGGCAGTGCCGATGAAGTGGTGCTCTGGCCGCTGGGAAGCATCCAGGGAATCGACCCGGCGCCCGGGTTCATGCCGGCACTCCTGGCAGCGTTGGTGGGAAGCGCGGTCTCCGCGTTCCTCCTGGCGGCGAACGGCATCGCCATCGGCCTGCTCACGGGCGAGTGGCTTGGCGGAGCGCTCCCGGACCCGTTCTCCGCGGAATGGCTTGCCAATCCGCATCCGTGGTGGCTGGACACGCTCTGGCTGGTGCAGTGGACGGGCGTGCAGCTTGCCCTCCTGGCGCTCCTGCCCATGCTGCCGATTGACGGTGGCCGGGTGATGGAAGCCTTCATCCTCCGCCGCCGCGGCGAGTTCGACACGCCCCGCATCGCCGCGTCCGCCACGCTTGCCATGGCGGCGGCCGCCGGGCTTGCCGCCATCGTCCGCGACCTCTCCACGCTGATGACCGTGGCCATCGCGTGTGCGGGGTACGCGGCGTTCATGCTCTGGCGCCTGCGTGCCGGCGACTCGGTGGCGGCGGCGCGGCCGACCTGGATGCCCACCCCCACGGACGACGCCGCCGATCGCGAGGCGGACGCCGCGCGCGCCACGGCCGAACGCGCCCGCCAGGCGCTTGCCGACGAGGACCGCGCCATGGACCAGGTGCTCGAGAAGATCGCCCGCGAGGGTGCCGACCGCCTGAGCGATGCCGAACGCGCCATCCTGGCACGCGCCACGGAACGGCGCCGCAACGGCGGACGCTGACCGGCCCGGAACCGCAGCGCTTTCCGATATCGTCCGATTCCTCCCATGGGCATCCACGACCGCACGTACTACCGATCCGACGCGCGCACGCCGCCGCGCCATGCCGCCTCGCCGGGATGGTCCGTCACCACGTGGATCATCGCCGTCTGCGTGGCGGTGTTCGTGGTCGACGGATTCCTGAAGCCGACCGCCGAGCCGGTGCGCAGCAACCTGCTCGAGGGCGTCTCCGCCGAGCAGATGCGCAAGCTCGATCGACGCGAGTTCCAGTTCAGCGAGCCCGAGGCCACGCGCGCCGGCACGGGCAGGGGTGTCGCGGTGCTCGGCGGCAGCAACCCCGTGGCGACCGTCGACTACCGATTCGAGCGGCCGCTGACGCGGATGGGCTACTTCTCCACGGCGCGCGCGGTCTACGGCTCCGATCCCGTCCTCGGCATCAGCGGCTTCGAGGTCTGGCGCTTCATCACGTTCCAGTTCCTGCATGCCAACCTGAACCACGTCCTCTTCAACATGATGACGCTGTTCTTCTTCGGGGGAATGGTGGAGCAGTACCTGGGGTCGAAGCGGTTCCTGGCCTTCTACCTGCTGTGCGGCATTGCGGGCGGGTTGATGTATCTCCTGCTCAACGGCCTGGCCATCGGCGGGCAGGCCGCGTTCGGTCCGGGCTTCCATCTCCCCGGGCTCCTCTTCAACGATCCGAACACCATGCTCGTCGGCGCATCCGCCGGCGTCTTCGGCGTCATCATGGCCGCCGCGTACCTGGCGCCCAACGCCACGGTGCTCCTCTTCTTCATCGTCCCCATGCGCCTGGCGACGCTCGCCTACGGCCTGCTTGCGTTCGCGCTGCTGGCGGTGATCTTCGGCTGGGCGAACGCCGGCGGCGAGGCTGCGCACATCGGCGGTGCGCTCGCCGGCTTCTGGCTGGTGCGCAATCCCGCGCACCTGCACGGCTTCTTCGACTTCTTCGGCCAGTACGACCCCACCAGCCGGGTGGCCCGCGCGCGCGTGGCGGCCCGCCGCGGCACGGTGCAGGGCGGCTCCACCAGCGCCGAGGTCAATCGCATCCTCGACAAGATCTCCGCCAACGGCCTGCATTCGCTGACGGAAGCCGAGAAGCGCATCCTCCGCGAGGCCAGCCGGAAATCGCGGTGAGTGCGCTGCGCTTCCAGATCCTTGCCCGCAGCTCGTCGAACCGCGCGCGCCTCGGCCGCGTGACCACCCCGCACGGCTCCTTCGACACCCCGGCCTTCATGCCGGTGGCCACGGCCGCCGCCATGAAGGGCCTCACTCCCACGCAGGTCCGCGGCACCGGCAGCCAGATCATCCTCAACAACGCGTACCACCTCTTCCTGCGCCCGGGCGGCGATCGACTGGAGCGCTTCGGCGGCAGCCATCGCTTCATGCGATGGGACGGCCCCATCCTCACCGACAGCGGCGGCTACCAGGCCTACAGCATGAGCGACACCGCGGTCCTTGGCGAGGACGGCGTCACGTTCCGCAGCTTCATCGACGGTTCCAAGGTGCACCTGGGGCCGGAGTCGAGCATGCGCGTCCAGAACCAGATCGGCGCCGACATCATCATGGCGTTCGACGACTGCGCCCCGGCGGCGCTGCCGGAGGAGGGCGCCGACGAACGCCGCCTGGCCCGCACCCGCCGCATCGACGACCACGCCCGCCGGCTCGAGGAAGCGCACGAGCGCACCCTGCGCTGGCTCGACCGTTGCGTCCGGGCCCACGCGCGGCCCCAGGACCAGGCGCTCTTCGGCATCGTGCAGGGCGCCACCGACCTCGACCTCCGTCGCCGCTCCGTGGAGGGCGTCTGCTCCCATGACTTGCCCGGCTTCGCCATCGGTGGGGTGGCGGTCGGGGAGGGCACCGACGCCATCCGCAAGGTGGTGGAGTTCACCGCACCCCTCCTGCCGGAAGCCAAGCCCCGGTACCTGATGGGGGTGGGCTACGAACGGGACATCGTCATGGCGGTGGCTGCCGGGGTGGACATGTTCGACTGCGTCCTGCCCACCCGCAATGGCCGGAACGCCAATGCCTTCACTCGGAACGGCTCCATCCGCCTGCGAAACGCCCGTTTCGCCGATGACCACGCCCCCATCGACCCCTCCTGCGACTGCGAGGCGTGCGCGGGCGGTTTCAGCCGGGCCTACCTCCGGCACCTCTTCACCGCGGAGGAGATGTTGGGGCCAACATTGGTGAGTGTCCATAACATCAGGCACTTCCAACGGCTTATGATGGACATCCGGGCCGCCATTCGTGAAGATGCGTGGTCTTGGCTCCTTGGCTCGTGGCCGTGTATCGGCGCCGGGCAGGAGCAGCCAGACACCGACGAGCAACCATGACCAACCTGATCCCGTCCGCGCTGACCCTGATCGCACACTCCGTGGCCCAGAACGCGGACGGACCGTCGCTTCCGGGTGCTGCCCCCGCGGCCGCCGCCGGCACTCCTGGCGCAGCGGCGCCGGGCGCATCCAACGCGGCTCCCGGCGGCAGCAGCTTCATGATCATGATGATCGTCCTCCTCGGGGCGATGATCCTGTTCTCGTTCGTCAGCTCGCGCCGCGAGAAGAAGAAGCGCGACCAGCTCCTCGGCAACATCAAGAAGCACGACAAGGTGCTCACCATCGGCGGCGTCGTCGGCACGGTGGTCGAGGTCAAGGACGCGGAGATCATCCTGAAGGTCGACGAGACCTCGAACACCCGCATCACCTTCACCAAGAGCGCGATCTCGCAAGTGATCCCGCAGGACGCCGCGGCCTGAACCGCCCGTCCGCGCTCCCGAAACCCACGTCACTGATTCACGCGGCACCCCCGAGAACACGATGCACCTGCTCTTCCACACGCTGATCCTCCCGCTGCTCCTCGTCATCTACGTGGCAGCGGTCCGCAAGTCCTTCGCGCCCCTCAAGCGCACGATGCTCGACGTGGCAGTGATCGCCGCCACGTGCGTCATCATGGTGCTCGCCATCCTGCCGCCCGAGCAGAAGATCAAGCTCGGCCGCGACCTCCGCGGCGGCGTCAGCCTGATCTACTCGGTGAACATGCCGGCCGGGGCCGATTCCGGCACCAAGAGCGAGCTCCTCAAGCAGACGATCAAGACGCTCAAGAACCGCGTCAATCCGCAGGGCGTCCTCGACCTGACCATGACGCCGCAGGGCGAGGACCGCATCGAAGTGGTCATGCCGCTCCCGGGCGACGACGTCCGCGCTGCGCAGAAGGCCTACACCGATGCCCTCGATGCGCTCCTCACCAAGGCCCGCCTGACCCCGCGCGAGCTCGACACCGCGCTCGAGGCCGGCAAGGCTGCCGACCTCGCCAAGGGCGACGCATCCCGCGTTGGCCAGTTCGAGGCGCTCCAGCAGGCGTGGACCGCCTCGCGTGCCGCTCGCGCCACCTACGACGCCGCGAAGGCTTCGGGCAAGCAGGGCGCCGACCTCGACGCGCTGGCCGATGCCGCCGCTGCCGCGGAAGTGACCTACGACGCCGCGCGCTCCAAGGTGCAGACCGGGGCACTCAGCTCCAGCCGTTGGGGCCGCGTGGTGGTGCTGCCCGTCACCGCCAAGAAGGGCGAGGACCGCGCCACGGCCGTCACCCAGCTCAAGGCCGAGTTCCCGTCCGCCTCCGCGGAAGTGGACTCCGCGCTCTCGCTGTACGACGCCTACGCCGCCAAGCGCACCACGCTTGACGACCCCGAGGACCTCAAGCGCCTGCTCCGCGGCGCGGGCGTCCTCGACTTCCGCATCGCGGTCACCACGCAGAACTCCCTCGGCGTCAACATCGAGGAAATGCGCAAGCAGCTCTCCGAGGGCGGCCCCATCGCCGCCGAGAGCCCGGTGGCGCGCTGGTTCAAGATCAACAGCATCGACGAGTGGGCCAACACCCCGGCCGCGCGCGAGATGCTCGAGGCCAACCCGGCCGGGTACTTCGCCTCGTCGCGTGGCCTGGTGGCAGGCGCGGGCCCGGACAAGAGCATCTACGTCCTGCTCTGGACCACGCCGGACCGCAGCCTGGTCCACGAGACCGGCGGCAAGGAATGGTCCATGAAGCAGGTCGGCCGCACTGCCGACGAACTCGGCCGAACCGCGGTCAGCTTCCAGCTCGACGACGCCGGCGGCACCGAGATGGGTCGCCTCACGGGCGCCAACGTCGGCCAGCCCATGGCCATCGTCCTGGACAACCAGGTCTACACCGCGCCGAACCTCAACTCCAAGATCGGCGACCGCGGCCAGATCACCGGCAACTTCAGCGAGAAGGAGATCGACTACCTGGTGCGCGTGCTGGCCTCCGGCTCGCTCGGTGCGCGGCTCTCGCCCGAGCCCGTCTCGGTGAGCGTCCTCGGCCCGGCGATGGGCAAGGACAACCTCGAGCGCGGCCTCAACAGCGTGCTGATCTCGGTGCCCGCCACCTTCGCGGTGATGGCGCTCTACTACTTCCTGCCGGGCATCATCGCGAACATCTCGCTGCTGGTGAACGCGCTGATCATCTTCTACGCCATGTCCCTGGTGGACGCCAGCTTCACGCTGCCCGGCCTGGCCGGCATCGCGCTGAACCTGGGCATCGCCGTCGACAGCAACGTGCTCATCTACGAGCGCCTGCGCGAGGAGCTGGTCGACCACAAGCAGAACCTGTTCGAGGCCATCGAGACCGCCATGCGCCGCGCGGCCACGGCCATCATCGACGGCAACATGACGCACCTCATCGTCGTCGTGGTGCTGTACTGGTTCGCCGGCGCCGAGGTCAAGGGCTTCGCCCTGGTCATGGGCATCGGCGTATTCAGCACGCTGGCCGCCGGCCTGATCGTCACGCAGGTGCTCCTGCGCCTCTACGCCCTCGGCCTCAACGCCAAGAGCATCTCCATGCTCCCGATCGCGGTGCCCGCGCTCTCCCGCGCCTTGCATCCCAACATCGACTGGCTGCGCTTCCGCTTCGTGTTCTGGGGCGGGGCGCTGGTGTTCGGCATCGTCTGCGTGGCGGCCACCCTCGGCCGCGGCAGCGACATCTTCGAGACCGAGTTCCGCGGCGGAACCACCATGACCATGTCGACGCGCCCCGCGCGCGCCGGCGAGCATGACTTCGGCGGGCGCCTGGCGCTCAGCCGCAACACGGTCGAGGAGCGCCTGCGCGAGGTCGGCACGGCCAATGCGGCCGACCCGGTCCTCGGCGAGCTCCGCAACGCCACGGTCCTCACGGTCGGCGAGACGAACGCCGCGCTCGAGTCCTCTTCCTTCCAGATCAAGGTGCCCAACGCGGCGGGCGTGGCAGACGATGCCCCGATCGCCAACTCGCTGGTGGCGGCCGTGGTGGAGGCGTTCAAGGACGACATGGACATCCGCCGTCCCGTGAAGTTCGCAGGCCTCGGAGAGGCATCCGCGATCGGCCATTCGTACCGCATCGACCGTCCGGGCCTCGGCGAGGTCCTCGGGCGCCCGTCGCTCGATTACCCGTGCGACACTGCCATGGGCGGCGTGGCGATCGTGGTCTCGGACATCGATCCGCCGCTTGCGCCTGCCGACGCGGCCGAGCGCATCCGCCGCATGCGCAGCAGCCCGGCGTTCGCCGAGGCAGGCGGTCGCACGGTGGACGTGGTGGGCCTCGACTCCGTGTCGCCCGGCATGTACCGCACGTTGGCCATCGTGGTGGCCGACCCGGACCTGGCCGGCGCGCGCATCTCCGACACCACCTGGCAGAAGAACTACGCGGACCTCGAGTGGAAGCTCGTGTCCTCGGCGCTCAGCCAGCAGGCATCGCTCGAGCAGGTGTCGAGCATCTCGCCCTCGGTGGCCCGCGACCTGGCTTCGCAGGCTGCGCTGGCGGTGCTCCTCTCCTGCATCGGCATGCTGATCTACATCTGGGTGCGCTTCGGCTCGCTCCTGTACTCGGTGGCCACGGTGATCGGCGTCGTCTTCAACATCTCCGTGTGCCTGGGCATGCTGGCGATGAGCAAGTGGATCGGCGAGACCCCGGTGGGGCACTTCCTCCGGATGCAGGACTTCCGCATCGACCTCAACGTCGTGGCGGCCCTTCTGGTGGTCATCGGCTACTCGCTGAACGACACCATCGTCATCCTGGACCGCGTCCGCGAGAACCGCGGCAAGCTGCCGTACGCCACGCGCTCCATCATCAACAACTCGCTGAACCAGACGTTCAGCCGAACCCTGCTGACCGGCGGATGCACCGCGGCAACCCCCATCGTGCTGTACCTGGTGGGTGGCCCGAGCATGCAGCCGTTCGCGTTCACGTTCTTCGTCGGCCTGCTGGCGGGCACCTTCTCGTCCGTCGCCATCGCCGCGCCCCTCGTCTACGTCCCCGGCGACGGATCGCCGGAACAGGCCGACGGCCAAGCCGGAGCGAATGCCATCGCGCCGGCCGCAGCCTGAGCCTTCGCTCGAAGTCATCGCCGCGGGCAGCGCGCCCCGGCTTCATGCAAGTGTCTTGACGGATTCGCCACGGAAGGAGATCCCCAAATGTCGAACGGTGCTCGTCTTGGTGCAGTGATCGTGGTGGTGGCAGTTGCCTCCATCGGCCTCTATTTCGCATTCATGACCCCGACCGGGGGCAAGTCGGCGGAACCGACTGCTCCCACGGACCCGCTGAAGTCGCCGGAGGCGATCGGCGCGGGTGCTTCGGCGGGCGACCAGCTCGGCGCGCCGCCGCCGGAGGCGTTCGGCCCGGGCAGCGGCACGGTGGGTGGTGCCACCACCGACACTGTCGGCGCCGGCTCCACCGCGCCGGGCACGGTGGCACCGAAGGGCACCGAGGCTGGCGCAGTTGCGGCGGGTGCGGGTGCTGGTGCCGCCACTGCGGCGGGCACCAAGTCCTCGGGCGGCGTCGTGCCGACCGGCACGGGCAGCACCGCGGGAACCGAGCCTCTAATATTGCCCCAGCCGGTGAAGCCGCGGGCAGCCGCCGCATCGTCCGAATACACGGTCAAGTCCGGCGACACGCTGGAAGGCATCGCCCGCACGCAGCTCGGGGACGGCCAGAAGTGGAAGTCGATCGTGGAGATGAACCCCGGCCTCGATCCCAAGTCCCTCAAGGTGGGCCAGAAGATCAAGATGCCGGCAGGCGGCACTGCTTCGGCCAAGGAAGCCTCGGCTCCCGCCGGCGGCGCAGCCAGCTCCTCCACCAACACCTACACGGTGCAGAAGGGCGACACCCTGGTCGCCATCGCCCGCAAGTTCTACGGTGGCGACTCGGACTGGAAGCGCATCCTCGACGCGAACTCCAGCGTCCTCAAGGGTGACGCTGCGGCCCTCCGTCCGGGCATGAAGCTGACCATTCCCGCCAAGCGCTGACCATGCTCGCCAAGCGCTGACCGGGCGCTCCTGGTCGGTCTGACCAAACGAAGAGAAGCCTCGCCGGCAGTTATCAGGCATTGCTGGCGAGGCTTCTTCTATTTCTCGAACTTTTGCGGTCACTCTCCGTCCGCATTCCGCAATCGGGCGTACATCTTGTGCTGTCGGAGGCGCTCCGTTGCGTGATTCGCGGCGCCCCGGCACTGTCGCTCTTCCAACTCCACACACGGATACTGCATAC
>Ga0209400_1003470_pt1 | contig 11471 bp, 11 predicted proteins | sample M_130807_EF_Meta_FD_187313 | JGI IMG/M metagenome (GOLD analysis project Ga0209400, IMG submission 187313) | Freshwater microbial communities from Lake Montjoie, Canada to study carbon cycling - M_130807_EF_MetaG (SPAdes) (version 2) | ecosystem: Environmental > Aquatic > Freshwater > Lake... | reverse complement strand
GCCAAAGCCATAATAGTGGCAATTAAATCAACCTCTGTAGTTCCATCAGATTGTTTAACAGTAATTACGTGTGCAGTTAATCCCGTTAAAGACGTTGAATCAGCCAATGGTTTGATAAATATTTTTTTATTTTTACCTTGGTTTTTACCGAAAGCACCAGACCACACTGGATAGTCGGGGTCTCCACCAATAAACATAACCCAAACACCTTGCCCAACAATTGGAGCATCTATACTTATGTTAGATGGTTCTAAAGGCCATGCCCAATCCGTTATTTCATTTCCAGTTGTTTGAGTAATAGAAATTTTTAATCGTCGTTGTTTTTTAGGGTCTTTATTGTCTTTTACAACGCCACGATAAATTCCATAATAACGTGTTACGGGATCCACTAGACCTCACTAATACTTAGATTTGCTTCACTAAATCTAAATAATTCTCCAGCACTACCTGAGAGCGTTGTTAGAGCACTACTTCCACCAGACCTATAAAGGTTTAAAACTTTTACAGTTTTAACACCAGGTGTTTGTTGAAGTACAAATTCAATATCTTGCGGATAAATAGTGTCTTGAAATTTAACTCCATTATAACCAAAACCAGTTAATAATGCATTTTTTAAATTAGTTTCTACTTCAGTAGATGTATACTGTGCTAATTTTGCATATTGAAAATTAAGAATAACATCAATGTAAGTAGGTTCTACAACAGTTACAGTTGTTCCAATTAACACCTTATCTGCTAATGCTGTTTCTACAAGTGTTTTTATAGTATTAAATTCGGCTGTTGGATCCCCGTTATCATCTAAACCAGGAGCCACATCGGTATCAAGTGCATTTCGGCTTGGTGCTATATATAGTGTTACAGACGTCCATACACTAGCAGTAGCATTTGCTTTTCCAACTCCAGATACTGCAACTGCTATATCTGAAAAATCTTTTAATGTTACCGCTCTATTTCCCGATTTTAATGCTGCTGGAGCAGAAAGACGAATTTGATCATTACTTTCTGGATCCGCACCACCCACACCGACGGTTGAATTTGTTACCGTTACATCTGCTTGAAGTGCCGTTACTTGGGCTTCAGATAAACCAGTAATAGAATTAATAGTTACTACTGTATCCGTAGGTACATTTCCAAGCGCTCCACCACCAACTGTGTACTTTGCTCTTATTTCAGAATAAGATGTTGGTATTACTCCAGAAACTCCATCTCCAAAATTAATAGAAACAACATTATTATCATCAGTAAAAACTGCATACACAAGATCTGTTGGACCATAATCAATTAAGTGTTGTACTTGTGTCCATTTAGAATATACATCGCCATCTTGAACATAAATTTCAATAGAATTATCAACTACAGGAGTTTGACTAAGTTCAAATGACATATCTGGAATTCCATCAGATGTGCCAATTAATTCACCGTAAGTATTTACATCTTCTGCAATAAGAATAATTGATTTACCTTCAGTTGCTATTACAGAATCAGTTCCTGGAGACTCTCCTACAATAGCAGGAATAACTGCTGCTTCGGTAGTTGTAAAATACACCGTTATTACTGCGTCTCCAACTGTAACGTCTCCAGATATAACTGATCCAGCAGGAATAGTTACTATGCCATCAGATGAGTTACTAAAAGTAAGTGTTAAAGATGCTTGTCTATAACCAGCAGGTATATAACCAAATGTTTGAGCAATATTTAAAAGACTACTTCTTTGAACTGCTGTTTGTAAGAAAGCCTCATTTGCGGTTCTATCAATGTAATATGAAACAACATCTCCAAGATAAGCAAAAGCCTCAACTAAAGCAACACCAAAATCAGCAGGATCAGCCGCTGTCCAATCTGGTACTCGTTCTTGAATTCTAGCAATCAATGCTTCTCTTAATGAGTAGTAATCTCTTCCTGTGTAATCAATTGATACTGGGATACTTGATACTGGGGTTATGCTCATAGCAACTCCTCATAGATTGGATTAGCACCATCAATGAGGGCCACACCAACGACGGTGCTTACTACTTCGTTGTTTGGCAATGCATATACAACTTCAATTGTTAACACCCTTGTATATTCATCTACAGTTACAGTTGTTTTATCAAGTCTTAATAAAGCAAGTTGTGTAATAAACGCTTTATTTACCTCAGTTTTAACTTGAGACATTGCTGATGATTCGGTATCAAATAAAGAAAAAGGAATAAGAGTTCCAAATCCTGAACGCATTACACGCTCACGCACAGTGGTTCCTAAGACAGACCTAACTCTATCTGTCCATATTTTAGATTGCTCTGAGGTTGAAGATACATTTCCATAAGAATCAATTGAAAATGGAAGAGACAATGCTTTTTCAGCCATTATTTACCGCTCCATCTTCTAGGCGTTACCTTGTATCCAGCACCTGTTTGTTTAACCATTTTTGCAGCAGAACTTAGTTTAGTAGATGTTGGCTTTCCCGTGTTGTTTGTAGCCACCTCATGTTTTATGTTTCTTACAGGAACAGTTCCCGCAGAAGATGGTCTAAAGGCGGTAGGTTTGTTATTTCCAATACCATCTGCTAAACAAGTGAATTCAACTTCATACCTGCCATCACCCACCATAACATGTTGGGCTTTATTTATAATCCAAAAACCATCACTTTGTGCTCCAGTTCCAGAAACTTCAATCGTCCTCCAAGGAGCAATTCGTGGATCTCCTTGACCAATACCATTAGCCGAAATTCCAAAACGCCCAAGTTGGGCTCTTGCATCGGCTAATGATTTAGCCATAGCATTGCTTTCAATAACTGTACGTGTTTCTATACTAGAAAAAAGAGGATCTTTTGTTGTCTTTCTTAATTTTTTTCCAACTTTATTTGCCGAAGATTTAACAGAATACGTTTTTCCAGTTACAGGGTCTATACCACTTACCACTGGAGTTGTTCTTGAGTAATCATTTGACTCTAAAAAATCACCAATTTTTGGTTCAAAAAACTCTAATGTTGGACCAACCATTTTGCTTGAAGGATGTTCTAAAGGAGTTGTAAAAGCCATGCTTGGAATAGTTGTCATAAATTGATCAATCATTTTATCTATAGGATGAAAGTGAAGTTCAGTACCAACTACTTGTATACCGTAACCAATACGTGTTGCAAGTTCATTTAATTTTTCCCAATAAGAATGACCAGTCAAAGATTGTTGAGTAAATCTAATTGAACTTGGAGTAACTTTTGGATTTAATTTAAATTTTGTAGCAATATCAATTGCAATTTCACTGGCTGTTTTATTTATCCAAATTTTAGATGCACGTTCTTTTAAGGGGTAAGAAGCACCTACGCATAAAATTTTTACGCTTCTATCAAATTGTTGAGAAACAACATGTGAAACATTTACTGTATAACCAGTAAACCTTCCAGATACTTTGTCGTTTTTCCAAGTTATCTCTACTGGCACACCCGTTTTTATTGCATCAAAATAAGCACTATTAAATAGTGGATACCGTAGTTCTACTATATCGTGTTTTCCCATTTCTTGATAAATAGTTATAGATCTTACTGTTCCAGTTATACTAGGAAAATCTGGGTAAGAAACTTTAAAAGAATTATGAAGTCTGTCTTGTAAATGAGGGTCACGCATTTGGAATCCTTAATTGTGTTCCTGGAGTTATGCTAAAAGGATCTAAAATTTCAGGATTAATGTCCATAATTTCCCACCACATAGATGGATTTCCTAAATATTTAGTTGCTAAATTATCTAAACGGTCTGTCTCTACCCAATTATAATAAAAATAAGATTGAACATAGGTAGACCAATTTCTTAAAACAACAAGATCATATTGTTGTTTTCTGGGATTCCACGTCTTAGTAAGAGTGCCATCTACATACCTGCTATCTAAAAATATCATTAGTATCCTTATCTAGACATAGAGTCATCGTTGAAACGGGAACAAGTAACGTTTAAATAAGAAAGAGTAGGAACCATTCGATCGTTAAATAACGCATGAGTTACATCTAAAGAACTTATACGAACTAGATATCTAAGGCTGCTACCCAAGTGCAGTTGCACCGCAACACCCTGTAACCAACCAAAGTCTGCTGTACGTCCAGGTAAAAGCACACTATTAAAGGTTGAGTTTATTCCCATAATTGTTCTAAATAAATATTCCAAGTCATACATGGTTCCTTTTCTATAAATTTCTGCTAATTCATCATTTTCAGTTCTACCTGCTGGTTTTTCCCAAGTTGGATAAGGACTTTTTAATCCTGGAATTAATCCATTCGAATCTAAATAATTCATATCTAAAGTTCTATTTAATAGTAAAGAAAAAGATATACGGCTATTTTGTAGAGCCTGAGTAAAAGCATTTCCACCAGCATCAAGACCTGCTCTTACACCTTCCCAGTTCATTCCCTCTGCAACTCCCCATCCCATAGAAACTTCTGTAGGATTATATAAAAATTTAAATCCATAAAGATTTGGATCATAAGAATTACCAGAAGAAGCAACGTTGTTTGCATAATTAGAAGCAGTTGCTCTGTCCATTTGAATAACACCTTTAGCCCCAAAATTATTAGACCAAGCATCTTCTCCTTGACCAAAATTTCCAGGAGCATTTGCTACACCTGCAGTTTGTTCTTGAGGACCAAGTGAATTAAAATAAGCATATTTAACCATCGGAGCATTGTAGTAATAACCTCCTTTTGGAGGTGGCGGCCCATCATTCCCATTTAAATTTGCAGCACTTGCTGCTGCTTTAATTGTTGCTGCATTTAATTTTGCATCACTAATTATTTTGGCTGCTTGTTTTTTAGCCTGTGCTATTTGTTGAGAAATTTTTTGTTGAGTTGACACCTTTAACGCAGCAGCAGCGGCTTGTTCTTTTGCTAATGCTGAACTCTTTGCATTGTTTGTTACTACTAAAGATGGAAGTCCAAAAAATACAGATCCTGGTCTTGAATATTTTCCTGGGCCACTATTTTCAGACATTACTTACTCCCCATTGCAGATAGGTCTTTATCTTGCATTAATAACTCTTTAATTCTTTTAGCAAATGCAGTTGCTTCAGCCTCAGAGGCTTTGGCAATTGTAAGATTAATATTTACAGTTTTTGATCCACCACTTATACTTGCTCCAGAAGTATCTCTTGCGCCTTGAAAAGTTCCCCAAGGAGATGCTGCAACAGCGGCTAAAACAGCAGATGAACTCTTTCCTTCTTTTAATGCTGATAGAACTTGACCGTAGTTACCATTTTGAAGTGTCTTAACTGTTGCATCTAATCCTTGATCTTTTGAAAGGTAAGATTGAACCCCAACAGAGTTCATTGAAGTAGAACCAGGGGCTACTTGAGTGGTATTTAATGGATTATAATTAGCAGAATTTTTTCCAAGACCAGTGGCTTTACCGCCACCGCCGCCTTCAAACTTCATCCAAGTTGTAAGTGCTGCAAGATTTTCTGCTGTTACTGGCGCACCAACTCGTTTAAGGATATCAGTTGCAAATTGTTTTTCATTAGCATTACCTTCTATAGGAGATGGCAATTTATTTTGATCTATAACTTTATTTCCAACTTTTACAGGATTTACTACACCCATAGTTGCACCTGCAATAGCACCTGCTACTGCACCTCCAGGTCCCATAGCAGCAAATCCAGTTGCAGCACCTTCACCTATATCAAATGCTTGATTACCAACTTTACGAACTGTATCTGAAACTGGTAATTTATTTAAAAGATTTTGCGCCATTTCAAGCCCAGAGTAAGTTAAACCAGCAAGACCTGCCTTTTTTGCAACTGCTGCAGCCCCCGCTTTAGCGGTTGCAGTTACCGCTGCACCCCCACTCTTACCTACTATCCCTAATTTTTGAAGTCCTTTATAACCCAAAACAGTTAGGCCTACGGTTTTTGCAGTGTTTATTAATTCATTTCCTGCATTACCTGCAGATGTTCCAGAAATACCATCAAGAAAACCCTTAAGTTGAAGAAGAGCAGGTGGAGTTTTTTCTAATGCCGCATTAAAAACAACAAGAGCATCAGTTGCGGTTTTGAAACCTGCAAGCATGTCATCTGTTACCGTATCTGCAAGTTTTGCATTTGATGATTGTTGTCTGTAATAATCTGCTGCTGGATTATTTGCACCAGTCTCTTTTAATAAACTTGGTTTTTCTCCTTGACTAATTTGAGAAAGCATAGGACGCATTAATTCTTGAGTTGCTTGACTAAACCCAAGATCATTCATAACTCTATTTAATGAACCCTCACGTAAAGAAAATTCTTGTTGTGCTGTTGTTAATTTTTTAGTTCCATATACTTTACGATAAATCTGTGTTGCAATATCATCCATTGTTCTGGCTTTACCAGTTTTTACATCAAGAGTACTAATTCCATATTGATAAAGATTTGCACTCATATCACCAGTATGCAATCCACCAATAGCCATTGCCGCAGTTGCATTTGGCATGTTGTAACCAAGTGCTGCACCTTTTACCTCTCGCATTGATTGCAAGAAGTTTGCACCACCACTTAGTCCATATCCAAGACTAAGAACATTTGCTGCTGCAACATCTTCACCAGGACCTGTAATACCTCCGTTAATAGCACTAAATGATGCAGCAGTTAAAGCACCTCTAGTCATTCCTGGCATACGTCGTGTTGCATTGTAAAAACCAGCAGCACGAGGCATTACAGTTGACATATCTGGAAGACCAGCAAATGCAGCAGATGCAACGCCTAATCCAATTTGTGTGCCAACTGTTCCTGATAATCCTATTTTAGAAACTAACCACGGCATCTGCCCGCCGTTGCCAGAACCACCCGTACCATTACTAAACTGAGCATTAGATACGCCTAGTCCCATGTTGGTGCCCTGTCCAACACCAGAAGATAAAATATTTTTAACTCCTGAAAGAGTTCCGCCAACTAATCCCTTTACACGTCTTAAAGATTGTTCAAGTTGGTCCATCTCTTTATTGATGGATTTAAGTCCTTTTGTGGCACCCGAAAGGTCTTTTAATGGATCGTTACTCGCCATTTAAATTCCTTCCTACTCTTATTTTGGCAACTTCTAACCAATTTAATCTTTCTCTTTTAGACATACTTTTTATGTCTTCTAGAGACCAACCTTTATACGTCTGTGTTAATGCCGACCATTCATAAAATAGTTGACCATAACTTGTATTACTAGAATTGAAATAAGGATCCTAAATTAATAGGAACCAGTACCTCACTTCCTGTTTCTGGGTCTGTAACAACTACGTCTTCAAATTGAGGACCAGGTGCTCTTTTATTAATTGCTTCAATAATTGTTCTGCGGTCAATAACACTCAATGCTTGAACTTGAGCAGCACTATACACTGGAGCAGAATCAATTTGAGTAACTGTTCCTTCTAATACGATAGTGCTTAATTCTGCAGATGTTTTGTCCATGTTATCAATCATTTTCTTTTGAACAATTCCATCTGGAAGACGAACAGTAAATTGACTCTTTTTACCTTTAACAGTAAACATACGATCATTTAATGGATCAGTAAGAATTTTGTTTTTAATATCGGCAGTTATATCAACCTCTACTAATTTTTCTTCATTGTCTACAAACACTGGAATTTTAACTTTGTTACCAAACGTAACTCTTAAAATCCCAAGCAAGAGAGCATCTCGATCTCCAATTAATAATTGATCAAGCATCTTTTCATCTGCTTTTTCATCACCAATTTTCACTGTTCCACGTTGTAAAATAATCATTAAGGCTTTTCCAATATTAGTTGTTTTTGCAATAGCCTCTTCATCTCTACCTGTAAGTTCACGAACTTCAGCAGTTCTGATAATCTCCCCAGTGGCTGTAATAAAGCCACCAGGAAGATCAACAGTTGTATCCGAAGGTGAATTGATTTCAGGCAGTACTTCCTTTGGCGTTTCATTGAGCGCCTTGTTTAACATATCGTTTGCCAATGCGGGATTAACCGCTGCATTAATTGTGTTCGTCATTGTTATCCTTTTGTTAGATTATGCTGGGAATGCTGCTGCTGAAGTTGTTAGATTTGCTGCCCAGTTAACATCAAAGCCCTCATGGACTAGAGTCATCTGTTCAACAAATAGAGCGTTATCACCAGCGTTTAGGTCTGAGTATGCCACAGCAGTTGGCCAGCAGTTATACACGTTAAAACGCATTGCTACATGGTCTGTTTGTGCCGCAGTTGTATCGGCTGGATTAGCGCCTGGAATTGGGTGTGATAATACTGCAATTTCTAAATCGCAACGGAAATTTTGAGTTGCAGTACGAGTTCCTCCACCTTGAACAGTTGCAAACATATTTCGCATCCAGTCATAGTTTTGGGTTGTATTTAGGATGACACCACGTTGTAATGTAATTGGAGCAAATGTGGTTTGTCCTGGAATTTGGTGAACGGTAGTGTTGTATCCACCTTCACGGTAAGGAATGGAGTCTGTCGTAACAGCCATACCTGATACAGATGTAAAACCAAGAGTCGCTGTTTGAAGAGCGGTTGTGGCTGTACTTGCTGTTGGTAATGCTTTAAACGTAACTAAAAACCGAAAGTTACGTAATGGATCGGTAATTAATGATGACCGATTATTAATGATTGTAGGCATTTATTTATTTCTCCTTCGGATTAGTTCAGCGTCTTTTGGCTGAGATCGATGACGATGAACTCTGCTGGATATTGAAGAGCCACACCAACTTGAATGTGTACTTCACCATTTGCAATTGTTTGTGCACTGTTATTTTCAGCATCACACTTTACAAAGTAAGCCTGTGCAGCAGTTGCTCCACGAAGTCCACCTTGGTTTCGGTATTCATTTAAAAATGAACCAATAGTTGTGTTAATACGTGACCATAAACGTTCATCATTGTTTTCAAAAATAGCAAACTCTGTAAGGTTCTTTAAATTCTTGCGAATGTAAATTAAAGAACGACGCATGTTTACATATTTATTTGCAGTTCCATCTTGCTTTAATGTACGTGCACCCATTACTGAAAGTCCAGCACCAGGAATTTGGCGGATTGGATTTACAGGAGAAGTACTTGCATTCATAGAATCTAATTCTGCAGAAGTAAATGTTTTTTCTACAGCAACAATTCCTAACACTGGACTTGCAATACCAGCAGGGGCTTTAAACACACCACGGCTAGCATCAGTAGATAGATATAAACCAACTACAGCACCTGCTGGCTCTATCTTACGAAGAGCGCCCGTGCCACGTCCCAGTGGATCTGATACATATACGTTGGGATAGTAAACAGCAGCATTGCTTGTATCCGCAAGGCTTCCAGCAAATGAAATTGCATTTGCTACTGTTAAATCAGGATCAGTTCCTAGAACTACAAATCCATTATTGTTTTCTGCCCAAGATGTTGCAGAATCAAATACTGCAATTGGAGTTGTTGAGGCTAATGCATTGACATTTGGAAGAAATAGTACTAATGGACGATCAAGAGATGTAAATCGTTCAAATACTGAAGAACCACTAGCCTTGTAACTAGTATAGTCAGTAGATACTGTTGCTGTTCCATTTGATCCGCTTGTTAACGGATATGTAGCACTTGTAATGTTTTGACCAGCATATCCAGCAAGAACAGCAACTGAAATATTTGGAGAAACGGTATTAATTACTGTTGGAGCATAATCACTAGATGTAGCATCAGCAAAAACAACATTTGAATATTGTTCAAGAAGAATGTCATCAGTAACATCATTTGCTACACCAGACTCTTTATAAAGAGTAAGAGTATAGGTACTTGCAACTTCACCAGCAGTAACTACAACTCTAAGATTGTTTCCATCTGTTCCAGCATTTTTAGATGTAACAGTTACTCTTGCGGTGCTACCTGAATCTACTAAATTTGTAGATGCAGCAACAGCATTAGCCGCAAGTAAACGTTGAACATAAAGTTCACGTCCACCATTAGCAAAGAATGAGCCAACTTGGAAGGTGGCTGGATATGAGGCGTTGTAACCTCCAAAGTATTTGGTAAATTCATACCAAGATGAAACAAGCGTTACTGTTTCTGGGCCTTGTGCAAAAGGTGCAACAACTGCGCCAGCAGCATCTGCAGTAACTCCATTAGGAATTACTGGTGGTAATAGGCGCTCACTAATGTAAACACCTGGACGGCTATAAGCCATGATTTCTCCTTACTAGTTGGGTAGGGGTTTCCTTATGGTGCCTGTATGGTGTACGAGATTGGCGTAAATTGACCACGACCAATTTTGGCGTTGCCAGTTGTGCCTGTGACGTTTAGTTCAAGAATCTTGTAGAACTTATTATAGAGTTCTGGTGCTATCTCGCTAGAGACACGCACTGTTATTGCATTTACAAATAAACGTTTTCCTTGTTCTGTAATATCTCTTTTTGAAACATCTAAAACATCCAAACGACGTGTGGTTCCAGCACTGGTGTTTGGACCAGTTTCTAAAACAGCAAATCGTAATGGAATTTTTGTATATAACAACTGCGCTAATATTTCTCGGTCATGTCTAGGTTGACGAGAATACGTTGTTATTTGATAATCAATATTTACTGGAATAGGCCAGTTAATTTCCCAATCATTAGTGGTTGAATTAAAGGCAGTTGTGCCATCAATTGTAGTTGGATTTGAAAGATAAGATGGTTTTGCTTTACCACGCATAGAACGTTGAAAATCTTCAGCAATATCAATCATGTCAATAGTTATGTAAGGATAACTTTGATTACGAATTTCTTGATCAGGTTGTCCAAACCAAACTCCTACTTTTCTAGTAGTGCCTGGAGTTACTGTGCCACCTGAAGCAACACTAGCAATGTTTGCATTTACTTTTGCATACTTAAAGGTAGTTAATGATGAAATTGCAGTAATTAAGTAAGAACCATTAAAAGGAGTACCTATACCAGAAACTGTTACGGTATCACCCACTTCAAATTCATGATTAGTAGAGGTTGTTAAAGTTACAACATTATTAGTAAGTGCTTTTCTTGTTATTGTTTTTGCAGCAGCAGAGGATGCCTTTTGATCTGTAACCGTCATCTCTTTAAGGAGATTACGAAGTGCTTCATCTTCATCTAGTAAGAAACTCATGAGGAGGCCTTCAAATGATGCGCTGTTCTATTCAATAAAAATTCTTCTGCTTTGGTTGTGCGGTTTTCATACCTACGAATTGCAGCAGTTGGTTGAGTGCCTGGAGTTCCGTACTCTAAATTTAAAACTTCACTACGGTGATCTGGGTGAGAACGAACTGAAAAGGCGCCATCATCATAAGAGACGTGCATGCCACGAACAATATGCTCAGGCCATCCAGAGGCACGGGTTTCAGCCCGAAGATGTGCAGACATCATGCGTGTAGTCTCAAGACTAGATTTGTTTAAAGAAGTCCTTATTTTAGAAAGGTAAGTCACTTCTTTTTCTTCGCTTTCGCTTTCGCTTTTGTTCCAACGTAAGCAGCACCAGCCAAATAGGCTACGGCTGTACCTGCAATAAGCGATGCGATAGCGGGACGTTTTTCTTTAGGGCGGAATCC
>Ga0209400_1003463_pt1 | contig 11483 bp, 10 predicted proteins | sample M_130807_EF_Meta_FD_187313 | JGI IMG/M metagenome (GOLD analysis project Ga0209400, IMG submission 187313) | Freshwater microbial communities from Lake Montjoie, Canada to study carbon cycling - M_130807_EF_MetaG (SPAdes) (version 2) | ecosystem: Environmental > Aquatic > Freshwater > Lake... | reverse complement strand
TGCAACGATTATGGTGATTATGGATGCTGATCGTTTCGGTGTTTCTCAGTTGCATCAACTTCGCGGTCGTGTTGGTCGTGGAACCTCACCCGGGCTCTGTCTTTTGGTGACTCAGTGCGAAGAAGACACGCCTGCTCGCGAAAGATTAAATGCTGTTGCCGGCACAGTAGATGGATTCGAGTTGTCTCGAATAGATCTTGAGCAACGCCGAGAAGGAGATGTACTTGGAGCCAGTCAATCTGGAACACAATCTCATTTGCGATTGCTCCGAGTTTTGCGCGATGAAGGGTTAATCGAGCAAGCCCGTGAGGATGCAGAGACCTTGATTGCTACAGATAATGATTTATCAGACTATCCTGCACTCAGGGCTGAACTTGCACAGCTACAGCGTGATCAAGCCGTTGACTATTTAGATAAGGGTTAATCAATTGAGAATCATCGCTGGGGTTGCAAAGGGTCGAACACTTGGAGTTGTAGCTGGTGCGACTCGGCCCACATCTGATCGAGCTCGCGAGGGCTTGTTCTCTTCCTTGACATCCGAATTTGGAACCTTCGAAGGCCTACATGTTTTAGATCTATTTGGTGGATCTGGTGCCATTGGATTGGAATCATTGTCTCGAGGGGCAACATCTGTTCACGTAGTTGAAAAAGATGATGAAGCACAAAAAACTATTGAAACCAACTTTGAAATTGTCAAGAAATCCAATCCAACGGGAAGTTTTCATTTGTATGGAATGAGCGCTGAGCGGTTCCTCAAAGATGCACCTAAAGATAAGTATCATCTTGTTTATATTGATCCACCGTATGACTTTTCTAATCAAGCTGTTGAAGATGTATTGAGTGCTTTGCATGACTACGAATTTCTAAGTTCTGATGCATTCATTGCAGTAGAGCGCACAGCGCGTGCGGCTCAATTTATATGGCCAGATGCTTTCGTGCCCGCGCGTGAGCGAAAATATGGGCAGGCAACCATTTATTACGCCAATTACCAGCCGTAAGAATGGATAACTGGGCTCAGTATTGCTAGCGTTTGGCACATGAAGCGCGCCGTATGCCCAGGATCCTTTGATCCCATCACATATGGGCACTTAGACATCATTGAGCGTGCAGCCCAGCAGTTTGATCACGTGGTTGTGGCTGTTCTGGAAAATCGCACTAAATCAAGTCTTTTCACCGTTGCTGAACGTATTGGGATGATTCAAGAAGTGACAACAAAGTTTCCTAATGTTTCAGTGGATTCATGGAGTGGACTACTTGTTGATTATTGCAAAAGCAATTCAATCCAAGCCATCGTTAAAGGTTTGAGAGCGGTTACTGACTTTGACTACGAATTGCAGATGGCTCAGGTAAATCTGCAGGGATCGGGTGTTGAAACTATGTTTATGGCAACATCGCCAGCTCACTCATTCTTGTCATCATCTCTTGTCAAAGAGCTGGCACATTACAACGGCGATGTTTCAACAATGGTTCCACCATCAGTTAATGAAGCACTTAAAGATCGAGTAGCGGGGAAATAAACAATGGATTCAGTAGATAAGTTAACATCAGCGATCACTCTGGTTGAAGAAGCACGTGGAGTTCCTTTGTCTGCAAGTTGCGTGGTTCATCGTGCCGAGATGCTAGAAATTCTAGATGATGCCCGTGAAGCTCTTCCAACAGATTTTGAATCTGCACGAAAGATAATCGAATCGCGTGATGCCATTATCGAAGAAGCGCGCGTTAGCGCAGAGCAGATGATCACTATTGCCCGTGAAGATGTTGCTCAAATGGTGGAACAGACATCAATCGTTCAAATCGCCCGAGATGAAGCGCGTAAGATTTTAGATGATGCTCGCGAAACTGCTGAGATAGAAAAGCAGGAGGTTGAGGATTACATCGATGGACGCCTTGCAACCCTAGAGGTCATTCTTAATAAGACGATGGATGCGGTTTCTCGTGGACGCGATCGACTAGCCGGCGCAAATGACAAGGATGTCTTGTCGCAACTAGCTGACGAGTAAAGGCTAATGAGCAAAGCCCCAGATTCTTTTAAACTCAATACCTACGAGTTACCTCGTCGTGCAGGTGAGATGAAAGAGTATGAGTTAGATATTGTTGTTAAAGAAAAATTTGGTGTTGACTTAATTTCAGTCCCAGCTGGAGAAGTTATTGAAATTGATGCCCGCCTGGAATCTGTTACTGAGGGCGTATTGCTCAGTGCTGATGTCTATGCCGTCGCCCAGGGAGAATGCATTCGTTGCTTAGATCCCGTTGAAATTGTGATTGAACGCAAGATTCAAGAGCTCTATAACTATGAGCCAACAAATGAGCGCGGCAAGAAAAAGCGAAAGAGTTCGACAGAGGACTTAACGAGTGAAGATTTAGATGTGGCTGATGAGTTCATGATGGAGGGGGACATCCTTGATCTGGAGACCCCCATACGAGATGCGATTGTCCTGTCATTACCCAGCAATCCTCTGTGCAGCCAAGATTGCCTGGGTCTATGCCCTGAATGTGGCGGCAAGTGGGCCGAACTGCCTGAAGACCACGCCCACGAAGTTATTGATGCCCGTTGGGCCAGTCTGGGCGGCTTGACGCTGGAAGACCCCGATTTCAAGATTTAGCCTTTTTAAGGGATACTTACCCTCTGCAGCCCAGTGGCTGCTTCAGGATTAGGAAGAGGTTCCAACAGTGCCAGTACCAAAGCGAAAAATGTCGCGTTCAAAGACGCGCTCACGTCGTAGCCAGTGGAAAACTACTGCAGCCTCTCTATCAACATGCGGACAATGCCAGCAGCCTAAGTTGCAGCACACAGCATGCCCAACGTGCGGTACATACAACCGTCGCCAGGTATTAGAGGTCTGATCTGAGTTCAATGCTCAGTGAGCAGCTGGGAGTAACACTCGATCCAGCTTTGCTCGAATTAGCCTTTACCCATCGTTCATATGCCTATGAATCCGGAAGTAAAGAAACTAATGAGCGCCTTGAATTTCTTGGTGATTCAGTTCTTGGTTTAATTGTTACTGAAGAACTCTACAAACGTTATCCAGATTTTGATGAAAGTCGCCTTTCACCATTGCGTTCAGGTGTTGTCAATATGCGTGCGCTCGCAGATATTGCGCGCGGATTGCAGCTAGGGCAATACATTCGTCTTGGAAAAGGCGAAGAGGTAACCAACGGGCGCGATAAGAACTCACTGCTTGCCGATGCTCTCGAAGCATTGATTGGCGCTATTTATATGCAATTTGGTTTTGATAAATGCACTGAAATAGTTCGTACGTTAATTACACCGACAATGGATTCCGCTGTTGCACGAGGTGCTGGCCTTGATGGAAAAACAGCGCTACAAGAATTAGCGGCATCACTTGGCAAAGGTGCACCTGAATATATTGTCAGCGAAGATGGCCCAGACCATGACAAAAATTTCACCGCTGTTGCAATGTTAAGCGGACAAGCATTGAGCGAAGGCACTGGAAAGAGCAAGCGAGAGGCTGAACAGGTAGCCGCACGCGCAGCCTATGAAGCGCTAAAAACCACCTTTCCGCAAGCCTAAATTCACTAAAAACACGCTCCAGAGACGATAGGTTTGCCGCGTGTATTTGAAGAGTATGACGCTCAAGGGCTTTAAGTCCTTTGCTTCTGCGACGACTCTTCGACTCGAACCCGGAATCACCTGCGTGGTTGGTCCCAATGGTTCAGGTAAATCAAATGTAGTAGATGCCCTCACCTGGGTTATGGGTGAGCAAGGCGCAAAATCACTGCGTGGCGGCAAAATGGAAGATGTCATCTTTGCTGGAACAAGTGGGCGCGCTCCACTTGGACGTGCTGAAGTTTCGCTAACAATTGATAACTCAGATGGCGCACTTCCGATCGACTACACCGAAGTAACTATTTCTAGAATTCTTTTCCGTAATGGGCAAAGTGAATATCAAATCAACGGTGAAGCATCCCGATTATTAGATATTCAGGAGTTATTGAGCGATTCAGGAATTGGTCGCGAGATGCATGTGATTGTTGGTCAAGGCCAACTCGATGCAATCTTGATGGCTACTCCTGAAGAGCGCCGTGGATTTATTGAAGAAGCAGCTGGTGTGCTTAAGCACCGCAAGCGTAAAGAAAAAGCTCTTCGAAAATTAGATTCAATGCAGGCAAACCTTGCACGTATTCAAGATTTAACAGTCGAACTTCGTCGTCAACTACGACCACTTGGAAAGCAAGCAGAAGTTGCCAAGAAAGCAGCAACGATTCAAGCAGATTTGCGTGATGCAAAACTTCGTTTGCTTGCTGATGACTTTATTTCTATGTCAAAAACTCTAGAACTAGAAGTTGCCGATGAAACTGCGTTGCGCGATAAACGTTCTGCAGTTGAAGCTGAAGTTGATTCAGTTCGACGTCGTGAAGAAGCACTCGACGCGCAAGCCGCACATGAGGGCCCTCTTTTGGTTGCAGCCCAAGAAACCTATTACAGCCTGAACTCTCTGCGTGAAAAATTTCGTGGAACACAAAGCCTGGCCCAAGAGCGATCACGCTTTCTCAATGAAGAAGCAGAAGAAGCCCGCACATCTGGCCGCGATCCAGAAAGCTTAGATAAAGAGGCTGCGTCATTGCGTCTTGAAGAAAGCGAACTTCGAGCAAATGTTATTTCCGCACAGCAAGCATTAGTCCAGGCAACATCGGTTCTCGCAGCGGCAGAGAGTGCTTTGAAAAGTGATGAAGACACAATCGCTGCTGCCATGCGAGCTATCGCCGATGCGCGCGAAGGAACAGCGCGTCAAGAAGGCCACATTAAGTCTTTGCAGGCACGACTTGAAGCTATTGCAGGAGAGATTGAACGTCTTACTAAATCTCGCGATGATGCCCAGTCCCGCGTCGATAATGCACAACGTGAATATTCTTCACATGAGCTAGAAATTGCTAGTGCTGACTCTGGCGAGCTAGGACTTGATTCACAGTTTGAGGGCGCTAAGTCTCAACTTGAAACTGCCAAAGCTACGGTCAATGAATTAGTAGATGCTGAGCGTGCAGCAGATCGTGAGCGAAACGCGATAGAAGCAAAGCTTGAGGCCATGAAATTAACCTCACAAAATCGCGACGGCGCATCGGCGCTACTGCGTGATTCTCGTGGAGTTTCTATTCTGGGCAGCATTGCAGGCTTGATCGAAATTGATAACGGTTGGGAATCTGCAGCCGCCGCCGCACTTGGAACCTTGGCTGATGCCGTTGTTGTGCAGGATCTTTCATCTGCTGTGACAGCACTGACAACTTTGCGTAATGAAAATCTAGGACAGGCAGATGTCTTGGTTTTTGAACCAGGCCAGACTGGTAATGGCAATATTCCTTCAGGCCTAACGCCGCTGTCGGCGCATATTCGTTCAAGCACAATTGGTGACTTATTGGCTTCACTGCTTGCCTCTACTGTCGTTGCTGAAAATGCCAATGCGGCTGAAGCGATTTTGCGATCTCATCCGGGCGTCACCGTTGTTACCCGAGATGGCGATGTGATCTCTCGTGGCCGAGCACGCGGTGGTTCAAAATCTTCTTCCTCGCTCATTGAAATCAAGGCCCTCATTGAAGGCCTTGAAAGCAAGTTGCAGGAGGTAGCACATAACTGTGATCGCTTAAAGTTTGAAATCTCTACTGGAACGACAGAACTTGCTTCGCGCCAAAGTGAATTTGATGCAGCGCTGTCAAAGCTCAATGAATCAGATGCACGCATTGCAGCCCTGACTGAGCAGTTGGCAGTTTCTGGTCAAAACATGAAATCTGCTATGGCAGAAGTTGAGCGACTTAATACCTCAATTAATGAGGCATCTGCAGCAAAATCTCGCGATGAGGGGGAAATCCTCATCGCGCAAAATCAATTGCAACAACGCGGTGAAGTGGCAGAGCCTGATCACTCTCATGCAGAAGATTTGCGCAATCAAGTTTCAGTGGCTCGAACCTCTGAAGTTGAAGCGCGCTTGGCTGTTCGAACCATTGAAGAGCGCGTTGATTCAGTAGGTGCGCGCGCTTTGGCATTGGAGCAATCTGCACAAGCAGAGCGTGATGCTTCAGAGCGTGCAATTAGTCGCCGAAGCGCACGTGCGCGAGCTGCCGTTATTTCACAAGCAGTAGCAGAGGCTGCATATGAAGCACTGATTCATATCGAACGTTCAATTTCAAAAGCTGCAGTAGATCGTGGACGCCTTGAAGAATCTCGCTCAGCACGCGAGGGTGAGACATTGACGGTTCGTACGCGAGGACGCGAATTAACATCTGAGCTTGAGCAGTTGACAACTAGTGTTCATAAAGATGAAATCGCTCGCGCCGAACAAAGACTTCGCATTGAAACACTTGAAACAAAGACTGTCGAAGAGTTTGGAATCGATACAACCACTTTGGTCAATGAATATGGACCAGATAAGGATGTCCCTACGTTCCACGAAACAGATGAAGGCGAAATAATTGCAACAGAACTTGTTCCATACCGTCGCGATCAGCAAGAGAAGCGTCTTGCATCTGCCGAACGGTCACTGAATTTATTGGGCAAGATCAACCCACTTGCACTTGAAGAATTTACATCGCTAGAAGAGCGCTTGAAGTTCTTGGCTGAGCAGCTTGAGGATCTTAAGAACACTAAAAAGGATTTGCTGGATATTATTAAAGAGGTTGATGATCGAGTTCAATCAATCTTCATGGAGGCGTTCACAGAAACTGCTAAGCACTTCGAGGACATTTTTGCTCGCTTGTTCCCAGGCGGAGATGGTCGCTTGATTCTTACAGATCCAGATAATCCATTAACGACCGGCGTTGATGTCGAAGCACGCCCTCCGGGAAAGCGCATTAAGCGCCTTTCACTCTTATCTGGTGGCGAAAAATCTCTCACAGCCGTTGCGATGTTGATTGCAATCTTTAAGGCTCGACCAAGTCCTTTCTATGTTCTAGATGAGGTCGAAGCAGCACTGGATGATGTCAACCTTGGACGTTTACTTGTTGTGCTTGAAGAACTTCGCGCTAGTTCACAGTTGATCATCATTACTCACCAAAAGCGCACCATGGAAATTGCAGATGCGCTCTATGGCGTGACAATGCGCGGTGATGGTGTTACTGAAGTTATTTCACAGCGCCTGCGCGAATCTGACGCTAGCTAAGGTTTAGTTCGATGGGTCTTTTTAGTAAGTTCATCGCCAAAGTAAAGGGCACAAATGATTTTTCACCTGCCGATTGGGCGGAATTAGAGCAAGAGCTTTTAGCATCGGATCTGGGCCCAACCCTGACGAAGAATTTCCTAGAAGCTGCAAAGAAGGTTAAGAGCGATAACGCAGAGCTGGCATTGATTGAGATCTTGACATCGAATCTTTCAAAAAATTCTCATGAACCTGTGTTGGTTGCTGGAACGACCACAATTATGGTCGTTGGTGTCAATGGCACAGGAAAAACTACATCTGTTGCTAAGCTTGCCTCGTATTATAAAAAAAGTGGGAAAAGTGTTGTCCTCGCTGCAGGTGACACATTTCGCGCTGCTGCAGTTGATCAGTTAAAAACCTGGGGGAGCCGAATCGGAGTACTCGTCATTTCAGGAAAAGATAATGGCGATCCCGCCTCCGTTGCATTTGATGGAGCAAAAAACGCCCATGAATCTGGCAGTGATATTTTTATAATCGATACAGCGGGGCGATTGCATAATAAGAACGATTTAATGGCAGAGCTCAGCAAAGTAAAGCGTGTCGTTGAAAAAGTCTCACCTATAAATGAAGTTCTCTTAGTTATTGATGCAACAACCGGCCAAAATGGATTACAGCAGGCAAAGATATTTACCGAATGCGTTGAGGTCACAGGAATTGTCCTAACAAAGCTAGATGGAAGCGCCAAGGGCGGGGTGGCCCTTGCTATTGAGGCAGAGTTGGGAATCCCGATCAAATGGGTGGGTACGGGCGAATCTGAGTCCGATTTTGCCCTCTTTGATGCTCAGAGCTATATCAAGGGGTTGTTGTCGTAACTCAGATTTAACAAAGAAGGGGTCTTTGTCACGCTCCTGAAACGGTATGTGCGATATTTCGTAACTGCGCTGCTAGAAGGTTTGGACATCTCAAAGGCGAGAGTTTTTCTTAACCTTTATGAAAGCAGATGCGACTATGGAAGAGACAGTTTTAAATTCTGGTGACACAGCCTGGATGTTAATAAGTACGGGCTTAGTTGTTTTAATGATTCCGGGCCTTGCGCTGTTCTACGGTGGCATGGTTCGCGTTAAGAGCGTCCTTAATATGATGATGATGTCATTTGGAGCACTGGCGATTGTTTTTGTCTTGTGGATTGCATTTGGTTTTTCAATGGTGTTTGGAGATTCCGTAGGCGGCCAAGGTCTAATTGGAGATATCGGTCAATTTACTTTTTTAAAGGGTTTGGATAATTCAACTGCCCTGATTGGAACTATCCCGGCGGCAGTCTTTGTTGCCTTCCAAGGAATCTTCGCGGCAATTACAGTTGCACTAATTTCAGGTTCAATTGCAGATCGCGCAAAATTTGGTGCATGGATGGTGTTTGCAGGTATCTGGGCAACACTTGTTTATTTCCCAGTTGCGCACTGGGTTTTTGCTTTCGATGACTTTGTTGCTACAACAGGTGGATGGATCACAAATGATCTAGGCGCACTCGACTTTGCTGGCGGAACTGCTGTTCACATTAACGCGGGCGCTGCTGGATTAGCACTTGCTTTCATTCTTGGAAAACGTGTTGGCTTCGGAAAAGTTCCGATGAGACCACACAGCTTGCCTTTGGTGATGCTCGGTGCAGCACTTCTGTGGTTTGGTTGGTTTGGATTCAATGCTGGATCGGCGATTGCATCAAATGGGACCGCTGGTTTGGCTCTGCTCAATACGATTGGTGCCACCACAGCGGCAGTACTTGCCTGGCTGCTAGTTGAAAAACTTCGCGATGGTCATGCAACAAGTCTTGGCGCTGCATCAGGTGTTGTTGCAGGACTGGTTGCGATTACACCAGCTTGTGCTTTTGTTGGTGCAAGTGGCGCACTCTTGATAGGCGCAGTTGCAGGCGGACTTTGCGCACTTTCTGTAGGGCTCAAATTTATGCTGGGATATGACGATTCACTTGATGTTGTTGCGGTTCACCTTGTGGGTGGAATCGTGGGAACAATCATGATCGGCTTTGTGGGTGTGGACGTTGGCCTATTCAATGGCGGCGGAACAGAACAACTTGTGAAGCAAACTGTTGGCGCAGCAGCAGTGCTTATCTATTCATTTGCAGCAACTTTGATTATTGGAAAAATTGTAGATTTGACAATGGGCTTCAGAATCACAGAAAATCAGGAGCTCACGGGTATCGATATCGCAATCCATGCCGAGCCTGCATATGAGTTGTCAGATAATAGCCAGGGTAGTGTTTTTGAATTTTCGAGAGGGGCATAAGGATGAAACTTATTACTGCGATAATTAAGCCGTATAAATTAGAAGATGTTAAAAATGCGCTTCAAGCTGCCGGGATAACAGGCATGACAGTCTCTGAAGCAAGTGGTTTTGGTCGTCAAGGCGGACACACGGAGGTGTTTCGGGGTGCTGAATACACCGTTGATCTAATTCCGAAGGTGCGCCTTGAGGTACTTGTTAATGACAACGATGCAGCGGCTATAGTCGATGTGATTGTGAAGGTAGCTTCAACTGGCTCAATCGGTGATGGAAAGGTTTGGACATCGCCTGTTGACCAAGTGATTCGTGTTCGCACGGGTGAACGAGGCTCTGAAGCAATTTAACAGGGGTTGAAGTACTCTTCAGTTCTTATGTTTGAGTCCCTGACATCCCGCTTTAGCGGAGCATTTTCTTCACTTCGCTCACGCGGAAAGATTTCATCCTCGGATATCGAATCAACCTGCGAAGAAATTCGTCAGGCATTGCTGGAATCTGATGTGGCTTTGTCTGTTGTTGAAGACTTCATTGCCGATATTCGTCAGAAGTCTTTGGATGCATTGCCAACATTGCAGTCAGGCTCTAACCAAGCAAATGCCATCTTTGAAATCGTTAATGCAAGCCTGATTGAAATTCTTGGGGGACAGGCACGCAGAGTGCGCTTTGCAAAGAACCCTCCAACAGTCATCATGCTTGCTGGTTTACAGGGTGCCGGTAAAACTACTTTGGCTGGCAAGCTTGCAAAGTTTTATGCCGATCAAGGAAATACGCCGTTATTAGTTGCATCAGATCTACAACGCCCAAATGCTGTGACACAGTTGCAGGTAGTTGGTGAATCAGTCAATGTTCCTGTCTTTGCACCTGAATTAGGTAACGGCCAGGGCGATCCTGTGAAGGTTGCAAAGGCTGGTATTGAGTTTGCAAAATCTAAGCAGTACAACATGGTCATCGTTGATACGGCGGGTCGGCTAGGTGTTGACGAAGAACTGATGAAACAGGCATCTGAGATTCGTGATGCTGTTAAGCCTGATGAAATTTTATTTGTTGTCGATGCAATGATGGGCCAGGACGCTGTTAGAACATCACAAGCGTTCTTAGATGGTGTTGGTTTTGATGGAGTAGTCCTGACAAAGCTAGATGGTGATGCTCGCGGCGGTGCAGCACTTTCTATTGCCTCGATGACAAAGCGTCCAATCATGTTTGCATCTACCGGTGAGAAGTTGCATGAGTTTGATATTTTCTACCCAGAGCGCATGGCATCTCGAATCCTGGGTCTAGGCGATGTCGCAACATTGGCTGAGCAGGCCAAGAAAGCTTTTGATTCAGATACATCTGCCAAGTTGGAAGCAAAGTTTGCAAGCGGGGAAGATTTCACTTTAGAAGACTTCCTTGAACAACTGCAGGCCATGTCCAAGATGGGAAACATGTCCAAGATTCTTAGAATGTTGCCGGGTGCTGGCCAGATGAAAAAGCAGATTGAAAACTTTGATGAGGGTGAGATTCTTCGGACTAAGGCAATAGTTCAGTCCATGACACCTGCAGAGCGCCGGGAACCCAAACTTCTCAATGGCTCGCGCCGTGCACGAATTGCGTTGGGGTCGGGCCGAAAGGTTTCGGATGTAAATAATCTGGTGGATCGATTTAGCGCTGCGCAAAAGATGATGAAGCAGGTTCGAAACGGTGGGATGCCTGCCGGAATGCCTCCCGGAATGGGCATGCCAGCGATGCCAAAGGTGGCCAAGCCAAACAACAAGAAGAAGTCCAAATCAGGCAATCCAGCTAAGCGAGCGCTAGAACAGGGTCAATAACCCTCGATTTCGCATCTGGCCCCTTGAATGGCAGAATTGGGAACCTGTTGAAGGGGCCCTCTACCCCCAGCAACATCCACAATTCGATAGTCATATGAATTGATCGCGCACCCCGCTGCGATTGATACGCATGGCACACAAATACAGGAGTACAAATTTCTTGGCTACAAAAATTCGTTTAATGCGCATGGGCAAAATCCGCACACCATTTTTCCGCGTTGTTGTTACAGATGCGCGTAAGGCACGTAATGGTCTATCAATTGAAGAAATTGGTCGCTATGTACCAGGACAAGAGCCA
>Ga0209400_1003456_pt1 | contig 11499 bp, 5 predicted proteins | sample M_130807_EF_Meta_FD_187313 | JGI IMG/M metagenome (GOLD analysis project Ga0209400, IMG submission 187313) | Freshwater microbial communities from Lake Montjoie, Canada to study carbon cycling - M_130807_EF_MetaG (SPAdes) (version 2) | ecosystem: Environmental > Aquatic > Freshwater > Lake... | reverse complement strand
GGAAAAATTCAACTGGCTGGTGACCTGGCGGGCACAGCAGCGGCACCCACGGTACCTGGTCTGGCCTTGAAAGCGGATGCAGCTCTAGTAAACGCTGAATTAAATCTGAAGGCGAATGCAGCTGAAGTGAACGATGCCTTGGCGCTAAAAGCAAATTCAGCGGAAATCAGGACTTTACTTCGCGAAAAAGAAATAATTGAAAACAAAAGTATAAATGTACTTGCAGATGCAGGCTCAGATACCAAATACCCGACCGTCAAATCGGTGAAGACCTATGTGGATGCTCAAGTGGCTGGAGCTACGATAGCGGATGCAGATGCAAGTACCAAAGGAAAAATCCAATTGGCAGGAGACCTAGCGGGAACGGCAGCGGCACCTACGGTACCTGGTCTGGCCTTGAAATTAGATGCAAATCAAAAAGGGGTAGCGAATGGTGTGGCCACTTTAAATGCTTCGGGCATTATTCCATCCAGTCAATTGCCTCCAGTTACGGTGTCTTCTACCACGGTTGTGGGAAGTGATGCTGCGATGACAGCCCTTTCCAATGCAACAGTGGGAAGTATTGCTGTACGCACCGACGTAAGCAAAAACTATGTGTTGAGTGCATTGCCTGCAAGTACTTTAGGCAACTGGATCGAATTATTAACCCCTGCTGCACCTGTGCAAGCGGTAAACGGCTACACGGGGTCTGTCAACTTGACCAAAACGGATTTGGGCCTAAGTAATGTCAACAACACCTCGGATCGTGAAAAGCCAATTTCTAGAGCGGCGCAAGATGAATTGGATACAAAAGCGGATGGAGCAACTGTGGATGCAGCTTTGGCTACTAAATATAATTCTGCAGATGCTACGGCCGCTTTAGCATTAAAATTGGACGCAAATAAAGTGGCAGTTGCCAACGGGGTAGCCAGCTTGGATGCCTTAGGCAAAGTTCCTACAGATCAAATCCCAGCCATTTCTTTTTCAAGTGTCAAGGTATTGGGATCTGAGGCCGATATGTTGGCCCTAAGTAGCGCTGTAGTAGGAAGTGTGGTGATTCGTACGGATATCAACAAAAACTACGTATTGGCCGCAGCGAATCCATCCGTGAGAGCCAATTGGATTGAATTGTTGACTCCTGCACCACCGGTCCAAACGGTAAACGGCTACAGTGGCAACGTATCCATCGCCAAAACGGATCTTGGCTTGGGCAATGTGCAAAACACCAGCGATGCGGATAAGGTAATTTCTACTAGAACCCAGACGGCACTCGATACCAAAGTAGATAAGGTAACCGGCAAAGGTTTGTCGACAAACGATTACAGCACAGCTGAGAAAACCAAACTTGCCGCCATCACGGGGACCAACACCGGAGATCAAGACCTGTCTTCCTTTGCCACCACTTCAGCACTCAATAATAAAGTAGACAAGGTAACCGGCAAAGGCTTGTCGACGAACGATTACAGCACAGCTGAGAAAACCAAACTTGCAGCCATTACTGGCACCAACACCGGAGATCAAGATTTATCTTCTTATGCCACTACTGCTGCACTTGCTCTAAAAGCGCCACTAGCCTCTCCAACCTTTACCGGGACAGTCACTACGGCTGCGATTACTACTGGGGATCTTAGTTCAACCGCTGTGACCGCACCTACCTACGCTTCTACCCCAAGAACCTTGACCTATTCCGGATCAACTATCTCTTGGAATCCTACCCAAGGCTTAAATGCGGCAATTACCTTGACTCAGAATAGTACCTTGAGTTTTACGGCAGCACCTCCAGTGGGATCTTACGGAACGGTGGTTCTTACCCAGGATGCCACAGGTAACAGAACGATTACTTTACCTACGATTACGAATGTGACCAATAAAGTGTTGGGATCTACTTCTACCAGCACAGTGGCCTTGTCCACAGCTGCGAATTCAAAAGACATCTTGAACTTTTACTACGATGGCTCTATCGTCTATTGGAATATCGGTCAAGGGTATGGTGCAGCTAGTACAACTAATTCTGGACCAACAAACCTAGCATCTAGTGTTACGGGTACTTTAGGAGTTGCAAATGGAGGAACTGGGGCCATAACCTTGACAGGGTTGGTGAAGGGAAGTGGAACCAGTGCCTTGACCGCAGCAGTGGCAGGCACGGATTACCAAGCGCCACTTACACTCACGACCACAGGTTCTGGTGCGGCTTCCTTATCAGGAAATACCTTGAATATCCCATCCACCACGAATTATGCCTTACCTACAGCAAGTGCCTCCACAGTAGGTGGTGTAAAAGTAGGTACCAATTTGAGTATTGATGGAAGCGGAGTGTTGAGTGCGGATCTGAGCGCTGCGAATATCTCTGGAACTGTGGCTGTAGGCAAAGGCGGAACTGGGGCCACTACCCTGACAGGCTATGTAAAAGGAACAGGCACTACAGCGATGACAGCTAGCGCAACCATTCCTCTGGCAGATGTCACTGGAGCAGCGCCAATCGCTTCTCCAACCTTTACCGGAACGCTTACCGCTCCTATCTATGCCTCTACACCACAGGCCTTAACGGATGCTGCCACCATCAGCTGGAATCCTTCCAATGGATTGAATGCAAGTGTCACCCTAGGCGGAAATAGAACCTTGAGTTTTTCAACAACACCAGCAGCTGGCGCTTATGGAACCTTGGTGGTGACGCAAGATGCGACAGGAGGGAGAACCTTAACCCTGCCTTCTACTACTAACAAAGTATTGGGATCCACTTCTACCACGACCATTGCCTTATCCGCTGCAGCAGGAGCTAAAGACATCATTAACTTCTACTACGACGGGACCAACTGCTATTGGAATGTGGGCCAAGGGTACGGAACTGCAGCAACGGCAGCGAGCACCAATTTGGCTTCAAGTGTCTCAGGTACCCTTGCGGTAGCCAATGGAGGAACGGGAGCAGCTACGCTGACTGGTTATGTAAAAGGAGCTGGAACTGCTACGATGACTGCAAGCGCAACTATTCCAGTGGCTGATATTTCTGGCACCTTGCCAGTAGCTAATGGAGGCACGGGAGCGGCTACGCTTTCTGGTTTGCTTAAAGGAAATGGCACAAGTGCAATGACGGCGGCAACTGCTGGAACAGATTACCAAGCGCCATTAACCTTAACCACTACAGGAACAGGGGCAGCAAGTTTGTCAGGAACGACCTTAAATATTCCTTCTGTTTCAACAGTTAGACTAAACAGTGACGAGTTTACAGCAACTGCAGCACAAACTGCATTCACATTCACCCCGGCTAGCAGTAATACAGGGGCGGTTCAAACTCCAACGAGTAAGCCCTTTATGTATATCAATGGAACTAGGATAAAGAATTCAGCCTATACGTGGACCTCTGGAACTACAGTAACCTACGTTCCAGCGAATAACAATAGCTACGTCCTAGTTGCTGGAGATCGTATTCAATTTGATTATGCGTATTGATTGTGAAAATCAACGGCTTAATTCTACTCGTACTTATACTTGCCTTTAACCATGCAGTAAAAGCGCAAACGGTTACTGACCCATGGGCTACTTTAGGAGCATCTAATATCCAAACAGCTTTTATAGCTATGGATGCGTCTAATAATTTATATGTAACGAATAAGATAAATTCCACTATCAGTAAGATTACACCCAATGGAACGGTAACTCAAGCTTGGGCAAGCTTGGGAGCTGGTTCAAACCCATATGGGATTACTATAGATGCTGCAGGCAATTTATACACTGTTAATAGAGGTACTCCTGGACCATATACCGTAAGTAAAATAACACCTACGTCAGATGGGAGCAGCGGAACTGTTATCCAAACTTGGGCAAGCTTGGGAGCCGAAGCGTACACCATTTCCGTTGATGCTTCAGGGAATTTGTATGTTCCATTTATAAGTACTAATAAAATTGCGAAAATCGTCCCAGCAAATGGAGGAGCGACAGGTACCATTACCAATCCATGGGTCACATTAGCTACTGGAGCCAATCCTTTCTCCATTTCATTCGATGCTTCAGGGAATTTATACAGCGCGAACTCAAATAATACGATTAGTAAAATAACCCCAGCAGGGGTTGTAACTCAGGCTTGGGCAACCTTAGCCACTAGTTCAAACCCACAGTTTATGGTATTTGACCTTAGCGGAAATATGTATGTCAGTTGCTGGGGGACCTCTACTGTAAGTAAAATTAATACAAGTGGATCGGTAACGAATGTTTGGTCAGTAGGCACCTCTGTATGGCCAGCGGGAATTGTATTGGATTCAGATGGAAATGTTTTTACGGCGAATTACAATAACCATACCGTCAGTAAAATTACTTCAAGCGGAACGGTAACTCAGGCTTATGCAACGCTGGCTACTGGATCTTACCCATTTTATTTAGCAAAAGATGCGAGTGGAAATTTGTACACCACTAACATGGGAAATGGTACGGTTAGTAGAATTTCAAGTCCAAATATCTATACTAATTCGTTCGGCCAAAAGGCATCTCTCTTAGACGTAAACTCCATAATAAGCCCAGAGGGGGGCGCGAATTTTGGAACAGGAAGAGATATTTATGGTAAAAGATACAATACAACAGGGATTTCAACGACCAGCGGAACGGTAGGTTCAACTACTGCCGTATTAGGAGGGATTATTGGTGCTACCAATGCGATAAGTGCGAGTATAGGTGTTTTATATAGTACAGATATAAATTTTGGAACGTCTACAAGCACAACGATTCAATCAAATGTGGGTGCTGGAACCTACACGAGCAGCATCTCAGGGCTTTCTGCAGCTACAAACTATTATGCGAAAGCGTTTGTAACAAATAGTGCCGGAACAAACTATGGCAGTGTGGTAAATTTTACAACGGCTGCAGCTTCTTCACCAGCTTCCTTTGGCTTCTCTAACAGCAATCTTTCTGGGAATTTACCCAACTACTATCTGGCTGCATCCAACTTAACACTTTCTCAATTACCTACTGCTTGGACTATTCAGTGGATCCATAGAACAGATGAATCAACTGGTAATAATGGGGCTGATGGAATGCTTTGGTTCTTTAGAAATCCTAGTACTACAGGAAAATATTCTACAGATATGCATTTATATCAAATTAATGGCAACTTGCAGTTTTGGTATAATAATGATTATCTAAATACCGATGCTATCATGACTGGTCTTACTCAAAGTACGATTTATAAGTTAGCAGTGACTTATGATGGTACTAATCTCAGGACTTATTCAAACGGTACGCTAATTTCCACAAAAGCTATAAACATAACCGTAAAGCCAAGCAATAGTACACTGAGGATGGGTTCTAATGTAGCTCGAACTGTTGATGAATTTAGAATTTGGGATAGTGCATTAACTCAGGCTCAAATTGCTGCCAACCAAAGCTCTTCCGTAATAGGAAGTACAGGCCTTATGTTGTATTACAACTTTAACCAAGGAACTACTGGATCGAATAACACGTCAATAACTAGTGTCACAGATCAATCGGGAAATAATAGAAATGGGGTATTCTATAATATGCCATTAACTGGAAGTACCAACAATTTTGTCACCTCAATTGCTGGGTTTTAAATAATGAAAAAAATTCTCACCCTCCTCTTCTTGCTCACCGCATTGCTTTCCAATGCACAAAACACCTTGGATAATGTTGGACTAACTAATGCTACTCCAGCGTCTGTAGCCTATTCATTGCGTCAACTCAGTAATAGCTACACTGGACCTTTAGTTAGGGTCAAAGTGGGCGCCTCCTTTTACGATGTATATCCAGATGCGAGTACAAAAAAATTTAGTTTAAGTTCCAAAATCTCAGCATCCATCAGCACCTACAATGCGGCAGTTGCTGCGGCAAGTACCAATGCCCTAAGCACAATCATCTCGGGATCCACAGATGCCACGTTAGCGATTTGGTACGATCAAAGTGGCAATGGGGTGCATGTGTTATCGAGTAGCCCGAATGCAAAAATCATAACGGCGGGGAATGTGAACACAATGAATGGGCAACCCACCGTAAGCTTTACTGGCACGAACTCTTACCTAACTTCTTCGACAACGGTGAATTACAGTTCGCAATCAAATGCAACTGTAAATGCAGTCGCTCAAGACGTGGCGAGTACCAATTATATTTCAGGCATACTTTCCACAGGAGATAATGGTGGTTGGGGATTGTGTTATGACCCTACCACTACCATTAAAGGCTATTGGGTAGACGCTTCCGGAGGAAATGGAGCACTTTCAAATGAGCTTACTACTGAAGCGAAAATAGTTACTGGTACAATAGGTACCATTGCTAGTGGAACTAGTTCATTTATTTATATTAATGGAACGCAAAAAGGTACTAAAGTGGCACAATCCATTTCTAATGGAACCACCGATAGAATTTACGTAGGGTCAAGGGGTAATTTTTCAGGGAGACAATTTATTGGGAATATTTCCGAGACGATGATGTTTCCAAAAACATTAAGTGCTTCCGAACAAGCAGCCTTAGAATCTAGTCAGTCCATTTTTTTAGCTCCTAGCGTAACCATCACCTCCAGTGCCTCTGGAGCGGTTTGTGCCGGAACAAGTGTCACATTTACGGCAAACGTAACCGGATTATCAAATCCTACCTATCAATGGACCAAAAATGGAATAGGCATTCCAGGTGCCAATTCAGCTACCTATACCACCACCACGTTAAGCAATAACGATCAAATCAAGGTTTGGGTCAATGCCGGGATCAATCCTAGCAGCATTGTATCCAATGGATTAAAACTAAACCTAGATGCGAGTAATCCAGGAAGTTATTCGGGTTCTGGGAATAACTGGTATGACTTGAGCGGGAATAACAATCACGGTACCTTAATGAATAGTCCTACGTTTGATTCGGGCAGCGGAAGTATCGTTACCAATGGAACAAACCAATACATATCCATTCCACAGATTAGTACGGCGAACACGAACATTACCATGCAAGTCTGGGTCTATGTCAACCTGAATACCACTGGAACATTTCTAAAAAATGGGACAGGTGGTGGAGGATACTCCATAGGAATAGGAAACGGAGCGTATGATCAGGTAGGTAGCAATGTGGTGTTGTTACTTTATGGGCGCGGTTGGATAGGCACGGGTGTTAGTTATGGTACGACAGGCTGGAAATTAGTTACCCTGACCTTGGACGGATCATCTACAGCTAAAGCCTATGTAAATGGCAGTTTGATAGGTACATATACCTGGTCTACTCCTACTGTACCCGCTGGTCCCTTGAATATAGGCGCAAACATTGGCGATGGGAACATCTATTACAACGGAAAATTTGCGGCTGCCTATTTTTATGATAGAGCATTGACCTTAGCCGAGATAACTCAAAACTACAATGCCTTTGCGACCAAAACCACCGGCTACAGTTCAAATGCGATTACAGCTTCCATCTCCGGCTCAATTCCAATCATTACCGTCACGGGCGATGCTTGTGCCAACAAAACAACCTTAGGTGTTCCTTCGGGAGCCACCGCATACGCTTGGTATAAAGACAATGTGGCGATAGGGGGTGCTACCAGTAATTCCTATATCCCTAGCGCTGCAGGGGCCTATCATGTTCAGGTCACTAATGGATCCTGTACCAGTACCTCATCCACTACCACGATCTACGAATGCGGAAGAACTGCGGATGGCAGTATGGTGGTAGTGGAAGGATCGAGCACCTTGATCAGTAGGGATGGTTCCAAAAATACAGGGAAAGGGGTAGACGATCGAGGTAAAATACTCACCAAACCTTGGACTTACGGCACAGTGACCACCGCCACGGGAAGGGTATGGATGGACCGGAACTTAGGGGCTAGCAGAGTTGCCACCAGTTCAACAGATACTCAAGCCTATGGGGATTATTTCCAATGGGGTAGACCAGCTGATGGGCATCAAACGAAGTATTTAACGAATAACAATAGCAGCGGATTTACCACTACCAGATCAGCGACAGCTGTGCCCTCCACTGATTTGTGGATTGCTCCTATCGATGGGTCAAATGATTGGTTGAGTACCCCAGACAATACCTTGTGGACTGGTGCAAACCCTGCTACTAATCCTTGTCCTGCAGGATTCCGAATTCCAACTGAATCAGAATGGAGTGCTGAAAACATTGCAAATGTTGGAGCAACATTTCAAACCAATGGGTTAAAACTTACTTTGCCGGGCATGCTGACAAGTTTCGGTAGTGGAGGAGCAAGCTATACTGCCAAAGGTACTTATGGTCAATACCTGACACAAACTGCTTATTCAACAAGTCCTGTTGTAGGAGGTGCTCGATATTTCGGAGTGAATGGGTCTAATCAGGCTTGGTTTGACCAAAACTATTACAAATCACACGGCATGTCCGTTCGATGCATTCAAAATCAGTAAGGAGTCTAGAAATGATGAAAACGCTCCTCACCCTATTCTTCCTGCTTACCGCATTTTATGCAAATGCGCAGCGAACGCTATTTGGGGGGAATAACAATTACGTGGTGCCCGTAGCTCCAGCGGTACCTACCGGAACCAACCCTGTTACAAATGGCTTGATTTTGTATTTAGATGCGACTCGTTCAGCTTCTTACTCAGGTTCAGGACCTACTTGGTCCGATTTAAGTACACTAAATAATTCAGCCACGTTAACAGGCAGTCCAAGCTATACTGCTAGCCCTGCTAGTTTGACTTTCGCAGCCAATAAATATGCATTAACGTCAACTTCAATTAATTCCATTTCGACACCGACATTTATTGCTTGGGTGAATCCATCTCAGACCCAGGTGACCTACACAGGGCTTATTTTTAGTCGAAGCCCAAATTCAGGGGCAACGGCTCCAGCAACGGGGTTAAATTTTTATGCGAATAACTCCATTGGGTATTCTTGGAATGACAGTCCAAACACCTGGAGTTGGGATTCGGGTTTGCAAGCTACAGTGGGGGCCTGGTCTATGATCGCAGTCACGATTAGCGCCACTTCCGCAACCGCCTATGTATTCAATGCAAGTAATCCTGCGGGCTTGAGCAACACGAATACAGTTTCACATGCATCCCTAACTGGGCTAAAATTCTACGTCGGTGCTGATCCCTTAGATCTGAACACGAGGGCATTTCTAGGAAAAATGGGTACTGCCCTGGTGTATTCCAATGCCTTGTCCCAAGCGGCTATTGCCTCCATCTTTAACGCCCAAAAATCAGCCTTCGGTTTATAAACTAGTAAAATGAAAAAACTTTTCACCCTACTCTTTTTGCTTACCGCATTTTATGCAAATGCGCAGCGAACGCTGTTTGGTGGGAATAATAACTATGTGGCACCTCCGCCGCCGCCTTTTCAGGCGCCTCAACTAACTACTGGAGAAGTAACAACTGGTTTGTTGTTGTATTTAAATGCAGGCAATACGGCTAGTTATTCAGGAAATGGAAATACCTGGTACGATTTAAGTGGCTACAATAATCACGGAACCTTGCGTGCAAATGGCTCTGGCGCTTTACCTATATTTTCAAATGGGAGTTTTGCCTTTAATGGAAGCAGCTCTTATGTTTCGATAGAGTCCTCTGTCATTCCAAATACAGGTTCTTTTACCGTAGCAACATGGGCCAAAATGCCTCCTGGCCGATATATTGAATTGATCAATACTAGAAATGCTTCTACAGTAACAGGGTTCCTTTTAACCTCAACAGGAAGCGATATACGCGCTCAAATCAATAATCCATCCGTCAACCAATATGTCTATTCCGGGACAAATTCTGTAATTCAAGATAATACCTGGCACTTGATCACTGTCACCGTAGATGTAGCTACTCGATCGATGAAAGCATTCGTAGATAATTTCTATATAAGTAGCAATACTTTTCCTGCGGGTTCTTTAGCTGGGCAGGAATATTTTAGCATCGGTTGGGACTATGCTTGGAATGGGCAACCATTTTATTTAGGGTCTGTTGCCACCGTTTCGGTATACAACTATGCCTTAAGTAGTACTGAGGTCAGCACCAATTTTAACGCGCTCAAATCCCGCTTCGGTTATTAATCAAATTCCATGAAAAATTTAATCACCCTCTTATTCCTTCTTCTCGCATTCAGTTCCCATGCGCAGCGAACTATGTTTGGGGGGCAGAATAATTATGTGGCTGCGGCTGCGGCTCCTTTTCAGGCACCTGCGATTGTCACTTCCGATTTGTTGTTAAATCTTGATGCCGAAAATCCTACCAGTTATCCTGGTAATGGAAATATTTGGTATGATCTAAGTACAAATTCCAACAACGGAACGATAGGAACGAACACTATTGCAAATACTTCCACTACACCCAAGAAATTTACTTTTGATGGTACCTCAAGTAATGTAAGTTTTGTCTCATCTAAATTTAATACTCCATTCACTGGAAAAACAGTAATGGTTGCAGCCAAAATGGATGCAAGCTTTGGGACTAATTTGTACAGGTTGTTGTTTGGCAATGAATTTAATAGTGGGTTAGGTCGAAATTTTAATTTTTACATTAGACAGAATGGGTCTGGCTATCAACTTCACTTTTCAACAGCTGATCAATGGTGGCTAAGTGATGTTGTAGCATTAGTTACGAATCAATGGTATATATTTTCATTTACACAAAATACAAACACTGTAATTTTTTATGTGAATGGGGTGTCAGTAGGAACGTTTACAGGGCCTTCAGCTGGTGCTGGTATACCTTCAGTTGTTCAATATAAATCTGTAACAAATGAATTTTTGGGGGGTGAAGGATCTTGGTATGGTGATATAAACACGGCCCTAGTTTATAAAAGAGGTCTATCGAATACTGAAATTTTGCAAAACTATAACGCACTCAAATCCCGTTTCGGGCTATAATTCCATCTCTATGAAAAAATTAATTCTTCTCTTCTTTCTCCTTTCTGCAGTTGGCGCTCATGCGCAGGAATCCTTTTTTCGAGGCAATAACAATTACCAAGCGCCCACCATTTTTGCGCCCACACTAGCTGGAACATCCGCTATTTCAACTATTTCGAGATACGGTGCTAGCAGTGGTGGAACAATTACTTCGAATGGTGGAGTACCCATCACGGCATCTGGGGTTTGTTGGAGTTCGACTTCTAATACACCCACAATAGGGGATACTAAAACAACAGATGGTCAAACTTCTGGGACCTTTACTAGTACAATTACCGGGTTAACTGCCGGAGTAACGTACTATGTAAGAGCGTATGCAACCAATAGTGTAGGAACAGGCTATGGAGCGGTGCAAAGTTTTACAACCACTCCTACAGCAGTCATTCCCACGATTGGTTCAAGTTTAGGTGGAGGAATAGTCGCCTATGTGTATCAGAATGGGGACCCTGGATATACGTCTACGAATATTCCAGTCTTAATTGCGGGGAATGATGTGCTAGGATTTACGCGTTGGCACAATGGAGCTAATGTTAGTACGGGAGCTACCTCCGCTGCCTTGGGAAGTGGTTTTGCAAATACAAATACCATTATTGCTAGTCAAGGGGCATCTACTGGAGGGTATACTTATGCTGCTGCTCTTGCAAGAAATTACACTAGTGGTGGATTTACAGATT